>ENA-OQEX01000511-OQEX01000511.1-human-gut-metagenome-genome-assembly--contig:-NODE-511-length-20409-cov-7.441672_pt1 | contig 20409 bp, 26 predicted proteins | sample MGYA00242802_ERZ504649 | MGnify/ENA primary metagenome ERZ504649 (study PRJEB26092, sample SAMD00036194) | human gut metagenome | host: Homo sapiens | study: EMG produced TPA metagenomics assembly of...
CCAGTTCCTGGTTCGTCCGGGTGCTGCCGGCGCAGGCGTCGGCCGACGCGCACGGCCACGCCGCTATCGGCCGCGGCGAGCACGGTGGTGAGCACGCAGCAGTCGGTGGCCACGCCGCAGACCGTGATTTTCTTGGCTCCGCCGATCGCGTCGATCAGCTGTTGTCCCCATTTGCCGAATGTGGTGCGGTCCACCACTGATGGCTTCGGCGAGGGCGGCGGTCTCGCCGGTCAGGTCGTACATCGGGTCGTCCGGCGGCACCAGGAACTGCGGCCAGTCCTTGAAGTAGTCGACCCAGGCGTCCTTTGGCGGAATCGGTGCGACGTAGCGCGTGTAGACCACGCGGTCGCCGAACGCTTGGCCAGTTTCTCGAACGCTTCGTTGGTGTCGTAGTAGGTTCCGTCGGCGCAGGCCCAAGCGGACCATTCGCTTTCGGCGAATACTTTCTGACGGTCGATGACGACCAGCCACTCATCTTCAGCGATCATCGTATGTTCCTTCCTGTGCGATCGCGCCGTTCGTCACTTGGCTTCGATGGCATCCGCCGTTTCGGATGCCGCAGGTCGGCCTCCTGCTTGGCGATGTCTCCACGTTGGAACGCCAACGCGCCGAACAGGCCGACAAGCAGCGCCACGATCACGCCGAGGTTGGCGGATGCCCAGCTGCCGTCCTTGCCGCCGATCAGGAAGAGGAGGTAGCCCTGCCAGGTCAGCCAGTTCGCGGCGGTGTTGACCACGAGGCCCCAGCCGAGGATGGTGCCGACGGCGAGGATGACGAACGATTTGACGTTCCACTTGCCGTAGCGGCCGTTCGGATCATACAGGTCGGGGGTGCTGTAGTCCTTCTTGCGCACGATCACGTCGGTCACGAACATGCCCGCCCATACGGCCATGGGCACGCCGAGGGTGGTCAGGAAGCCTTGGAACGGGCCGATGAAGGTGTCCGAGAAGAAGGTCACGTAGACCACGCCGGCCACGGTGAGCGCGGCGGTGAGGCCGGCGGCCGCGGTGCGGGGCAGTTTGACACCGAAGCTCAGCAATGCCAGTCCGTTGGAGTAGTTGTCCATGATGGAGCCGGACATGAGGCCCAGCACGGCGACGATGGTGTACGGGATGAGGTACCAGATGGCAGGATGGAGGCCATCGCGCCGATCGGGTCGTTGCCGACGTTTTCGGCGAGTTTGGCGTTGGATCCGGCGAGCAGCAGGCCGTAGAAGATGAGGAGCACGTTGGCGATGGACGCGCCGAACGTGGTCCAGAAGACGATGCCGCTGTTGGAGGATTTGCGGGGCAGGTAGCGTGAATAGTCGGCCGCGATGTTCACCCAGCCCAGGCCGAAACCGGTCATGACGAAGAAGCAGCAGCCGAGCATGGCCGGCAGGCCGCCGGACGGGATCCGTCCGATGGCGTCGAAGTCGATGTGGCCCCATCCGAGGATGAAGAAGCCGACGGTGATCACGCCGGTCACGATGGTGATGACCTGCTGGCAGCGCATGATCAGTCGTAGCCGAAGATGCCGGCCACGACCACCAGGCCGACCACCACGATGGTGGAGATGAGCTTCGGCGCGGCGCCGGAGCCCCAGCCGAGTTTGGAGATGGTGGAGGACATGGCGAGCACCGCGGTGGTGGTCAATGAGATTTCCCAGCCCAATGTGGCGATCCAGCTCAGCGCGGCCGGCACCTTGGCGCCTTCCACGCCGAAGGTGGCGCGGGTGAGCACCATGGTCGGGGCGTTGCCGCGCTTGCCCGCTATGGAGATGACGCCCACCAGCAGGAACGACACGACCACGCCGATGGTGGTCATGATGGTGGCCTGCCAGAAGGAGATGCCGAATCCCAACGCCCATGCGCCGTACGACATGCGAACACAGAGATGTTCGCGGCGAACCAAGGCCAGAACAGGCTGGCCGGCGTGCCTTTTCGTTCCTCTTCGGAAATGGTGTCTATGCCCTGTTCCTCGACGGTGAGGGCACCTTTATCCTTGCTCATTTTCGGTTATGTCTCCTTCGCTTCCTTGCACTTTCCGAGAAAGTGCCCATGCCGGCGGCAAAGCGTTCCTTGTCCGCTTCGCCGAACCGTTCGGACACATCATAACCCAACTTATAGTCATTATGACTATAAGGTTTGCATCGAAAGCAGCTTCTCCACTTCGATTCTGGAAGGACATGTGGCCGGACCCCGTCGCGTCACCGCGATGGCGGCCGCCGCGTTGGCGATTCCGACCGCCTCGCGAAGCCCCGTCCCCCGGCTCAGTTCTGCGCACAGCACGCCGGCATGGCAGTCGCCGGCGCCGTTGGTGTCGATGGCGTGGACCGGGAATCCCGCGACGAGCTCGGCCTCCGCCCCCGGTCGGGCCAGCCATGCGCCGCCTTTGCCGACGCGGACGATCAGCGCGGAGTCCAATCTCCGTGCCATCCGCTCGATCAGCGTGCGGAACGTTCCCTGGTGCATCGGCAATCCCAACCGTCCGGCGATGAGGACCGCCTCCCGTTCGTTGCACGACCAGACCGGACGGTATTCGACCATTTCGCCGAACGTCTCGTCGTCGATGTCGGCCACCACCGGAGACGGGTCGAACAGCGCGAGGAAACGGCGATTCGGCGCGGTCCGGCGCATGAATGCCCGCAAGCCCTCGCCGGTATGGTGCGCGAAGGTGTATCCGCTGATGTGCACGGCATCGCCATCGGCCGGTTCGACGTTTTGGAAGGTGGATTCGTCGCCGCGGGCTTCGGCGCCGCGCATCGAGATGAAGGTGCGTTCGGCCGTGCCGTCGGTCAACGCCACGCAGAATCCGGAGTCGACGCTTTCGTCGGTGGGACCGACATGCCGTATGCCTTCGCTCTCGAAGACCCTGCGGATCGTGTCCGCCCAGGGGCCGGTGCCGAGGATGCCGGCGTGCCGGGCGTCGACGCCATCTGGCGTACGGCGTGCAGCGTGTTGTAGCTCGCCCCGACATAGATGCCCGCTTCGTCGGCGAATACGTCCTGGCCCGGCTGGGGGATTTTTTCGACGCTCATGGTCAGGTCCACGATCACCTGGCCCAAGGAAATGACCGTTCCGTTTCCCATGTTTCACGCCTCCCGTTCTCTCAGGGCGCACAGGCCCGCCACCGTCCGGTCCAGGTCGAGCCGATCGTCGTCTTTGAGCTGGCGCAGCACCTGTCCGCGCATATCCGGGTCGAAGCCGTCCGGACCATGCCATGCTCCGAGCATCGCTCCGGTGATCGCGGCGATGGTGTCGGTGTCCCCGCCAAGGGAGGCGGCGAAGCACAACGCTTCGGTGGGTTTATCGAAGAAACGCGTGGCTATGGCGAACGCCGCGGCCACGGATTCGTTGGCCTCCACGCTGGTGCCGCAGTCGCGTCGGAGGATGGTGGCGAATTCGCGTCGGACATGGAGCCGTCTTCTCTGACGGCCCATTCCATGAACATCTTCACGCGGGCGACGACGGACGCCTTGGCCGACCAGTTGCCGCGCGGCGGCTGGGATTCCACGAACGCCAACGCTTTCGAAAGGAAGCCGCGCTCCCCCGCGATGGCGAGGCTCACGGCGGCGGCCACCAGCGTGGTCGATTCGATGCCCTGCATGGTGTTGTGCGTCACCACGCAGGAACGCCAGGCCTCCTCGGCCAAGGCGTTTCCGGGAATGAAGCGATGCCGACCGGGGTGGCGCGCATGGCGCCTCCGTTCGTGGTGCCGAATCGTCCGGTAAGCTCCGGGTCGACCCCTTCCACCAGCGCCTGCAGCGCGGCCTTGGTGGATGGGCCGAGCAGGTCCAGCGAGCCCTTTTCCTTCATCTTCGCCTCCCAGCGCAGGAGGTCCTGGGCGTACGCGTCGTTGTCGATTCTGCCATGGTCTTCGATGAGGCGGGCGGCCAGCACGAAGGCCTGTTCCGTGTCGTCGGTCACCGAGCCGGCCTTCATATTCGGCGCGATCGGCTGTTGTGGCACGGCGTCCATCAACCTGCGGACCGGTCCGCCGTAGCATTCGATTATTTGTTCGGCCGACATGCTTTGGGTCGGCATGCCGAGCGCGTCGCCGATGGCGAGGCCGATCATCGCGCCGCGGGCATGCTCCGTCAGATGCTCATCGATCGCCATGGTTTCCTCCGTTCTCCCCCGCGGTGACGTGCAACGTGAAGTGGCTGGGGTCGAGGAACGAGCGCACGTATTCGACCAGCGTGCCGTCATCGCTGAAATTGTGCCGTTCGGACAGCAGGAACACCGTCTCCGGGGTCTTCTCCAACGCTTCGGCGATCGGGCCGAGCCTGTCTGCGGATACGTCCATATATCCGGAGGCCGCCTGCAGTCCGGCCTGTTTCATGGTTTTCGAGATGGAGCCGTCCACGAGTCCTTCCATTCGTTCGATGACCTCGCGCAGCGCCGGGATGGCGGGCAGATACGAGACCTCGTACGAGACCGGCGTCGACCGGAAGAGCCTGCGGCGCGCGATTTCGTAGAACCGTTCGCACTCGCTCTCCCCCTCCAACGCCAAAGGTCGGCCGACCAATGCGATGGACAGCAGTTCCGTGGTGGTCGGCGCTCCGGAACGCAGCGAGGCGGAGGTCCAACCGTCCGGACCGCTCATATCGCCGCCGTTGAACGCCACATAGCTTCCCGATCCCATGCGGGTTTCGATGAGTTCGGCCTTTTTCAGCTGTTCCAGCGCCCTGCGCACGGTGCCGCGGGACACTTGGTATTCTTCGGCCAGACGCGTTTCGGACATGATCCGCTCCCCCGGCTTGAGCGTGCCGTTTCTGATCTGCTCGGCAAGCTCGTGCCGCAGGTGCTCCGTTCGGGTGTAGGCAGTCATCTTCGGCCTCCGGACAACTTTGAAACCGATATTGAACAACTATGTACAGGATAGCACAGGTTTGTACAGGTTGCGTGTTGGTGGATGAATCCGCAAAGACGCGATGGGGAATACGGTCAGCCTGACAGGCTGTTTCATCTTCCCGCGCCCAAAAGCGGGAAACCTGCATCGCCGCGCGTTCCATGTCTTTCGTTTCGAAAAAGTTCGTTCGCGCGCTTAGTCTTTTTCCTGTGTCTACACTTGATTGCGGAGCCGGCAAAAGCGCCGGCGGCATCGTAAGGAAGAGCATTATGAAGATCACAGGACTCGACGAGGAGCGGCACGGCCGGCGTTGGAACGGACAGCGCGCGTTGGTCACTGGAGCCGGGCAGGGCATCGGCCGGGCCGTGGCGCAGCTGCTCGCGTCCAAAGGCGTGAAGGTGGCGGTCAACGACATCGTGCCGGAACGTGCCGAGAACACCGTCAGACTGATTGCGGACGCCGGCGGAGAAGCCTTCGCAGCATCGGCGACATCGCCGATCCGACTGTGGTGGAAGACCTCTTCAGGCAGCTCGACGAACGGTTCGGCGGCATCGACATCCTCGTCAACGTTGCGGGATCATCATCAAGGACTCGCTCGACGACACCGACCTGGAACGGTGGAACCGCATCCTCGCGGTCAATCTGACCGCGGACTTCCTGACCATCAAGCAGGCCGTCAAACGCATGCGCAAGCAGCATTACGGGCGCATCGTCAACGTGTCTTCCATCGCCGCGAAACATGGCGGCGGCTACTTGGGCGGCGTCGCCTACGCGTCCACCAAGGCGGGCGTCGCGGCGCTCACGCGAGGAGCGGCCAGGGAGTACGCGCCGGACGGCATCAACGTGAACGCGGTCATGCCGGGACTCACCTACACGCCTATGACCGCCGGCATGCCTGATTGGAAACGTGAGGCGATCGAGGATTCCACGCTCGTCAAGCATGGCGGCCAGCCGTACGACATCGCGCGTGCGATCGTGTTCCTCGCCGATCCGGAATCCGGCTACATCGACGGCGAAACCTTAGATGTGGACGGCGGCACCAGCCTCGACTAGGCTCCACGCCTTCGCTTTGCCCTGGCGCGTGTATCCGGGAGCGTCAGTCCCGGTCCGCTCTCAACTCAAACACGCTATATGTGGCAGATTCGGCGGTCCTAAAAATCTGATATCCGCTATATGTGGCAGGTCAAACTGGATACAAGGTTGTTAGAGGGTATGATTCATGCCCTCTAGCAGCTTGCTTTTCGGAAAATCTGCCACATATAGCGCAAAACGATTCCCTCAGCGCATGAATCTGCCACATATAATGGATTCCGTTTTTCTTTGGACCGGCTTTCGCCAGCCCCTTGTCGAGGCGGAATCGATTTAGTCGAGCACGACGCCGGCTTCACGCATTTGGCGTCGTGCTTCGACGCCCAGTTCCTCACTGACCGGTTCGGTCAGATTCTCGATGACATGCGTCTCGTATCCGAGTTTTTTCGCGTCCAACGCGGTTTCCTTCACGCAATGCGATTCCGCCAATCCGACGACGTCCACGCGCGTGACGCCAGCAGCCCGTAACGCATTGGCAAGCGTCTTGCCCGCCGCCAGATCCGCGTCGACCTCCGTTCGTGTGGGAATGCGGTCGGTGTTGTCTTCCGATCCTTCGAAACCGGAGTATGACGGCGAATACTGTCCCTTCTTGAATGGTGCGTGATTTTCAGTGCGGCGATCGCGGGATGCAGTTCGGCGTTCGCGGTGCCGGCCTTGCCATGCACCGGCCAAGTGTCGACGTAATCGGGATTGTCCGACCAGTGCGTTCCCGGTTCGATATGCCAGTCCTGTGTGGTGGCGATGTACGCGTATTCGCGCGATGCGATTCGACATACTTCGCGATGCGTTCGGCGACGGCATTGCCGCCTTCCACACCCAGTTCCCCGCCTTCGCAGACGTCGGCTGCACGTCCACGATGATCAACGCCTTGCCCATGGTCGCCTCCTACTTGGTTTTACGATGCTTCCCTGGCCAGCATAACCGGTTCCGTCGGCAAGCGTCCGGCATGATTTGTCAGAAGACGATCGTCTTCCTCTTTCCTTTGGCATTGCGCGGATATTCACGGATGCGCGTGACGTATTCCAGATTGACCGCTTCGACGTTGCCGTCCTTTTCCAGCACGATGCCGCCGTCCGTCACGTCCTTGACCGTTCCTTGAATGCTTGAATCCGTGCTCGTCACGGTGTAGATGATGCATTCCTTTCCAATGAACTGCCTTGCCAGCTCCTCCATCGCCTTGTCCTTTCCACCGTTCCTTTTCCTGTTCAGCACGTGCCTGATTGCGGCGATCCTTCGTTGTTTCGCCGTCCAGAAAAGAGCCAGGATGATGGCCAAGGCGAGCAGAAAATAGACGGAATCCATTCCCCCTCCTTGGTTTTTGCCATCGTTCAATGCACGAACAGAAACACATCTTTTTTTCAGATTACCAGACAAGCGCCTTCCGCATGCCGGCAAACCGGCGAACCGCAGAAAAACATTTGGCGAACGGGAAAATATCCGCGCGCTCGGCTGGCTGCCGTCAGATGAATTCGGCGCCCAGTTTTCGTAGTTTTTTGAAATACTTCGCTTTGCTGCGTTCGAGCGTCGTGCCGATGGCCCGCTCGTCGACAACCACATGGTAGCCGTTTTCGATTGCGCCCAACGCGGTCAATGCCACGCAGCCGCCACCGTCCACACCAACGATCTCGACCGATTCCACACCGTTTTGCTTTAAAAACACGCGCAGTTCGGGATTGGAGAATGCGTCGCCCACATACTTCACGAAGACATGGTCCGACACCACATGCAAACCTTCAACCAGTTCCGATTCCGGGGTGCCTTCATACACTTTGAACAAGGCCAGACGCTTGATAAGGCTGCGTTTCGTCACGTTCCTGACATACACGACCATGCATCCCTCGCCGGAACGGGCGTCGATGACGTCATTCACAGCCTTAGCAACGCAGGCTTGTCGTATTTAAGATACGACGCGCACCGCTCCCCCACGTACGCCTCCTGCATGTCGATGACCAGCAACGCCTTACTCATGTTTCGGCTCCCCCTTCCGCAGATCTAGTGCTCGTTTTTCACGCATTGGTAGCACGATTACGAATACCGGAACCACCGGCATACGAGGTTCGAGTTGTATGCCATGAAAATCTGCGTCCAATAGAACAGAGCATGATCGATTCTCTCGTTCCGCTCGTACCTGAGCCTGTCCACGAGACGCATCTTGCCGGTCATGGCATCCTCCTTCCAACCATCAAAAACAGTATACGGCCGCATACGAGCCCCTGGCCTGTTTCCTTCGATGAATGGAGCTCAGGCTTGTCAGGCGTAACTAAACACGCGCTCGTTCGAACATCGCGAATGCTGAAAGCAAAATCTCGATCCGAGTACAATTGCACCCATCAACGACGATACCAATGGCAAACAAGGTGAAAACTATGGGATCACGTCTAGGTGTGATCGTCAAAACCATTGACGGCTGGGACATACGTTACGATCATTGGTCCGCACAAACACTCGGCCGCGACATCGCACTCGACGGATACGAAGCGACATTGACCAGAATACGCCAGATGGCCCCATACGGCGTGGATACCCCGCAAGAGATGAAAAGCGCGCCATGGCTCGAAGGCACCCTGTTCATCGATATGACCACCAAACGAATCGTCTGGGCCGAAGAAAGCGAAGGCTGCTACCTTCCCCGGCTCATCAACGCCTGATCGAACTGACATGGCAGGATAGACCGCAATCTGGTCCCCCGAAGGCACACGCGCACATTACGCGCCACCGGACACGGGACGTCCGGGATCGACGAGCCGGTCGGTCAGATTCCGCAGCACGGCGCGGTCGTCGCCGTCCGAATACTTGTCGACCAGATAGCCGCGGTCGACGATCATGTCAGCGGAGAAGCACAGGCCGTCCGGATGCCGTCTCGCGTGCTCGGCCAACGCGATGAGCAGCAGGCACCGAGGCGAGACGCTGCCGGCCGTCGATCAGCAGGCACAGGCTGCGGCCGTCCGGACGGATGCCGCCGTCCTGCATCCACACGACCGAACCGGTGAAATGCATGCGGTCCGGACGCCTGCCCGCCGTGACGATGTCAGTCCACAACTGGCGGCATTGCGCCTCGCCCCACGAGTAACGCCGCTGGTAGACCGGCACCGTGAAACGCAGCGATCCAGTGAACAGGTCCAACAGGACCTTCTTGCCGGCATCCATACGACCACTCCCCTCAACCTTGAGCTTTCCGATATTCCATTATCGCGCCATGCGAAAACGGGATAGCACCTATCCCGGATGCATGCGCGTCGATGGCGAATCGTCCGGCTGTAATGCACCAAAACAAATATAATTCGTTTTTTGAATTGCTGGATGAGCGCTCCCTTCCATGCTATGCAATGACGTCCCAGGAAGTTTGCGACGGGATATCAAGGGGATATGCTGTATGTGTTCTGGAGAGAATTGGAAGGAGAAAAATGCTCAAGAGAATCGTTGGTGCCATCATCACGCTGACCATGGTTGCCGGAGTATCCGCTTGCGGAACGCAGCAAAGCAATGAACCCAAATATGCTGACGATGAGGCTATGTCGGTGATTGCCAAAGGCCTGCAAAAGCGTTTCGATGTTCTGGATCAGCAAGAAAAAAATAAGGAGAAAGACAGCGCCAAGAACCTTAAGAAGGCAGTTCAGGCTGAAATCGATAACGACAAGGAACTGAAATCCAGCCAGTTCAAGAATTCCAAGATGCAGGAGGATGTTATCTCGTATCTCAACCTCGTCGACGATTCGATGGACGTGTTGGATAAGTATGGGTACGACACGGCTAAATACGACGAGCAGTGGAGCAAAGTTTACGACAAAAGGACTGCGCAGCTGAAAAAACTTGTCGACAAATACGGTCTGAAAGTGGATGCCGCTCACCAAGATGAATTCAAGGAACTTATCGCCAACGGCACCTCCGTCCAAAAAGAGAACGAGACGAAGGACGCCATTGAAGGATTGTTGAATAATGTGACCTTTGATAAATCAGATGACGGATATGGATATTACACATATTCCGCGGTGATTGAGAACACCACCAAATACTCATTTAAGAACGTCTCCCTCATCCTCGCGTTGTACGACGCTGATGGAGTCAAGGCAGAGGAAGCTTATGCCAGCACCAATTCCTGGGCTCCTGGCGAAAAAGTGAAGTTCGAGGCGAGCAGCGATGTCAATGCTGCACAGGTGAAGCCATCCTTCCAGTATTACGATGTGGACGAGTGATACCTCACAATTGAACTGACCTAGACTATGGGTGGTGTCATCCGACATAAAACGTTGGATGACACCGCCCGTTTATTTTGTCTACCTTAGGAAGAAATGATTCGTTTAAGAACATTTTCAGTCATTGATTTTTTTGAGTAATGATGCAATGTCTTCATCGTCTCTTGCCTGAAGCGATGCGCCAGTTTGATAATGGACGTTTCTTTTGGGAAGGGCACGGCAGATGCCAATTGACTGAGTATTTGTAGATTTCAGGACCACTGATTATCCCCTTTTCAATTGCAGGGTCGTAACCTGTCTATCTTGTGTTCGAAGTCAATCTTTGAACAGGTGGGATTCCCCGAATGCGCACCTGAGCGACATATTTGGATGCCATGTCTTCAAAACAGCTGATTAGGATATTTCTTCGACAGGATTCGTGATTGCATCGTTATTTTTTAGGATTCTGCCGGTACGAATAAGAAGTCCGAGGGCTTTTTCCAATGCGGCGCTGACTTCAACCGACTCATTCGGAATATCGAATACCTCAGCCGTTCTGTCGAAAAGGATCGACCGATTCGTCTGAGGCTGTCTGGCGGCTATCCGATGCATTACCAAGGCGATTTCCGGAATGCAGATTTGGTCGATGGTACGTCCGCGGACAATCCGGTATTCTCTATCCGATATGTCCAGAGGGAAAAGAAATCCTCCTCGGTAGGCGATCTTCGTTTTGGCGAAACGTATCGCCCAATATAGATAATCATCTATATTTTCCTTTGGGGCTCCATCATCGAGCATTGGCTTGGATAGCTGACTGCGGAGTAGCCCATATTGCAGAGGGAATTCTTCGCGGACAAGCTCGACCACATTCTCGACGACCCAATCTGCACGTGTCTGCGACGAATCTCTCATGGGAATCAAGCCGGAATCAATGGGATCGGTGAAAACGAACCCGTAGCCGGTCTCGTCGTCGTTTTGCATGCCGGCCGTTTCGGCAGCATCGTTTTCCGTGACCAATTCTGCCTGTTCCGGATCGGACTCGTCGATGGAATCGGATTCCGACACATTGTCCGGTGAGTTTTCAACGACCTGCTCGCCCGGATGGTTTTTCTGAGTTGATACGGCCGTGTTTGAATGCAGGATATGTGGCAACGAGAGAAGGAATCGAGTCGGACTGTTGCCGTATCCGACGCATGCGCAGGTGCTTGTATCAAAATTCTCCTCGACCAGACCATTGTGCAGGAGCAGGGAATGGGCTATACCGAGATTCGCATCAGGCAGATGGTTTGAGCAATCCATGCCATACAGTGATTTCGACTCATCGAAAAGCACTGCCCTGCATGTGTCCGGATTGTGGTAATACAAGGCGTTCAGAACGGTCATGAGCTCCATGACGCTTATCTCGTTCGCCTGTTTGCCTCGGATGACGCTGAAGGGATATGCGGCGGAGGATGGAATGTAGAACCTGTCATCGGTTTGGATGATGGAATTCTCGCGCAGAAGCTTCGCGAGTTCCAGGCTAATGGTCCTATGCAGCCTTAAGAAACCGGAATTCATTTCTCCAGGCGCTTTCGACCATGCTGATTGGAGGATTTGCCTGCGGAGAAGCGAATCGTTGATTGGATATTCATGGCCTATCAATGTCCTCAGGGTCATGTTGACCCATTCCGACAGTTTTTCGACCGACGCATTCTCCGGATAATTAGTGATGGAGATGGGCTTCATTATATCCAAACCGTATTTTTCCAACACGATTAAACGGGATACCGGTTCCTCCAGTTCCAATGTCGGCTGCGTTTCCATATCCTCGATTCCCTTCATGTCTTCCAACGGCGGATTATCGACTCTGATACTCGACAAAACCGGTCGTCGAGCCTCTTCCGATAAGCAGAGCGCGATCAAGATGCGAGTTACGAGGCCTTGATTCGCAACTGGTTTCCGGCAACATGCAGCAGTGGTGGCACGCCCCGCCATATCCTCCCCTGTCACTGCCGATGCAGACAGGATCCTGCGGACACCAGCGCGCTTCCTCAATCGCCCTCCTCATGATTTCGCAAAGCGCCTCCGAATCCGCGAGATCCACCAGACCGCCCAATGTCCCCAAATGGTCGCTGTTCGCGGTGTAGATCAGGAACCCGTAATGCATCCCCTCCTCCACGTAGAGGCGTTCGCACAGGCTGGCCGTAGGATAACCGCAATGATGGGCTATCGCGGATAGGAAGATATGGGCGAACGTGTGCGCAAGCGCGTAGGTGCTTGCCTCTCTCCCACTGGTCTTCCGCCATTTCTCCACGGAGACCGGATTCATCACGAAAAGCAGTCCTTCGCCATTCGCCCGGTATGCGGGCAGCCAATCCTTCCGCCCGTTCCGGCTCCATAACAGGTTCTTGCCCTCCTGCGGCGAGAATCCCTTCCCGTCCTCGGTCTCGACGAGACGTTGGAATCCTCCGAGGACTCTTGTCTCCGACAGCCTGTCAATCCTCACGAGTCTGGAGAACATGCCTTTGCCGCCAAAAAGGTCCGGATCATCTGGAAATACCGCATCCTGGAAGTCGAGCAGTTCCCTTGCCGCCCTGCCTTGCGGCCTTGGGCCGGTGAGGACGTCCCATTCGTTACGTCTGACGGCGGTCTCGTCCCAGGATTCGTCCCAATCCGAAGGTTCGAGCGCCTCTTTGACATGCCGTTCGAAATCGTCGAGGGACATGTCTTCCAATTCGTCCAGGAATCTTTCGGCGCGCTCCTTGAGCAGTCCCGGTTCGGGGGAAAGCTCGAGCATGGATTTGCGGTCGATGAGCCAGTCCATGAGATCGTCCCGGAGCCCGTGTTTATTCGGGAGCCTCAGTACTGACAGGTTCTCCGGATAGTAGATCTGCGTGTTCGTCCTTTCGACGAGGGTCATGTCCTCCTTGCATTCCTCGGGTCTGGCATCAGCTTCCCATGCCCGTATGCCGTTGCATTTCTTCCGTATCGGATAGTTGGTAGGGCCGGAGGCTGCTCCGCAATCCAAGCATTTGCAGCCAAGCGGACCGTTCAGCGTGACTCTACGTATCGCGGCGTTGGAAGAGCACGGTTTGCCGTGATGCGCGATTTCCGCCCAGTCGATCTCCTCCAAATGCCCATTCGGACAGATCCAGAACATGTCGACCTGATTCCCATAAAATCCGCAGTTCGGATTTGGGCATTTAGCGTGGGGTGTATCGGTTTCCTTGGCCTTGAATATTCTAGAGCAGTTCCAATTAGAGCATATTTGGGAGAGCGGGAAACGGTAGACGGACACCGTCGGGGCCGTGTCTTCGCTCCAGCCGTTCCTTCGTGTCGGCATGACCACGAATCCATCGACTCCGCAGATGCCTTCCAGATAGGTTCATGAATGTACAGCTTCTCAAGCGTCTCACGCCGTTCCTCTTCCGACCTGCAGTCTCGCAGATGCTCGCGTCCCAATCGTCAAGGGACGCGACCACGGCCGTGATGCCGTTGCTCAGACGGACCACGCTACCGGGGCCGGAATAGGTGGCCAGAGCGCTTTTCTTCACCGGACTTGAGTATTTCGTCACCATGCTTCGTCTTCCCCGTCCTCGTGTTCTGAATCGAATAGACGGGGCGCAGGCTCCTCACGGCAGGCTGAACCCCGCGTCCCCTTCAACGGTTCTCATGCTTTGGAGGATATCCCAGTGGGCTTCGTCCCTGTGCTCGGCGGGCGCGTCATCCCCGTATCCGCGGAGGAACTGGCTGCCTCCATCACGAAGGATCCATTGGATGCCGTCGTCCGCGTGCTGGAGAGTATTCATCAGCTTCGAGTATTCCGTCTCGAGATTGGCCTGGAACCGTTCCAGTTCCTCGGAATCGTCTACGGTCGACGAGAACCAGCCCGATATCAGCCGTTTCGCATACCCGGCCTTTTCCTCGGCCTGTTCCTTGACATAGCCCGGCCGGCCGGCGCCAAGCGAGCGGATGAGCATGGTCAACGCGGTGGAGAGCCAGCGCCGCACCGCTTTCCCGGCCATGGGCGTCACGCTGGTCGCCTCGACGGCCGCATAAAGACGATCATGGTTTTGGATGAATGACTCGAAGTAGGACTGGTCGCGCCGGTTTCCGCGGTTGTGCACCACAAGGATGATGGCTGGTGAGGTGGTGCGACGTCCCACTCGGCCGGTCACCTGGATGTACTGGCTAAAGTTCTTAGGCATGCCGACCACCGTCATCAGACCGAGCCTGTCGACGTCGAGTCCGACCTCGATCATCGATGTTGCGTAGCAGAGGTCCACGCAGTTCTTCGCGCTGTTGTCGACGCCGAGGAGGTTCAATGTCGCGCCGACGTTCTCGGTCGCGACCGCCGTTATCTCTTTTCTCATGCTCATGGACCGGGAAGCCAGGGTCTTCCCGTCTTTGGGCAGTCCGGAATCCAATCCGGTCCGGCGGCGCAGCGTCCTTAGATCCATACGCATTTTGGAATCGACACTCGACTCCAACCGCGCCAGCGTCCAACGGCTAGAGAAAAAGGCGACGTTCGTCCACCACGGATCATTAAGCATTCCTCTGTTGCGCATCACGCCGACAAGATATGCGATGACGGACATCGGATAACGCTGGTTATCTTCGGACGTGCCGATAGCCGGGGAGAAGCCGACGTATTCCTTGTACTCCGAGTCCTTCCCGATGGAAGCGAAGAAATTGTCCTTGCTGGACACGCCGTCCGGAGGCACGAGACAAGCTTCCCTGCCGTAAAGTCTGCGGATCTGGTTCTCGTAGTCGCGTGTCGTGGCGGTCGAGGCGACCACGTAGGGGCGTGTGCCGTCTTTCTCTTCGCATAATGATTCGAAAACCGATTCGAGTCCTCCGTAGATACTTCCGAGGGGCCCTTCGATGAGGTGGAGCTCGTCCTGGATGAACAGCGCTGGAGGATTGGTAACGCGTTTGACTTCGCCGTTTTTTCCTTTTGCCAGTCCGAATAGTCTCTCGGCATTGTCTGTGCGCCATGCGAGGCGCACGGTCTTGTCCACCGTCGCGACGATGAAGTCGGGGCATTTGGCATATATCTGGTCGTCGAGACATGGATCGGCAGGCCCTCCCCGGATGATTGCTCCAAGCCGAACGGGCATCGCCGATCCGGACAGAACGGCAACAGCGTCTGATTATCCAACATGTATCCTGACAGGTGGCTGCCATCGACCTGCCGGTCCATTTCGGCTCCGCACCATGGGCATTGCGTGGTCAGGAATCTGGATACGGGCATCCCCTTGGACAATGCGTTTTTGAGCACGGTAAGCGCCTGGTTCTCAGAGTTCGGAGTCACGGCGCCGCCGAGCCAAGCACCTATCGACACGGGAGCCAAGCCGAATTCTTCCTTATGGGCGCGTCGTATCAGTTCCAGCGCGCAGATCAGCGAGGACGCTCGTTGGAACTGTTGCGACGTCAGCAGGCGGAGCGTGTATCTCATAAGCACTTTGACGCCCTTGCATTGCCTTAGTCCCTTTTTCCGGAGAGTGAGACGTTCATGGAGGATGGCGAAAGCCGCCAGGCCGAAATACGCTTCGGTCTTGCCGCCACCGGTCGGCATCCATATCACGTCGCTTCGGGCTTTCTTTCCAGTAATGACGGAATCGACGCCAGGAGGAAAGCCATCTGGAACGGCCTCCATCGCGCCTGTCCGGCCAGCTCCTTGATTTTCGGATAATGTTTCGAATCCATGGCCCGTCGTTTCGACTGGACCGCCGCGCGCTGCAATGCCATCGCCTCGTTGGCCAGACCAAAGCAGAGACCGGCGTCTTCGTCGGAATTCACCAGTCTCCATCCCTGGCGGATCCGCTCGAGGAAGTCCAGTTGTTTTCGGATTTGCCTGTCCGGATAATCAGAGTGGCCATCGATGCCCATGGAATCCGCGCGCATGGCTTGTTCGCCAATCCATGTCTCGTATTGTTCGACAAGCGCCGATACGGCTTCTTCCGCCTTCTTGTTCATCTGGGCGAAATCCATCATCTTGAAATCGACACCGACATCGCACATATCCGGTTTGAATACCTTGACGACGGGAAACGACTCGGTACGCACTTTCGTGTTTCCATCGTATTCCGTCGCGGCGCAGCCATGCCCGGCGACATAAACAGGGGAATCCGAATAGGAAAGAGACAGGTCGCTCCCATCCATCGCTCCAGGCAATGGCAGCAGCTCACGTAATCCGGAACAGACGAGACGACATTGGAACAGGCTTCGTTCGTTCGCCTTCTGGTTGCTGGACGCCGGGTCCGAACGATTCGCGGCCCACACCGTGCAATAGAGGGACTCCCCCACATGTCTGATTGATAGTCCGGCTTCTGCGCGGCAGCCATCCTTTACCGGAATACCGAAAATCTGGTTTCCCCTACCGAGATCGGCTTCGACCGACCAGCGGATGGGTCTGCGGATCCAATACTGCGACACGTGCTCGTACCTGGCTGCGGAGAATTCCAATTCGATGACGGGAGGATTGAAATCCGGTATCCGGAATGTCACGCCGATCACTGCGTTCGATTCCGTATGCTCCTCGTCATGTTCCTCGTCGTCATCCCTGTCCGGGACGAAGTCGTTCTTCGATTTTCGGCGGGGTTTGGACTCGTCCCCGAAATCAAGCTCGTCTTGGCCGCCGTCCTCGTCGTCATCCTGCTCCTTTGATGTTTTCGAAGCATTCAGGATTCCGATCCTGTAGACCTTCAACGGAGGATCGCGAAGGATTTCCTCCCCGTCGGAGTCCAAAAGCGCTCCGATATCGCGTTTGCCGTCTTCCTTGAACGTTTCCAAGGCCGGAACCACTTTGGGAGTGTTCGTGTATCCCAACGATGCGGAATCGCCGGTGGCGAGGGGACCGACAAGATGTCTCCGTAGCCCTTCGACAAGCCATTGGCGGGATTCGACGGATTCGTTTTCCTTCTCTCCTGTTTTCATCTTCTCCCTCATCTGTCCTGATGGTTCCAATACTCTCCGAGCAGGCGCCCGAGTTCCACCGCAAGTCCGCGTTCATCGTCTTCTACGCTCACATAGACCAGTTCCTCATCGTCGACTCCAAAATCAAAGATCTCCTGCTCGTACCCGTTTTCATCCGGTTCGGTTTCATTGTTGAAGTCGGAGCCGTTGTCCTGGTCTCCGGCCAACAGGCTGGAGTCGGCAATGACCTCGGGCATTTCATATCCGGGCCAGGGAGCGTACCTCTCGACCTCGAAGTCTCCGAACATACGGAAATGGAAGACATGCAATTCCTCACATGGAGGGGCGCTGATAAGCCAGCCCACGTATTTTGCCCTGTCGCCCTTATCGATTTTATGGAAGGCGAAGTATTCCGGGAGGGTGAAAAGCAGACCATATCTGTATAGGTTCGCTGTGCGGGCGGAAGCGTTATCGCGCAGATATCGCGCGTACAGGGCATCCTGCTTGAGGTTCTCCTCCACCAGATCGATTTCATCCTGATTGCGGAGGATCAGGCAAGTATCATCGCCATCGCCCATGGCGATGGCACCGGAAACCGCCTCATAGCATGGGTTTTCGCAGGAAAAAAGATTATCCAGAGCTGTTTCAAGACGCTGACGCTCTTCGACGAACTCTCCGGCGAAAGCATCGTCCAACTGTTTTCGGGCATCGGACAAGCCGGAATCGATCTGGCCGACAATGGGGTAAACGCGAGCATGTAAAGCGAATCGCTGATTTTCTTGAGATCATTTGACGCGCTGGCAGGCAAGGCGACTTGTCCTGTTTTGTATTCAAGTTTCCGGTACGCCTTGAAAGCCTCCGACAGTTCGTCCCAATCGTAAGGATGGTCATAAATGATCCGGTCGACATACAACTCGCGAATGGAATCGTCAAGAAGGTCATGGGCCGCTTCCCTATAGCCGTCGCTCACCATTCCTCCTCGAGAGTGTCTTCCTCAGTGTCCTCCTCATCGTAATCCGATACGACGGGTTGTGGTTCCACTTCCTTGACCAGCCACTGCAGACAGGGAATCGAAGAGACCAGGTCATCCTCTTGACTGACGAAATCATGGAATATCCCTTCAGTCTGAGACATCGTCGCGTCATAAGCCATATGGTCGTAAATCGATACAGCATGGTTCTCGTCCCTTGGAGACAAAGTCACCACGACAGGACTGTTTCCGAATGCGCCGTATCTCCTCACTCTTTCGTATTGGCTCCATCCATTGGCGACCACAAGACCTGCTTTGACCTGAGATGTCCAGGAATCGAGGGATCTTCCTGTGGTAATTAGGATAGGAGTGCGGAAACAGTCGTTCCTCAAATCGCAGGGGCCTCTGTCCACGGTGTCATTGAGGATCAGCGAGCCAAGCTCATCGAGTTTTCCGAAAGCATCAATGCTCAAAAGATCCTGTAGACATCTGAGAATGGAACCTACATTTCTCGTAACGACACAATCGGCTTAAGACTGTATTTCATCCATTCGCCGCAGGGGTTCGTAGTGTTCAACTCCCGATGAATCCTATCGCTCAATTTCTTTTTCAACGGTTGGGGATCCCTCTTGTTGATGATGAAATCATTGGCAACGTCACAGCAGGCCACTTGGAAATAGGCACTTTGGAACCCGCCAAACGAATGTGCCCTCATCGCCAGGGACCTCTGACGCTTTGAGATCGGCTAACCGGCCGTTCTGCACTGTTGCATACCATTTGTCGGGAATGAGAGCGTCACCATTATCCGACAGGCAAATCGCCTGCAGGGCGCCAACAACAATGGGCCAGAAAACCAGCGGAAGACGGTTTCTCGGGATGGAAGCCATCAGAAAAGCATGCAGACCGGCAGACGAATCCGCTACGCCGCATTCCGTAATCGCATTTCCGAAATCGACCAGGTCCGATAAAACGTCATCCATTAGAACATCTCCATGCAAGTCAGGCTTTTGTAAAGCTCCCAGTATCAGTCCCCTTTTCACTGAACTTCATTGTTCCATCCTCCTAGCTTTCCCACCAATACGAACCATGCTACCCCCTGCTGAACGACACGGCGGTAAATCGTCAACCGAAAAGACTCGTTTCAAAACTGTCGTTATCACCAAAAGAAAACTGAAAGGCAGAAGAAGAAAGCAATCGGCCTAAACCACAGTCCGAATCACACGAACGCAAGAGCATGCCGCCGGATTCGAATTCATGAATCGGCTGCACAGACTATGCGAGCGGACAGAACGTTTTACAAATGTCAGCCCCTCATATCTTTCGCATTTAATCCCTTAGTCTTTCAGTTTAAGCTTTTGACACGAGCTGTCGCATGTACAGGCTTTCCGGCGTCTGGTCGTACGCGACCGGCAGAGGGTTGACGGGCAGCATCGATTCCACCGCGTCATACAGCCGACGGAAATCCTTCTCCTGCTTTTTCGTGTAGATCGCGCAGTACGGCGACTTGCGGGACTCGGACGCGCTGTCCAACATCGGCGTATCACCGTCCAACGTGCGCACGGACAGGCAGAACAGGCCGTTCGTGAAGACCGTCGCCTTGCCGGGCGACACGTCCACGATGCTGCCTACCGGTATCTCGGTCCGCGCGAACCCATACATGGACGCGACGATTCTGCCGCGTTCGATGGTGACCACACCATCACACAGCGTGACCGTGTACCCATAGCCCCTCGCGCATATTGGCTCAAATCCGACGTCGCTCTTACCATTTCCTCAGCCATATCCCCATTATCGCTCGGGCCGACGGGTGAAGTGGTGCATGGCAAGTCAGGCATGACCGTCACGCGTTCTTCGCGTATCTCCATGTCATGCCCCGTCCGTTTAAGGCTGGGATTGCTCATAGGTCGGATGCCGTCCCGCATGCGGATCCCCCTTCGCTTTCGATGTCCACGCTCCCCTGCTTGCTTTCATTGGGGCTTGGATCGAGTAGTGGCTGCCGGCTTTTCCTTCCCGCGTCCTTCAGGACCTTCACCAGCTCCTTGTTGGCGCGTTTCATGTATTTAAGGCTGCGATTGAGTATCTTGAGCATCTTTTTGGGACTGGCCTTCCCGTCGCCGTCCCCGTCCGCCCCACCGTCGCGTATGCCGCGTCTGACCGCTTCGGTTCTTGCCTCGAGTTCGATTATCCGCCTGTCGAGCGCGACGTTGATCCCATACGCGGACGCGAGGTCGCCATACCGTTTGACGAGCACGTCCTTGCAGAACGCGGTCAGTTTCGCGCATTCCTCCAACACGTAGTCGCCATTCGTGGCCATCGCCATCGACGCCGCCGCGGACATTCCCCGCGCCGCCGGCCGCGCCCAACACGGCCCCGCCGCCGACGATGAGCATCGTCCCGCCGGCCATTCCCCGCGCCACCGGCTATGAGGGAACCACCGCCAAGGAACGCG
>ENA-OQEX01000514-OQEX01000514.1-human-gut-metagenome-genome-assembly--contig:-NODE-514-length-20292-cov-2.275229_pt1 | contig 20292 bp, 34 predicted proteins | sample MGYA00242802_ERZ504649 | MGnify/ENA primary metagenome ERZ504649 (study PRJEB26092, sample SAMD00036194) | human gut metagenome | host: Homo sapiens | study: EMG produced TPA metagenomics assembly of...
TCTTGTCGGGCAATCACCGCACCATCCTTTGTGATGACGAGGCATTTAGCTCAATTTCTCCACTGTTTTTCAGCGTGAGGGATGCGCCTCCCGCAGAGAACAGACGAATTTCTCCTGGATGTAGATTTTGTAGGTTTGTCATCCGCACGCCTGTGCAAACTGGTTCTCCTGCACAGGGGAGCAACATCACCTGCGCGCCCTGGCATGGGATAGCGCTTAAGCCTGCGGGTGCGTAGAGCGGAACGTTTTGCTGCCGCATGGAGCCGGTGGTGGAGAGCTCCAGGTTTTGAAAGGCGACCGCCCTCCCGTTTTCGGCTGCGGTTTCCCGCAGGGGTTGTGTTATTTTTTGCGTGATCCACAAGATCAATCGCCTCCTGACTAAAAATGGGTTTTGGACGCAGCGTTACCGTGCAGCCGATGTCGGAGGCCGCCAGTGATAGCATAGCGACCAAATGCACCAATCCTTCCGGACCGGCGCACAAAGCCCATCCGGAGCACTTGCCGCGTCGCCGAGCTCCCCGGCAAAAGAGAACGGTGCTTCGAGCACCAGCTCCTCACTGCCTGAGAGAGAGCGCTGGAGCAGCAGCTCCGCCTCCCGGCGGCCGCGCCATGCGGGGGATTGGGCAAGGTTTAAAAATCGCCTTGCCGTCGCAGTGGAGGGTTCAGGCTGTTGCATGGCATAGGCATAGCCGCTTTCCCGATCCGGCCGGTAGCGAACTTCATGAATCACACCGTATGGACGATGAATTCTTTTCAGAGAAGAATAACGGATTCCACCATATTGCTCATTTGAAAATAGGTGGCACGCATCCTGCCCCGGAGGACAGGCCTCCAGGATGCCATCTTTCGTTACCCGCGGCTGCCATCCGCATACATAAGCGCAGAAATCGGTGAGCACTTCCCATTCGCTTTGTCCCTTCCCCACTTGATAAACGCCGGGGCAGCGCCCCTCTCCACGCACAGAGGAGAGGCCATAAGGGGCTGCGTGCAGCAAAAAAATCGCCTGAAGGTCGGGTTGGTTGTAGCTAGCGGGCAGCGCCTCGTAATCCAGCAGCGCACCTCCTAGGGAGCGGGCGCTGAGCATCACGCGGGGGCCGGATTGGCCGCAGGAAAAAACCTGTTCGTCTATTGCGCCGGAAAAGAGGGGCGTGCGCCTTGCGTACTGTTCGATTTGAAGTTGCGCCAGCAGCGGCAAGGGCGTCTCTATTCCGAAGGTTAGCGTTGCCTGGCGGGCGGGGGAGGAGCAGGTGCATTTGAGCTCCAGCCCAACGGGCTGCGGTAGCGTGATGCGCCTTCCATCCTCCGCCCGGATAGCTGTGCAATTCATTGTATCCTCACCTCTGTGCCGGCCTTTGCGCTCCATGGCTCTGGAATCTTAGGATTGAGCGTGAGAAGCTGCTCAATGGGGATGGCAAGGCGCGCCGCGAGGTGCCAGAGCGTTTCGCCTTCTTGGAGCATGGTCGTCTGCTCCTACAGGGGGAAGAGGCGCTCTCCATTGGGCTTTCTCGGAAGGCGAAGGTGTATTCCACCATGCGCATGCTTCCGCGCAGGAGGATGAGCTCCGTTAAGATGGCCCGCAGGGGGCCGTATTCCGGCACGGTCAGAATCTCCGCGCCGCCGGTTTCCAAAAGCGCGTGCAGGGCGGAGAATTGCGCCGCGGCATCCGGGCCGGTAAAAACACCGCGGCCGGTCACGCGGCTAAGCTTTTCCCCTTCTTCTTGAAGAGAAGGGGAGGGGAACAGTGCCTCCCGGGTGCTCCTGCCACCCTCCACCCGGATTTCTGTTGGGTTCACCGGCCATACAAAGGGGCCGAAGCGCATCGTTGTCATCGTTTTCCTCCTTTCCGCTACCCCTGCATCGGCGCAGGGTAGAGGCGTGCGTCGCGCTCTAAGGCGCTGGATATGAGCCCGAGCAGCGCTTCACCGCCTGACGGCAGCTCCGTTTGCAGCTCCGGTAAAAGAATTTCTTCCACGATCTGACACATCCTTTCAGCTTGTTCTCCGTGACAGCGCGAGCAGGGTTGCTCTTTCCACCGCATAGTCGCGGGGAGAGAGCGTCTCGATAATAGAGAGCCACTCGCAGCCTTCGTAGGTGACTGTTTGGCTTGTTTTTTTTACCACCAAGGAAAAGCTGTTCAATGAGAACAGATCAATTTCCCCATCCTCCGGCGAGAGTCTGGTGAGCGCAATTGTATATTGCATTGGGCCAAGCTCTGCGGCTGCGCCTTCCAATGCACCGAATGGAATGAGCGGAACTCCCTCCCGCCGGGCTTGTATTTCGCAGCTTCCTACTGCTGCAATTCGTCTCCCAGCCGCTGTCAGATATATTTCTCCTCCTGTGATACGTGGAACTTGCTGAAGTGTGCTCATGCTCCATCCTCCTGTTCAAAACGGGCAAGAATAACGCTGTATTCCACCCAGGCGTCGAGCTCCAGCGAGCCGGTTTCCCTGCGCGCGCTGACAGGGCCGCATCCGGCGGCGGTAACAGGGAAGGGCGCGTCAAAATAGAGCGCTTCCCAAATGCGCGAGAAGGCTTTTCGGCATGCCGCTCCCCCCATGCGGTTTGGCGCATGGATTTGCAGGCGGATGCGCAGCTTCCATGGAGCGCCGGTTAGAGTGCCGCCTGCCGAATCCCCCAAAAATGCCCAAGTGCATCCGGCACGCAGTCCGCCTGCTCAAGCCCGACTGCCACCGTGATGCGGCGCAAGGGAGATTCTTTTGCAGCGGCGGGGAAATCCTCACAGAAGGTGAGATCGGCCAATTCCTCCCGTGAGGAGAGGAACCGCAGCGTTTCCCGCGCCACCTCCCATAAGCCGCTCATTGCTCCGCCTCCGTCACGCTGCGCAGGATCGCCCAGATATAGAGCGCCTCCTCGCCGAGATAAACCCGTTCTGCCCGGTCGATCTGGTAGCGCTCCCCGCCGGAGGCGTTGAGCCACACCTCTTCCCCCATGCTGCCGAGCTTTGTCACATCGTGTGCGGCAGGGCCGATATAGAGGTAATAGCCCGGGTCGTGGATGCCAATCGGGGTATGCACCCCTTCCAGATACATTTTGTTTTTATACCGCAGCGGCTGAATCAGCGCCCTGAATTGAGGAGAATGCCAACCATCCTCCATGGAGAGGCTGACACTGCGACCATAGCGCTCTATCAGTGCCTGAAGCTTCTCTTGCATCAATTGCTTCCTCCTTTCACATGCCCAATGTCGTCTACTACATGCCTCTTCAGATGACTCCAATCTGCCAAAATGCAAAGCTGTCATCCTTCAGCAGGGGGGCCGCCTGTTGCATCGCATCCTCCAGGAGCAGGGCAAGGCTATTTTTGCCCTCTGATTTTTGCGGCTGCGTGATGCTGACGTCGCCCGCGCGAAAGGAGACTTGGCGCGTTTCATCAGCTGCGCAGCATTGTGTCAGCCAGCTGCCGGCAAGCGCGGCGGCCGCAAAGGTTGCCCGTGTATCCTGCCCGAATTCCGGCTGGGCGAGCCTGCCTGAAATTGCCTGTGCGGCCTGCTCGCAGAGCAGCTGTGCGGCTGGTTCCATTTGCTGGGCGAGCGGTAGCAAAAGCTTCAATTTTTCTAAGACAACGGAAGAATCGATCATTTTATCGCCTCCTGAGGCACAAAGGGTTGTAAAATAAGCTTGAATTTTGTATAAATCTTAGATTTCAAGCACCTTGGAGCGTCTGTGAAGATCTTGGCAAAGCCTGTGATCGTCGTGATGGCGGCGCGCTCCAGCTGGCGATCAATGAGTTTATCATAATCCGTCATCACGTCTTGCGCTTGCACCATTTCGAGTGCGCAGCCCCGGTCGAGCGCAATGAGCTTGCCCTCTTCCACAGCGGCGGATTTGACGAGATCTGCGCCGAGTGGGGTGACCATGCTGCCCGTCGCATGAAAGTTGAGCCGGCCGCTGCGTCACGAAATTCGGAAAGGGACAGCAGCTTTTCCATCACACCGGGGGAGGCGATTAGTGTGTTGAGCGCATAGGGTCGAAGCTGTTCCAAAGCCGGACAAGATCGCTGTAAGCAGCGTACCTGCCTGCGCAACAGAAACAGTTTCTGCGGCGTTTTCATTCCCATCGCCGTTTACCAAAACGTCTACAGCGTCTTTGAGCTGTGCGCGGGCGATGTAGCTGCCAATTTGGCGCAGGGTAACGGTAAACAGATCCAGCCGCTGAAAACGGATCGCCTCATAGGAAGCAACGAGCATTCTGCCTCGCTTGTACAGGCGCACGAGATTTTCCTGTGTTTTCACGGTTGTCTGCGGGATGAAAGCGCCTTCCGCCACGTGCTTTAGCGAGCGGTCATCCTCCTCCGGCACGGAGGTAATCGTGCGATAATCCATGCCGTCGATTTTGGTGGTGGAGGCGATGATGCGGGGCAATACATTTGCCTCCTCCAACCCCTGCCGCACGGCGCGGGATACATATTCCGGGAACAGCGCAGCGGAATCCGAGGTTTGAAAAAATTTCTCCACCGCGTCGCTGACCCGGGCCGCTGACATGGATGCCAAAGCGCTTGAGCTGCCGCTGGTAGGCGTCCAGCCCTTCCAGCGCAGTGCCCCGGTAGTTTTCAGAAGGTCGAGCTCCTCCAGCGTATGGGTGAGGGAGTTTCCACCCGCATACATGCCCTTTTCGAGGCGAATGGTATCGTAATTGCTCATGGGTTAAGCTCCTTTCCGTTTTATAGGCAAAATCCAACGGTTTTCTTTGTGGTATCCAGTTCCAGCACAAGGCGCAGGGGGCCGCTGGAGGCGGCTTTCACACCGCCGTTTCCATCCGCGGCGAGGGCGGTGTAGCCGAGCGCGGGTGCTGTGCCGCTGTAAGGCGTTTTCACAAAGCCCTTGACCTGCACGCCCGCATAGCCGCCCTTGGGGCTTGCGGTGAGCAGGCCTGCAAACACGCCGTCCGCCTGGCTGGGCGCGGCGGTCAGGCTGGCGCTGATGGATACGGGTGTGCCTTTGGCGGCGGTTCCCGCCATTTTTAAGGTGATGCTTTCTTCGGCAAAGCCGTTTAGGGATATGCTCATGGTTGCTTCCTCCTGTTACTTCAATTTAAATGAGAAACGCCTGATGCTCCTGCCGGTGCTGCTCTGCTTCCGGCGCTGTGAGTTGAGCGGCGGGCGGATTTGCTTGTGCTTCGCTGAGCATGGCTTTTAAGGCTGCCAGCTCCTGCGTGCTGCATTTTTGCAGGAGCTCCGGGCACTGGCTGAGGTCGAGCTGTGGAAGGTGCAATGCGCACAGCCGGATCACCTCCTGCGAAAGTGCGTTGCGGTACTGCTTGCCTTCCTGCGCGAGCGCTTCCAGCGCATGGATGTGGGAGAGCAGATCACCCGCCTGTTCCTGGGTCAGGGTAATACCGTTTCCCGTGTTTTTTAAAATGCTGTGCCAGTCCTTCATCGATGGATTCCCTCCTTCCCAAGTGGAATAGGCTTTTGTCACGCCCGCTTTTGGCTGAGCGGGGATTGCCACAAATGACCATTCGTATGCGTCTTTTGCTCCGCTGAGCAGGGTGTGGCAGAGCTTGCCATCATAAAAGCGCCCCGGCAGATGCGCGCAGGGCTCTGTGTGGCGGTTTGCTCCGCAGATAGAGCAGGCCTTTGTGGCAATCGCACAGCCAACGCTGACCTCCTTTTTGATGCCCGCGTCAATTTCCGCAATCAACGATTGGTTTTCCGGCGTGCGCACCATATAGGCTCGCGCACGCAGGGCGGTATAGGGTTCGTTTAGGCTGTTAAGTTTGGTTTCATCCCGTTCCACCCAGGCACGGTAGGTGCGGGCGGTCTGGTCGCGGCCCTTCATGCTGTGATCAAACAGACCGGGCTTGCCGGGATAAAGCGCGGCAAGCTGTTCCAACGTTTCGACGGTGAAGCGCTCTCCATCGCGGTCGATCTCGTTGTCACAGAGGGTAGCGGTGAAGGCGTAAATCTCCTCCCGCTTAAGAGAAGAGCGGGCATAGCGGCTGATTTCTGCGAGCTCACTTTCCGGCGGAACGCCCCCGTCGGTGATTTTGGAATCATCCATCCCTTTTTGGCTCCTTTCCTGTGGTTTGCTGCGTTTCTAGCAAGGCGGCCTGTGCATGGTAGAGGCGTGCCCGTGCAAGCTCTACCTCATCCTGTAGTGTGATATCGTCCCATATCACCCGCAGGCCGCTCAGGCAGCCGTTCAGACGCAGATAGGTTCGGCAAACGGTTTCGATCACCGGGGTTAAGATGCGGCGATAGCTTTCCAGCTCGCTGGTGAGCACATCCGCCTGCTGGGAGGACATCCGCTCCGTAGACGACCAGTTCAGCCCCAGCAGAAAGGGCGGCAATCCTGTTTTGGCTACAATCTGCTCCAGCATCTGGCGCACGGGTACTTCGCTATCTAAAATTTGATTATCCGCGCCGATCACGCGGATGTCCACATCGCCTACAGCCACAAAATCTTTTACGCGCCCGCCCGCATTCATCGCTTCGCCCCATTCCTTCGCCACTTGAAGGGCGCGCTCTTTGGCGAAGGCACGATCCATTGCGTCATTGTGGGGCTTGTAGGTCACGGCGAAGCGCACATTTCCCACGCGCTCCCAGTTAAGGCCGATTGTTTGGTAGATTTGTAGCAGGATTTTGCTGATAAAGGGAAGCCCCTTCAAAATGGAATTGCCGCTGAGCTGCCCGGCGTGCGGTTGAGTACGGATAGAAGCACGCGTTCCGGGTGTGGGACTGGTATGGCCTCGCCGCTCGGCCCCTGCGGCAGATCGTCGTTTGCAATGCGCTCTGGCCACGCCTGAGCTCTAGCGCGCAGAGCGGCGCGTTATAAAGCGCCATTCTCCCTGTGGCAAGCGGCACCATCTCCCCTGCGGCAGTGCCGAAAGTGAGCAGCTGGTCAAAATAAGTATCCAGAAACGCCGCTATTCCTTTTTGGCAGCCTCCAACGGGAACGTTCGTCAAGAATTCCTCCAGCAGCCTCTGTGCCTGCCCATCCGTACAGGAGACGGTGAATCCCCCAGTTAGCCGGATGAGCTTCACAATTGCCGCGTCGATGATTGGCACGCTTCGCGCAGCATTTCATAAAGCCGCCCCTCAAGGGGTGCGAGGGGCGTATACCGCATCAACTCCCCGTAGGGCTGCTGTGGCGCTGTCTGCGGCACTGACGCGGCCCCTGCGGGCGAAAGCGTTTGCTTGCGTTTTCGGAAGATCATTTGCTTCCTCCTTTCTTGATGGAAGGCTTACCGCCGCTCGGTAGCAAGCGCATAAAAGCCCTCCTCCTCCCTGCACAGGATGGTGGTTACAAAATAGCGGATATCATCCATTGCATGGTCATGCTCTTTGCGCGGCGCGTCTTTGGCGGCGCGGATGTCCCAGCGATAGAGGCCGAATTCCCGGATGGTATCTCGACAGGCGGGGGAGATGCGCAGCTTGCCCTCTTTCAAGGCATCCGACACCCGCCGGATGCGTCCAGCACCTCATTTTGCGCCGGAATCGCACGATAGGTTTGATGGCGGCGGATGCAGGCGATAAAACTTGCTGCGGAAGGGTCCACGATGACGGCATGTACGGGCAATCCGCTGACCAGTGTTTCCAGCTCGGCATAGTATTCCTCGTCCGTTTTTTGCCGTCCCTCTCTGCGGGAATCATAATAATACTCCCGCAGGCGGTACCAGGTGCCCTCTCGTTCCCCCCACAGGCCACAGGAGAATGGGTTTACCGTGCCATAGTCGCAGGAGAGATAGTAGCTGCCGCAGTCTTGCGGTGGTTCGGCAACCAGATGGCTGCCGAACATAGGATAAACCAGCCCCTGCGCCGCCACCCATTTTCCTTCAACGAAGCGTTCATAAAACGCGCCGCTGTAAAGCGTTTCATAGCGTTTCAAGATTGCGGGTGTCAGCGAGGGATTATCCCGCATGGTGAAATGCAGGTAGAGGCAATTTTTTTCTTTCGCCTTCAACACCCATTCTTCATGAAACCAATGCTGCGGATGCTCCGGGTTACAGTTGAACCAAAATCTTGAGCCCTCCAGCGAGCAGCGCGCGAGCGCCTGCTCCACAAAGGAGCGCGGCATGAGCGCTACTTCATCGAGCAATACACCGCCAAGCGTCATGCCCTGGATGAGCGAAGCGGAGGATTCATCCCGTCCACCAAAAAGATAGAAGTGGTTTTTCCTGCCTGCGCGGCTGATTTCGATCATATTGCGGGAGAGTTTCTCCGTGCAGGTAAAGCCCAGTTCACGCAGGGCAGGCAACAGCGGCTGCACCACATTGCGCCGCAGTGAGGCGACCGTTTGCCGCAGATGGCAAAAGAGGCGTCGGAAAACTGGTAAAACGCCCACGCGAGAAATGAAAGGGACATACATATTGTTTTGCCGCTGCGCACTGCGCCGTCGCAGAGAATGCTATCACAGCGGGAATAGGGGCTCCCCCGGCACCACCAGGTCAGCACGGTGAGCTGTTTTTTGGAAAAAGGCTGAAATCTCATATTTTCCGGCATGGTTTCACCTCTCTCCCCGCAAGGCGCGCGCGCCGCTTTCCAGCGCTTGATAGAAGGAAGCTCCGTTTTCCTGCGTTTCCTGTGCTTCCAGCTGTGCCAGCTTTTCGAGCGCCTTGAGCCGGTCGCAAAATTTCATTTCAATGCCGCCGGTGCGCGGGCGTTTGATCTCTGTGATCGGGAAAAGATCCATTTCCTCCAACTGGCCGGGTGATGGCGCCTCTTCCAGAAATAAAGCTTCACCGCATCTGTGACCGGCCCAAAGGCGAGCCTGCGGTAGCCATCCCGAATTTCCTGCTCGGTGTGAAGGCGCTGCTCCAGCCGCTCAATCTCCACGCGTACGCTTTCCTTTTCCAACAGGCGGATGCCGTTGAGCTCCGGCTTGCGGCGGAATCCGGCCCGTGCCGCCGCTCTCGCACGCTGTGCGTTCGGCTGTAATAGGCGCAAAAAAGGAGCTCGCGTTCACTTAAGGATTCCATTGCTTCATCCCTTCCTGAAAAATGATTTCACCCATATGCAAAACTCCCCGTTTGTTGCATCAAACCGTGCAACAAAACGGGGGTAAAAATAAGTTTTTTAAATGTTGTTTTAAAACAATTCTGAATTTGGCTGATTTTGAACTTGAAAGGAGCGATTTAACCCAAAATTTGTGACTGGCATTCATTCTTGCGCGTTCTGTTCTTTTTTTGCGCTTTCGCTTGACTTTACACGAAAAAACGATTAGACTAAAAAAGAACTGGGAATGCAGAATTCAAAACAAACGGAGGTGGGCCGCACTTGGACAGTACAGGCGCGCATAGACCGCGTGTTCCCGATCGATATTATACCACAGCCGGAGGAGCCCGGCGCGGCCTTTCCTGTGTGATCAACCGGTAGCATCTGGCTTCCGGGCACGGGTTTTGCCGTGCCTGCCCTTTCGCGCTGTGCGCAAAGAAGGTGTTACCATTGGAAACCAACTACAATTTTGAGGCGTTGTACCATCTGCTGCAAACAAACCAGCTCTCCGCCCTACGTGATGAGCTGGCGGAGATGAACGTGGTTGATATTGCGGATTTTTTGCAGGAGCTTTCAAATGAAGGCATGGCGATTGCATTCCGAATTCTTCCGAAGGATATCTCTGCGGATGTATTCTCTTATCTTGATCCGGACCGTCAGTCCCACATCGTGGGGACGATTACGGATAACGAGCTGTCCAGCCTGCTGGACGATCTGTTCCTTGACGACACGGTCGATTTCCTGGAGGAGGTTCCCGCAAACGTTGTCACACGCGTGCTTGCCAATTCCGATCCGGAAACACGCAAGCTGATTAATCGCTTTTTGCAGTACCCTGACAATTCGGCCGGCAGCATCATGACCATTGAGATGGTGCAGCTGCACGATCGCCTAACGGCGGCGGAGGCGATCGATCGGATTCGCTCCAGTGGCATCGACGATGAAACCGTATATACGGCCTACTGCATTGATAATGCCCGGCATCTGGTCGGCACGTTGCCGCTGCACAGGCTTTTGTTTGCCAAAGCGGATTCGCTGGTGCGTGATTTGATGGATGATGATCAGCAGCTCATCTTTGTATCCACGCTCGAGGATGAGGAGGATGTGGCGGATCTTGCCCGAAAATATGATCTTTTGAGCGTTCCGGTCGTCGATAACGAAAAGCGGCTGGTAGGCGTGATTACGATTGACGATATCGTTGACGTTATCGAGGAAAAAAACACAGAGGATTTTGAAAAGATGGCCCTTATGCATCCCTCCGGGACGGGAAACGAATACCTCAAAACCGGCGTTTTTCGCTTGGCTGGGAATCGTATCGTCTGGCTGCTGGTGCTGATGATTTCTGGCACGTTTACCGAAGATCATTGAGAACTATCAAAGCATGCTTTCCGTCGTAGTAGGCCTGACCGCCGCGATCCCTATGCTGATGGATACGGGCGGAAATTCCGGCAATCAGACCTCTACATTGATTATCCGCGGCCTTGCCCTGGGCGAAATCACCATTAAGGATTATTTTATCGTCCTGTTCAAGGAGCTGCGTGTGTCGCTCATCTGCGGCACGGTCCTTGCAGTTGTTAATTTCCTGCGGCTGTTGATTTTTGGAGGGGCGACTTTGCCGGTCTACCTCGTCATCTGCGCGGCATTGTTCTGCGCGGTGGTTGCGGCAAAATGCATCGGCTGTACGTTGCCTATTTTTGCAAAGCTCATCCATTTGGACCCGGCGCTTATGGCCGGGCCGATGATTACGACAATTGTGGATGCGCTGACACTTGCGATTTATTTTGCGCTTGCGCATGCGTTTCTGTTGTAAAGTATCCCTATGTAGGCAAGTGAAACGCCCTGTGCCCTTCCGTCGAAAATGGAGGAGCGCGGGGCGTTTTTGCTTAAAAATCGTCTGTCGGTTATTCTCTGCATTCCAGCAGCTTCGCTGCATCCACTTCAAGTGCGTCGGAAATTTTAAAACAGTTTATCCAAGGAAAAGCCCGCGCCGCGCCGTTTTGCGCATTGCGGGCGATTTATTTAGTTTTTGCTTCCTGCAAGGCGGTCTGTTAGGGATAGATCAATCCGTTTGGAGATAATGGAAGTTTTTATCACAGTGTTTCCGGCATCGTCGATATAGGTTTTATCTGGATCAAACTTCCCGTAGGAGCTGGTTACGATCGTGCCATCGTCCAGCACAACGTTGCCGCAATAGCCGGTGTCCGCACCCGCTGTAATCTGCGGTTGCGTTTGATCATCCAGATAGGTGTGGGCGAGCTTGAGGCGGTACTGGCCCTCCATGTTGTTTTTCAGATCCTCATAGGTTCCCACCCAAGCGATCCAGCCCTCGCTATACCAGCCGCGCTCTGCATTATCGGAATAGAGGCTGTTTTTGACGGGATCGCGTTCAATGGAGCGGAAGGTGATGAAGAGACGGCCATCTTTTGTCCATTCGGCTTTATGCCGCTCGCCGTTGAGCGCGGCGGGCGCCTCCACGGGTTTCGACCAGGTTTTGCCCTCATCCTGGGAAAAGGAGATCAGCGAATTGCACTTTTTCGTATTGCTCCGGGTAATCAGGCACAGTTCATCGCCTTGCCCGCCATCGGAGCGGATGATCTCCACCTCGCACATATTGGTGGCATATTGCCGCACCCAATGCTGCACAAAGTACGGCTCCGGCATCGACCAGCGCATATTGCCCTGCTCGTCAAAGGTCAGAATGGTTTTAAAATTGGTGAACTTCGCATCGTGGAAAATGCCCATCCATTGTCGACAAACCGGCCGTTTTCCTTGAGCTGCGTCAAGGAACTCATCGCAACGATCGGGATGACCTTCGGAAACTGCCCTTCCCCGTAGAAGGTTTGGAATTCCGTCCAAGTTTGCCCCTCATCGGAGGAGAGAGAGCAGTTGAAGCCGCCGGTCGAGCCGCTCCCCCAGTCGGGGTTGGCGGAGATCATAATGAGCTTATCCTGCATCTGCTCGTCTGTGAACTGGAGCCTGTAAACCGTGGGGGTTTCCTGTGAGTTCACCCAACTCGCGGGGGTGTTTGCGATGGTAGAGGAATAACTCCGGCCGCCATCGGTGCTCACTTTATTAAGAACAGCGCCTTTGCCGTGCCCGGCGGGATACATTGTTAGGATATTTCCGTTTTTGAGCAGGATGGAATCTGGGTGAGCCAGATAGTTCCGGCTGTCGTCCACCACAGTCTGCTCGTAGAGCTCTGCAAATTCGGCGGATACGCCCGCCGGCGCGGCGCTCAGGTCAATCTGTGGGATTGTGTAATTTGATCCTGTGGTATAGCTTCCGATTAGCGCCGGAATAAAGCAGAACAGAGCGGCCATAAATTGCGCTACGATGCGGAAAATAGTCGTAATCATTTTTCTTCCCCTTTATTTTGCTGCCAGGCGGTCTGTCACAGCCAGATTGATCCGCCGGGAAGCGATGTAGGTGCGCAAAGCGCTTTTCCCTTCCTGATTTTGATAGGTATCTCCGAAGCGACCGTAGGTGCAGGTGAAGATCGTGCCGTCCTCAAGCACAATGTTGCCGCAGTAGCCTGTGTCGCCGTTGGCGACGGGTTCGGGAGCTGTTTGACCGTCTAAATAGGTGTGCGCGATTTTAATGCGATATTGGCCCTCACGGCCCTGTTTCAAATCGTCGTAGGTGCCGACCCAGGCGATCCAACCCTCGCTGTACCAGCCGCGTTTTTCATGGCCTTTTTCCTGATGGATGCGGTTTTTATCCGGGCTGCGCTCAATGGAGCGGAAGGTGATGAAGAGCCGCCCGTCTTTCGTCCATTCCGCCTTGTGCCGCTCGCCGTTGAGCGCAGCAGGCAGTTCACGCGGGGTAGACCAGGTTTTTCCCTCATCCTGGGAAAAGGAGATCAACGAATTGACCTTTTTTGTTTGGCTGCGGGTAATCAGGCAAAGTTCATCGCCCTGTCCACCGTCTGACCGGATCATCTCCACTTCGCACATTTTCGAGCCTTTTTCGATCGCCCGATAGGTTGAAAAATAGGGCTCAGGAGGACTCCAATGCATACGGCCGCCACCGTCGAAGGTGAGGATCGTTCTGTAATTGATAAAATGTTTATCATGGAAAATGCCCAACCATCGATCCACAAACCGGCCATTTTCCTTGAGCCTTGTTAATGCGCTCATCGCAACGATGGGCACAACGGGATGGGCGGAGTTTTTTTCATAGAAGCATTCAAATTCGCTCCAGGTTTTTCCTTCGTCCGCGGAGAGGGAGCAGTTGAAGCCGCCCGGCCCCTTGTCCCCAGCCAGTCCGTATTGGCGGAGATCAGGATGAGCTGATCGGGCCTTTGCGCATCCGCAAATTCCAGGCGGTAGACAGTGGGCGTTTCGCGGGATTTTTCCCAGCTCTTGGGCGTATTTTCGAGGGAGTGCCAGTTTCGTCCCTCATCTGCGCTTATGCGGCCAAGCACCGCGCCGCGCCCATGCCCGGCGGGGAAGAAGGTGAGGATTTCCCCTGTTTGGTGAGAATGGAATCCGGATGGCCGAGGTATGGACGACTGCGTCCACCGTGATAAGCGGCTGGATTCCGTCCGGCTCCGCGCTTAGGTCAACCTGCGGGATGGTGTAATCACGGCCTATGCCGCGCACAATGGGAAAACCGAAAAGGCTTCGTACGCTTACCGGTTGCTTGTTCATAAGAAACTGCCTTTCTGGATTAGATTACGCCTGCGCGGCGCGCGCCGCGTCAAGCTCGAAGAGATGGATGCATTTGGAGGGGCAGACTTCCGCGCATTTACCACAGGCCACGCATTTTTCGCCATCAATCACGGCAAGGTTGTTTTTGACGGTGACCGCTCCGTATTCGCATGCCTTCACGCACCGCATGCAGCCGATGCATGCCGCCTTGCAGGCCTTGCGGGCGGGGCCGCCCTTATCCATGTTATGGCACATGACGCAGCCTTCCTCTCGTGCAGGGGCATCAGCGTAATGAGCCGCTTGGGGCAGGTGGCTACGCATAGCTTGCAGGCGCGGCACAGGAGCGGGTCCACCTGCGCAACGCCCTCGCAGATTTTGATGGCGTCATAGGGCAAGCCTCGGCACAGTCCCCATAGCCGAGGCAGCCATAGCTGCATGTGGAGGAGCCGCCGAAGAGCTGCGCGGCCATCTTGCAGCTCTGCACGCCGGCATATTCAAATTTTTTGCCTGTGTTTGTGTTGTTGCCACGGCACAGCACTGTTGCGGCCATGGGAATCACATTCCCGGCGGAGAGGCCGAGAATCGCCGCGATTTCCTTTGCCGCCGCGTTGCCCCCGGGCGCGCAGAGCGCGGTCTCCCGGGTTTTTCCCTCAGAGAGTGCCTTTGCGTAGCCCGCGCAGCCGGAGAACCCGCACGCGCCGCAGTTTGCACCAGGCAACACGGCCTCCAGCGCTTCCGCTTTCTCATCCACAGGCACCGCCATCACGATCGACGCGACCGCGAGGCCGAGGCCCGCCAACAGGCCGATGGCGGAAACAATCAAAACAGAGAGTAAAATTGGGTTCATTTGTTTCCCATCCTTATAACCATTCTTTTTTTGCGCCGGGTCAATGGAACATGCCTTCCACGATGCCTGTAAACCCCAGGAAGGAGACGGATACGAGGGAGGCTGCAATCAGGGTGATCGGAAGCCCCTGCAAAAATTTAGGAACTTCGCAGGATTCGAGCCGTTCACGCACGCCTGCGAAGAGCACCATCGCAAGCATGAAGCCAAGGCCCGCGCCAAGGGAATTCACAATGGATTGCCAAAAGCTGTAGCTCTTATCGATGTTGAGCAGCACCACGCCCAGCACGGCGCAGTTCGTCGTGATCAGCGGCAGATAAATGCCAAGGGAATTGTAAAGCGCGGGCAGAAATTTTTTTAGCGCAATTTCCACCAGCTGTACGAGCGCCGCGATGACGAGGATGAAGACGAGCGTTTGCAAATATTCGAGCCCGTTTTTACTAAAAGGAACTGATTGATTGGGTAGGTTACAGCTGTGGAAAGCACCATTACGAAAATGACCGCCGCGCTCATACCCACGGCTGTATTGAGCTTTTTGGATACGCCGAGGAAGGGGCAGATGCCGAGGAATTTTGAGAGAACGAAGTTCTCCGTTAAAATTCCGGTGAGCAGGATGGCTAAAAATAGCTTCATTTTGCATCAGCCTCCTTTGTTTCCGCCTTTTCACAATTGACGCGCGAGCATGCGTCCGCCATCGGGCAAGAGCCGCAGTTGAGCGTTGCCTTCGGCTTTCCTCTGCGCTCTGCGAGCCGGTTTGCGCAGGCGATGAGCATGCCGAATACGAAGAAGCCGCCGGGGGGCAGAATGAAAATAATCATCGGCGCTATACTGCCAGGGATGATCTGGTAGCCTAGCAGCGTGCCTGCGCCGAACAGCTCGCGGATTGCGCCCATTGCGAGCAGAGCGGCCATGAAGCCGATGCCCATGCCTAATCCGTCGAGCGCAGAGGCGAGAACGGGGCTTTTGCCCGCAAAGGCCTCCGCCCGGCCTAAAATGATGCAGTTAACAACGATCAGTGGTAGATACACGCCCAATTGCTCGTCGATCTGCGGCAAAAACGCCTTCACAAGCATCTGCACGATCGTCACAAACGAAGCGATTACAACAATATAGCAAGGGATACGCACTTTTGAAGGGATCACCTTGCGCAGTGCGGAGATCACAATGTTGGAGCACACTAGCACGATCATCGCCGCAGCGCCCATGCCTAGGGCGCTTTCAACAGAGGTGGTCACCGCCAGCGTCGGGCAGGTGCCGAGCACCAGCCGCAACACCGGATTCTCTTTGATCAGGCCCTTGGCAAATTCTTTGCCGAGGCTTTTTTTCTCAGCCATTTGCCGCACCTCCTGCCACTTGCGTATAGAGCTCGAGCGCGAGATTGACCGCATCCGTCACCGCTTTAGAGGTGATCGTCGCGCCGGTTAGCGCCTGAATCTCATCTTCGCCCGGGCTATTTTTGGCAACACTAATCCTGCCGCTTTTCCCCTTGAACTGATCGCGGAAGGCATCGTTTTTCGCATTCATGCCGAGGCCCGCCGTTTCATTGAGCGTGAGCGTCTGAATGCCGGTCACACGCCCGTTCAGGTCGATGCCGGTCATGATCTCCACCGCGCCGCCGTAGCCCTTGCTCTGCGTGGTGAAAACGTAGCCCACCGGCGTATCTCCGTCGAAGCTTCGTAATAGGTGTATTGCGCTTTGGCCATGGTTACGGTTTTCGGATCGCTAAAGCGTTTGGCCGCGCTGAGCACTGTCTGGCGGGTTTCAGCGGCCGTTTTAGCCGCAAGGTCTTCGATCATCGGGGCTGTTACACTGTTGGTCACGGCGAGCAGCACCGTGGAAACAACGCAGATGAGAAAGAGGGATACGGTGGGGATCAAAATTGCCTTCCACAGCTTCTGCTTCTGATTCATGCGCCCGCCTCCTTTTTTCGGCTTTGCTTTTTCTTTGGTGTTTTGGCGCTTCCAAAGGGCTTGGGGGTGGTTAGCCGCTCAATGTGCGGCACAAGGATATTCATAATAATAATCGAGAAGGATACGCCCTCTGGAAGGCTGCCGAAGAGCCGGATTAGTGCGGTTAGGATGCCGCAGCCCACGCCGTAGATCAGCTTGCCCTTGAAGTTGATCGGGGAGGTAGTGTAATCGGTAGCCATGAAAATTGCACCGAGCAGCAAGCCGCCGCCAAGGATCTCATAGGCGACGAAGGAGAGGCTCCCTTTCCCGGCAATCAGCATGATGACGGCCACCGTGCCGATGTAGGTCAATGGAATCACGGGCGTGATCACGCGCCGGATGAGCAGATAGGCAAAGCCGAGCAGGAGCGCTAGCGCGCACACTTCGCCGAGCGAGCCCTGACGCTGGCCGATGAGCATCTGCCACAGCGAGGGGAGGGCCGGATTGGAAGCTGTCGCGGCGGCGGAGACGTCCCCCGCCGTAAACATGGAGGAAATGGAAGCGAGCGGAGAAGCTGTGGTGACAACCTGCACGCCACGCCATGCAAAGGGCTGAACCCACGTGGACATCATCGTGGGGAAGGAGGCCATCAGCACGATGCGGCCAACCAGGGCCGGATTGACAAAATTTTGCCCAATGCCGCCAAAAAATTGCTTGACCACAACGATCGCCACAACGCTGCCGATCGCCGCAACCCACAGCGGGATAGTGGCTGGCAGGTTGAAGGCGAGGAGGATGCCCGTTACAATGGCGCTCAGGTCTCCAAGCGTGCCCTGCCGCTTCATGATTTTGCGGCTGAAAAATTCACTGAGCATGCAAGATAGAACAGTGGTGGCGGTTACAAGCAGCGTGCGCAGCCCGAAGAGCCAGACGCTCGCCGCAAGGGCTGGGATCAGCGAGATGATCACATCCAGCATAATGCCCGTGGTGGTTTCCGGCGAGCGCACATGCGGCGACGCGCTGACGGTCAGCTTTTCTTTCAAACTCATTTCTTCTGGTCACCTGCTTCCCTGACGACTGATTTGGCAAGCCTCATATACTGTACGAGCGGCCGCCCGGAGGGGCAGGCATATGCGCAGCTGCCGCACTCCATGCAGACATTAACGCCGATGCGGCTAAGGCTTTCCGCATCCTTCACGCGGGCATAGCGCTCGATGAGGGTCGGCATCAAGCTCATTGGGCAGACTTGCACGCACCGCCCGCACCGAATGCAGGCGCGTTCTTTTTTGATATGATAGGAGTTCTTTGCAAAGGCGAGGATCGCATTGTTTTGCTTAAGGATCGGTAAACTGTCATCCGCCAGGGCGATGCCCATCATCGGTCCGCCCATGAGGAGCTTGTAAACATCCGTTTTGTATCCGCCGCAATAGTCGATCACGTCCGTGATCCGGGTGCCGATGGGTAGGCGGATATTTTTCGGCTCGCTGATGGCGGAGCGTCTACCGTGATCGAGCGGGAGACAAACGGCTTGCCTGATTTTAAGTATCGGGATACAAACGCCGCGCTGCCCACATTCATTACAATGCAGCCAACGTCCGCCGGAAGCTTCCCGGGCGGCACGCGGCGGCCGGTTGCAGACTGCACCATCATTTTCTCCGCGCCTTGGGGATAGAGAGATTTTAAAGCCATGAGCTTCACATGGTCGCCGATGTCATTGCTGTTTTCTGCAATCCGATTGAGCACTTCAAAGGCTGCCGGCTTATTATCCTCCACGCGATCACCACATTGTCGATACCAAGAATCTCCTTGATGGTGAAGATGCCGGACATAATATCCCAGGAGTTGTCGATGCATTCCCGGTAATCGACTGTGATATAGGGCTCGCACTCCGCAGCGTTAATCACGAGCGTGTCAATGTGTTTATCCGGCATCACGCGCAGCTTTGCATGTGTGGGGAAACCCGCGCCGCCCATTCCCACCAGGCCGGAGGCCCGCACGGCGCGCAAAAAATCTTCGCGGTTGTTCACCTTTGGCGGCTCAACCCCATCGAACAGGCGCATTTCCCCATCGGATTCAATCGTCACGCTCTGCACACGCGCGCCGGAGGGCAGGGTGCATTCCCCAATGGCAGATACCTTGCCGGAAATAGAGGCGTGGATCGGCGCACTGATGAACTTGTCGCTGTCTCCAATGACCTGGCCCACCGAGACAGAATCGCCCACTTTAACCGTTGGCGTACATGGTGCGCCGATGTGCTGTTGCATAGGCAAAATGACGCGCTCCGGCGAGGGCATACGCACCGGCTCCATATCGGCGGTGTTTTTATTGTGCGAAACACTCACGCCACCGCGAGGCCTGCGCACCGCCGTGAGCACGCCCTTCATTTTTTCTGGTTTCATCTGGTCAACCCCTTGTTTTCAAGCTATAATTTATTTGAAGTGGGAGGGAAAAATCCGGTTGAGAGAAGGAGCGATCGCTCCATATACGGCGCCGGTAGCAAGCCCTGTCAGCAAGGCAAACAGCAGCAGCAGCGGCGCGTAGCCGAAATAGCCTTTGTGCCCGTCAGCGCCAGGAGCCAGCAGCTGGCCGAGGTTGTGCATGACGGCGCACAGAATTCCCGTGCCACCGCGCCGAATGGGTTGCGCTTCCGTGCAGCAGGGGCAGCATGACAAGCATGCTAAGCACACCGCCTGCTGTGCTCATGAAAAAGGCGGTTGCCCCGCGGGTCAGCCCCGCAAAGCCCGCCTTGAGCAGCGTAATTGGAAATGCGCCTGCGAAGCCGAGTTGAGCAGCCGCGGCCATCGTGGCGATATTGGAAAAGCCGGGCTTTGCCCCGGGGGGCAGGCCTGGAAGGCCGGGAATAAGATTTTCAAGAAAAGAGAGCGCCAGCGCGGCGGCGGCGAGCATACCGAGCAGCGCCGTTTTCCGAGTGCGCGGGCTGAGGTTTGGCCTGCCGTTCATGCTTTGTTCCCGCCTTTCGCCCTGCTTAATAGGTTTGCACATCTACCCCGCCCGCCGGACGAATGCCTTCAATGGCAATTACGGTACGCGCGGGCAGGCAGGCGGCGGTATCCCCCGGCTGTGAAAGCCAGCCGGATTTGACGCACAGCCCATCCGGGCATTCGGCGGAGAGGTAACGGATACGGCCCCTTTCTACCTGGATGACAGCCTGTGGCTGTTTGCCTAGCGTGAGTGTATAGGGCAGCGTTACTTCGTTTAAGGAGATGCGGTCGATTTCCACACCGCCGCTATAGAGTACGGCTTGTACGTCTTGCGGCGATGCGTGGGGTGATTGCTTAGATAGAAAAAGAAAAATACACACGGCGGCAATCACAGCGATCAACAACAGATCGGCCCGCCGAAAAAAGGCTTGCTTTTTCATAAATTTATGTATCCTGTATGAGGTGATATGCATTGTTTGTCAATTGAAAAGTCTGTTTCAGGCCGGGTGTTGTGATCACCTGCTTTTCCTTGGTGACAAAAATTGCCTCTGCGCCGAAAGCATCCAGCAGGGGAAGGCTCTTTTCATAGCCGAGAATGAAACACGCGGTGGAGAGTGCATCGCTTAGAAGGCCGGAGGGGGCGGTCACTGTCACACTGATCAGCCCTGCGTCTGCCGGGTAGCCGGTTTTGGGGTCCAGAATATGGTGATAGGTTTTTCCGTCCGCCGTTAGAGTGCGTTCATAATCGCCGCTGGTGGAAACAAAACCTTCTGCCAGCGTAAACACGCCAAGCTGATCTGAGGTTTTGCCGCGCGGGTCGCGCACGCCAACCTTCCAATCTCCTCCGCCGGGGCGGCTGCCCCAGAGCAGGAGCTGCCACCGACGGAAATCACCGCGCCGCTTAGGTGTGTATCGTCTAAGATACGCTTGGCTTCGTCGCAGGCGATCCCTTTGCCGATTGCGCCTAAATCAAGCGCCTGCCCGCTTTTGAGCTTAGCCTGCCTGGCCCTCTAGAGAAACC
>ENA-OQEX01000515-OQEX01000515.1-human-gut-metagenome-genome-assembly--contig:-NODE-515-length-20282-cov-6.646787_pt1 | contig 20282 bp, 26 predicted proteins | sample MGYA00242802_ERZ504649 | MGnify/ENA primary metagenome ERZ504649 (study PRJEB26092, sample SAMD00036194) | human gut metagenome | host: Homo sapiens | study: EMG produced TPA metagenomics assembly of...
GGCGCGGGCCGCGATGACCTGACCGAACCCGGCGGCGACATAGAGGCGTCGCAGATGGACTCTTCGTCGGCCTCGCCGCTGCGGGCCAGCGGCAGCAGAACAGCGGGCAGGACGCCGCAGCTGCCCGCCGTGGGGGCAGCGACGATGCGCTTCATGCAGGCGTTGCACTCGGCGGTCTTGAGAGCTTCGGCAGTCACTGCGGCGAGGTAATCGCCGCCAAGGCTCTTTCCTTCCTGATGGGCCTGCTCCACCTTGGCCGCGTCGCCGCCCGAAAGGCCGCTTCGGCTGCGCTGGGCCGGGTCATAGTCCCGGCTGGTGGCCTGCATCACCTGCCAGAGGTGGTGCATCATCTCCCGGCTGTGGGCCTCGGTGAGGCGGCTCTCGGCCAAATCGCTGCGGAGGATGGCCTCCGAAAGGGAAATATTCTGGCTGCGGGCAGCGGCCAGCATCTCTTCACAGGATAAAAACGACACTTCTCAGCCTCCTCGCATTCTTCCGGCTCGTCGATGTTCAGGCAGGTGACTTTGCGGATGCCCGGCATCACGGCCATCTGCTGTTCCAGCACGTGGGGGATGTGGGAGTCGCATTCCAGCACCATAACGGCGTAGCGCCCGCCGCGGCGCGGAACACCTGCATGGACGCGATGTTGATGCGGCGCCGGGCCAGCGACATCGTGACCTCGGCGATGCAGCCGGGGGTGTCCTCGTTATGGATGATAAGGGTGTTGCTGTCCCCGCCAAAGTCGGCAGGCACACCGTCGATCTCCGTCACGCGGATGCGTCCGCCGCCCACAGAGGCCGCCTTCAGGACGAGGGTCCGGCCCGCCTTACTCTTTAAGGTAAGCACCGTCGTATTCGGGTGGGCGGCACGGAGCTCCACCGGATGGATGGTGAACTTCATGCCGGCCTCCTCGGCCAGCGCGAAGCTGTCGGGCAGGCGGGGGTCGTCCGGGCGGAGGCCCAGCAGGCCCGCCACCAGCGCACGGTCGGTGCCGTGGCCCCGGCCTGTGGTGGCAAAGCTGCCGTAGAGCCCAATGTCCGCCTCGGCGGGGACATCGCCCAGCAGCTTCTGGGCCGTATATCCAATGCGGGCGGCACCCGCCGTATGGCTGGAGGAGGGGCCGATCATCACCGGCCCGAGAACGTCGAACAGACGCATGAGATGTACACTTCCTTCCCTTTTGCAGCGCCCGGGACCCCATTCGCTGACAAAAGAACAGATTTTCTTTCTTTTTATTATACCGCTTTTGAGCTTATTGTGCTATAATAACTTTATAATGCTTTGAATCTTGCCCTTTCAGGGGGCAGCACGGAGGGTAGAACCTATGAAACTGGTAAGCGTGGAAACTCCCGAAAAGAGTGTCTGCAAAATGACTTTCAGCGCTTCGGCTGAGGAGCTGGAAGCTGCGTCCAACGCCGTGTACGAGCGCACCCGCGCAACGTACACCATCAAGGGCTTTGCCAAGGGCGAGGCTGACCGCGCCCAGATCGAGGCCGACCGCGGCGAGCACACCTTCTGGTACGACGCCATCAACGATTTGATGGACAAGGATGTCCCGGCCCTGTACGATGCAGCGATGGCAGAACACGGCTTCCACGCTGTGGACGAGCCGGTCTACGACCTGGTCAGCGTGAAGAAGGACGAGGCTTTGTGGCCACTGCCACCACCGCCCTGCAGCCTGAGCTGAGCCTGCCCCAGACCACCGGCTTCAAGACCGAGTGCGTCACCCCGGAAGTCACCGACAAGGAGATCGACGCTGTGCTGGAGCGCCGCCGCGCCATGGCCGCTGAGCTGGTGCCTCACAAGGGTCCGGCCGTCAAGGGCAACATCGTCCACATCGACTACGAGGGCCTGCTGGAGGGCAAGCCCTTCAACGGCGGCGCCGCCCAGAACCAGACCCTGCAGCTGGGCAGCGGCCGGATGATCCCCGGCTTCGAGGAAGGCATCCTCGGCCACAAGGGCGGCGAGGCGTTCGACATCTTCGTCACCTTCCCGGCCCGCTACCACGTCAAGGACCTGGCCGGCAAGCCCGTGGTCTTCAAAATCAAGCTGCACGACGTCTGTATCCGCCAGCTGCCCGCTCTGAACAGCGATTTTGCCAGGAAGGCTGCCAATGTGGACACCATGGATGAGTTCCGCGCCCAGATCCGTCAGCAGCTCCACGACAACAAACACGCCGCCGCGCTCAACCGCGCCAAGGACGCCATCCTCACCCAGCTGGCCGCAGCCGCTGAGGGCGAGCTGCCCAGCGTTCTCGTCGAGAGCGCCTATCAGCAGGAGATGGAGCGGGTCCAGCAGCAGCTGCAGATGCAGCGCCTGAGCCTCGACCGCTACCTGAGCCAGATCCATCAGACCCGCGAGAGCTTCACTGCCGCCGTCCGCACTGCTGCGGAGAAGAACACCCGCGCCCGGATGGCCCTGCTGCAGATCGCTCAGAACGAGGGCCTCGTTCCCACTGAGGAGGACATCGACAAGACCCTGTCCGAGCGCGCTGAGCGCACCAAGAAGACCCTCGAGGAAGTCAAGGCTGCGTCCAACGTGGAGGCCATCCGCCGCAACGAGGGCATCCGCCGCGCTGCCGACTATGTCATCGAGCACTCCACCATCGAAGAGAAATAATTTATCCTGCTTTTGCGCCTGCGCCACTGTGCAGGCGTTTTTTATTGTTCATTTTTTCTCTCTTGACTTTTTTTCTCTGCTGCGGTATTTTTAGGGTGAGAGATTCTATCCGGCCGCAGCTGCGGCCCGGACAGATAAAGTAAAATCTTCTGCGGGACATTCCGCTCATCTATTTTATTGCGACAGGAGGTTTTCCTTATGAAAAGTTTCTTCTCGCTCTTCTGACAGCTGTCACGGCGGCTGCGCTCTTCTGCGGCGCGGCGGCATCTGTGGCCACTTACAGCGCCAGCTATGACGCACCAGCCGGCATCAACACCATCGTGGTGCAGGACAGCAGCGCTGCGGTCATTCTGCAGGCCGCCGACATCGACCACATCCGCGCCGATTACACCTACACCTCGAGCTACGCCTTTGAAAGCTCCAAGCTCTACGACTTCACGGTGGCGGGCAGCACCCTCACCGTGACCAAGACCCAGGAGCCCAACGCTTCCCTCATCATCCAGAGCCAGGACACCCGCAGCTGCACCCTGACGCTGCAGATACCCCGCCAGACGCTGGCAACCATCACCGTCAGCACCACCAACGACAGCATCACGCTGAACGGTGTTTCGGCACAGACCGCCAGCCTCACCACCGACAATGGCCGCATCGAGGTGTCGAACTTCAACGGCTCCACCCTGAGCGGCACCACCCGCAACGGCAAGATCACCATGAGCGGCGTCACCTCCCAGAATGTGGCCGCCACCATCCAGAACAGCGGCACCCTCAAGCTGGAAAACATCTCTGCCAACGTCTGCAGCGCCAAGGTGCAGAACGGCAGCATCACCGGCTCCGTGATCGGCAGCGGCAGCTCTTACGGCCTTGATCTTGCCGCAGGCGGCGGCAAGATCCGCGTCTCCGACGCCAGCGACAAGAACTTCCTCTTCTTCGGCAAGGACACCCTGCAGCAGAATGCAGATGCCCCCAACAAGCTGAACCTCGCCACCAAGAACGGCGACGTTGATGTCGAGTTCGTCCGTTAAAAGAACATTCAAAATGCCTGTGCGGCATCTGCCGCACAGGCATTTCTTTTTGTCCGGATACGGTCAGCTGAGCCAGTTGAAGCCCATGACCACCACGCCGAGGATAAAACGTTCATGCTTCTCCTTCCAGAATGGCGTCCAGATTCTCATTTATAATGTCCATCGTCTCGAAGAACGCCTTTCGCTGTGCTTCATTGGTGTGTTCCAGCAGACGCGCGCCAAATTCCTCCTGCAAGGCCCGGCCCTGCTCGATGATGGGGCAGGCTTTTTCGGTGCAGCGCAGCAGGGTGCGGCGGCGGTCGCCGGGGTCAGCCTCGCGGACGAGGCAGCCCTCCTGCACCAGACGGTCTATGTTCACCGAGACGAGGTTTGCTTTCAGTTTGCGCACCTCCACCACGTCGCTGGCGGTCTGGTAGCCGGGGTTGTTGGCGAGGAACATCAGGATGTCAAAAGCCGTCTGGGGCAGATGGAGCTTCTGGCACAGGGGCTTGCAGAGGGCGGCGTAAGCGCGAGATCTTCCGCCCGAATTCGATGCCCGGGGTATTCATGGGGCGCCTCCTTGTGGTTCAAAATTATATCATTCAAATTTGAAGTAATAATAGCATAAAAACGCAGCGATCGTCAAGAGAAAAGGAGCGGCCCGCATCTTGCAGGCCGCTCCCTGTTTCCGTTTTCTTTACAGCATCATGATGAGCCGCGTGCCGAAGGCCGCTAGCCATGCTACGATGCACTGATTTGCCACCATGATAAACGCCCACTTGCCGCCCAGCTCCCGCTTGACCGAGGCCACCGCCGCGATGCAGGGCGTATAGAGCAGGCAGAACACCAGCAGGGCGCAGCCGCCGCCGGGGACAGCGCGGCGGCAAAGGCCGCAGAGGAGCCATAGAGGATGGTGAGGGTCGAAACGACGCTCTCCTTGGCCATAAAGCCGGTGATCAGGGCCGTAGACACCCGCCAGTCGGCAAAGCCAGTGGCGCAAACAGCGGCGCGATACCGCTGGCCAGCCATGCAAGGATGCTCTGCTGCGGGTCAGCGGTGAGGCTGAGCCGCAGGTCGAAGCTCTGCAGGAACCAGATGATGATGGTCGCCACAAAGATGACCGTAAAGGCGCGCTGGAGGAAATCGCGGGCCTTTTCCCAGAGCAGCTGGACCACATTCTTGAGGCCGGGCAGGCGGTAGTTGGGCAGCTCCATCACAAAGGGGACGGCCTCACCCTTAAAGACACTGCTCTTCAGCAGGATGGCCATCAGAATGCCCACCGCAATGCCGAGGAAATAGAGGCTGACCATCACCAGAGCCGCGTGCTCCGGGAAGAAGGCCGCCGCAAACAGGCTGTAGATGGGCAGCTTGGCCGAGCAGCTCATAAAGGGGGTGAGCAGGATGGTCATTTTGCGGTCGCGCTCCGAGGGCAGGGTGCGGCTGGCCATGACGCCGGGGACGGTGCAGCCGAAGCCGATGAGCATTGGCACGATGCTGCGCCCCGAGAGGCCGATGCGGCGGAGAAGCTTATCCATCACGAATGCCACGCGGGCCATGTATCCGGTATCCTCCAGCAGAGAGAGGAAGAAGAACAGGGTCACGATGATGGGCAGGAAGCTCAACACACTGCCCACACCGGTGAAGATGCCGTCGATGACCAGCGAGTGGACGGCCGCGTTGACGTTCCACGCCGTGAGGGTGGAGTCCACCGCGGCGGTCAGGGCATCAATGCCCACTTCCAGCAGGTTCTGGAGCGCCAGACCGATGACGCCGAAGGTGAGGTAGAACACCAGCGCCATGATGCCCACAAAGGCCGGGATGGCGGTATAGCGGCCCGTGAGGAACCGGTCGATCCGGGCCGAGCGGAGCTGCTCCTTGCTCTGGCGGGGCTTCACGACGGTCTGCTCCACCAGCTGGTGGATGAAGTGGAACCGCATATCCGCGATGGCGGCGGCGCGGTCCAGACCCCGCTCCTGCTCCATCTGGACGATGATGTGCTCGATCATCTCTTTTTCGTTCTGGTCGAGCTTCAGAGCCGCTCGATGCGCTGGTCGCCCTCCACGAGCTTTGTGGCCGCAAAGCGCACCGGGATGCCTGCGGCCTTGGCATGATCCTCGATCAGGTGGAGGATGCCGTGGATGCAGCGGTGGACTGCGCCGCCGTGATCCTCCTCGCCGCAGAAATCCATCCGGCCCGGCCGCTCCTGATACTTTGCGACATGGAGCGCATGATCCACCAGCTCGTCCACGCCCTCGTTCTTTGCCGCAGAGATCGGCACGACCGGGATGCCCAGCATGGCCTCCATCTTATTGATGCGGACAGTGCCGCCGTTGCCGCGCATCTCGTCCATCATGTTCAGCGCCAGCACCATCGGCGTATCCAGCTCCATGAGCTGCATGGTGAGGTACAGATTCCTCTCGATGTTGGTGGCGTCCACGATATTGATGATGCCTGTGGCTTCTCGCCGATGATGAACTGCCGGGTCACGATCTCCTCGCTGGTATAGGGCGACATGGAGTAGATGCCGGGCAGGTCTGTGACCTCCGTATTCGGGTTATTCCGGATCGCACCGCTCTTGCGGTCCACCGTCACACCCGGGAAATTGCCGACGTGCTGGTTGGAGCCGGTGAGCTGGTTGAAGAGGGTCGTCTTGCCGCAGTTCTGGTTGCCCGCCAGCGCAAAGGTAAGGGTCGTGCCGTCGGGCAGAGGGTTCTCGCCCTTTTTGGTGTGGTAGCGTCCGCCTTCGCCGAGGCCCGGGTGCTCCACCGGCTTGTCACTTTCTGCCGCTGCCTTTTTCACCGCCAGGCTTTGGCCTGAGTGACCCCGATGCGGGCAGCATCGTCCAGCCGGAGGGTCAGCTCGTAGCCGTGGATGCTCAGCTCCATCGGGTCGCCCATCGGGGCAAATTTGACCAGCGTGACCTCCTCGCCGGGGATCAGCCCATATCCAGAAAATGCTGCCGCAGAGCGCCTTCGCCGCCCACGGTCCCGACCACGGCAGTCTCGCCGATGTTCAAATCTTTCAACGTCATATGGAATGCTCCTCTCGAGCGCGTTTGTTAGTTTGCATTAACAACGGTAATATAGGCTAACTTTCCGGCGTTGTCAAGAGAAACGGGGCTGTTCTGAACTGTTCTCTGAAAAAAATCATGCCGCCTTCCTCGAATATCCGAAAAAGTGCAAAAAATAAGAGCCTGTACCCGGGAATTACCCGCCGTACAGGCTCTTATCGTCTTTTATTCAGTTCGCGGTGTGGTAGCCGTCAGGGTTTTTCTTCTGCCAGTTCCAGCTGTCGGCACACATTTCCTCGATGCCGTACTCAGCCACCCAGCCAAGCTCATTCCTGGCCTTGGTGGGGTCGGCGTAGCACTCGGCGATGTCGCCGGGGCGGCGGGCCTCGATGACGTAGGGGATGGGCTTGCCGCAGGCCTTCTCGAAGGCATGGATGACATCCAGCACGCTGTAGCCCTTGCCGGTGCCGAGGTTGCAGATGAAGAGGCCGCAGTTCGTTTCCAGCTTCTTGATGGCGCAGACATGGCCGCGGGCCAGGTCCACGACATGGATGTAGTCGCGGACGCCGGTGCCGTCGGGAGTGGGGTAGTCATTGCCGAAGACATGGACCTTTTCCAGCTTGCCCACAGCCACCTTGGCGATGTAGGGCATGAGGTTGTTGGGGATGCCGTTGGGGTCCTCGCCGATGAGGCCGGACTTGTGGGCGCCGATGGGGTTGAAGTAGCGCAGCAGAGCTACGTTCAGGGTGGGGTCAGCCTTGCAGACATCGGTGAGGATGCGCTCAGTCATGGCCTTGGTGGTGCCGTAGGGGTTGGTGGTGGCACCCACGGGGAAATCCTCGGTGATCGGCACACTGGCGGGGTCGCCGTAGACGGTGGCGGAGGAGCTGAACACGAAGTTGTGGCAGTTGTGCCTGCGCATCACATCCAGGATGACCAGCGTGCAGTTGAGGTTATTGTAGTAGTATTCGATGGGCTTGGACACGCTCTCGCCGACGGCTTATAGGCTGCGAACTGGATGACCGCCGTGATGTCGGGACACTCGGCGAAGATCTTCTCCACATCCTCGTGTTTGGTCATATCGGCCTGATAGAAGCGGAAGTCCTTGCCGGTGATCTGCTTGACGCGGTCGAGGACCACAGGGGATGCATTGTAGTAATTGTCCGCCACGACAACGTCGTAGCCGGCATTCAGGAGCTCGATGCAGGTGTGGCTGCCGATGTAGCCTGCGCCGCCGGAAACCAAAATAGCCATGTCCAGTACCTCTCTTGTTCCAGATGTTGCTTCGCACAGAGCCCTTGTGCTCTGTCTGACTAAAGGATACCGCTTTTTGCACAGAGAATCAAGTACCGGCTTTTTTATTAAAATGTATTTTTGTTGCATCTTTTCAACCAGTCTGATGAACTGCAAAGATTTTTAGTCCGCAAGGCATGGAGAGGACACGCAAAAAACAGCAAAGGACAGCTCCCGCAAGAGAGCTGCCCTTTTGCTGCGGCTGATATTTGCTTACAAACGGCCGCACTGACGGCCGGTGAAGAAGCGGAGCGTAGTGTTGGCCCGGAAGACTTTGCCCGCCCGCAGCACCGTCGTCGGGAACTCCGGGTGAGAGGGGCTGCAGGGGAAGTGCTGGGTCTCAAGGGCAAAGCCGCCGTACTTTTCCAGCGGGACGCCGCCCTTGCCGGGGGAGGGGCAGTTCTGCAGGAAGTTGCCGGTGTAGAGCTGGATGCCCGGCTGGGTGGTGTACATCTTCATGCTGATGCCGGTCTTGTCACTGGACGCCCAGGCGCAGAGGCTCTGGCTGGCACCCCGGGGCCGGTCGAGGACATAGCAGTGGTCGAAGCCGCCGCCCGCCATGGTGGTCTGGTAGAAGCCGGTGTCGAGGTCGCGTCCCAGAGGCTTTCCGGTGCGGAAGTCCATCGGCGTACCGTCCACGGGCAGGATCTTGCCCGTGGGGCAGGTCTCGTTGTTGCCCTCGAGGTAGTTGGAAGCGTAAATGCGGAGCTTCTGGCCCAGCACATTGCCGCCGCCGTCGAGGTTGAAGTAGGTGTGGTTGGTCAGGTTGATGATGGTGTCCTCGTCGGTGGACACACGGTAGTCCATCCGCAGGGTGTTGTCCGGCGTGAGGATATACCGCACACTGACCTTCAGATTTCCGGGGAAACCGTCTTCGCCCGCCGGGCTTTCGGTCTCCATCAAAAGGGTGTCGCCGAACATCTTCACATCGTAAATTTTGCGGGGGAAGGTGCCGTGCAGGTGATTTTTGCCATTGTTGGCTTCCAGCTTGTAGGTCTTGCCGCTGAGAGAAAATTCCGCATTTTCAATGCGGTTGGCGTACCGGCCCACGAACGCACCGCAGCAGGTGCTGCCGGATGAGTTGAAATCCGCCTCATAGTCGGCGAGGGTGTCGTGCCCGACGACCACATCCACCATACCCGTTTTTGTAGGGACGAAGAGATTTTTGATCACACAGCCATAGTTCAGCACGCTGATCTCAAGTCCACCGGGATTGGAGATGATGTATTCATCCACCTTATCACCGTTTTGGGTCACACCAAAGGGCTTGGAGCGGAACTGTGCCATAAGGCTCGCCTCCTTCTTCATTATTTTCGGTCAGGGCAGCGCAGCCCCGGCCTCATCCATAACTATGATTATAGCACAGTTTTCCAGCCTTGTGTGAGAATGATTTTAGATTTATCTTCCAAAATTTCGAGAGATTTTTTGGACATATTGCGAAACACCTTTCATCTTAAAAGGCTCTCCCTTTGGGAGAGCTGGCGCGAAGCGCCTGAGAGGGCAAGGACGCTGATAAAAAACTTCGAGTGCGGCGATGGCTCGCTCTGACAAAAAGTCTGCTTATCGCTGCATAGCGGCTCTATCTTACCGGGCTTGCCCTCTCCGTCACCTTCGGTGACACCTCTCCCAAAGGGAGAGGCTTTGCCCTCACGCAAAAAAGAGACTGCCGCGCTGCGGCAGTCTCTTTTGCGTTTCAATGTAAAGGTCACGTCTCCGGCTGAGCCTCGGCGGCGTTCGACTGCGCGATATACTCGGCGGCATCGTCGGGGATGTCATCCATCCTGTCGTCACCCACATCGACCACCAGCGGCGGCTTCTTGAAGAGGATGTCGTAGAGGATGGGGACGATGTACAGGGTCATCAGGGTGGCATAGCTCAGGCCGCAGATGATGACGATGCCATGCCGCTCATGAGCTGCTCGCCATATCGTTGCTGAACACCATCTGCAGCATGGCCAGAACGGTGGTCAGGGTGGTCATGAGGATAGGACGCATACGGGTCTTGCCGGTGGCGACAAGGGCCGCACGGCGCTCCAGACCGCCCAGACGCAGCTGGTTGGCGTAGTCCACGAAGACGATGCCGTTGTTGACGACGGTACCATCAGGACGATGAAGCCATCAGGGAGATCATGGTCAGCTGCTGGCCGGTGACCAGCATGCCCAGCAGGCCGCCGGTGAAGGCCAGCGGCACCGTGAACAGGACGATGAAGGGGGACAGCAGGCTCTGGAACTGAGCCACCATGACCAGATAGACGAAGGGCAGGGCCAGAGCCATCCACTGCACCATCTCATCGACCATCATGTTGACGGTGGAGGACTCGCGTCCAGCGAGAAGGAGCAGCCTCGGGCATCTCATCGGTGAGGGCGAAGGCGTCCAGCTTCTTCTGCAGCACGCGGGACTGGACCGTGGTGTTGTAGCCGTCCAGCGTGTCTGCCGTCACCGTGATGTAGCGGGTCTGGTTCTCGCTGGTGATGGAGTCGGGGGCAGTACCCGTCGTCCAGGAAGCAATATCGCCCAGCGTGCAGGTGCCGGTGGTGATGGTGCCGGTGGCGTCCATGACGCTGGTGGTGAAGGTCATGTCCATCATGTTTTCCTTGGTCACAGGGTCAAGATTATCGCTGATCTGGACTTTCATGGTGGAGCCGTCCACCGTGACGGGCGTCTCCGCCGTCGTGGTGGTGGTGAGCTTGGCGGCGATCTGCTGGTAGACCTGCGCAACCGTCAGGCCATAGGCGCGGACCTTGTCGCGGTCGATGTCCAGATTGATGGTCGCATCGCCCTGGCCGAGGCCGGTGGCGGCATTGGTGAAGCCCTCGGTGTCGTTGACCATCTGGACGACCTTATCGCCCAGTGCGGTAATGGTATCGGCGTCGGGGCCGTAGATCTTGACAGAGAGGCCGCTGCTCAGCTGGCTGGTCAGGTCCTGCATACCGCTGATCTCGACGGTGCCGGTGCAGTTCTCGACGCCGGAAACGGCATCTTTCAGGGCCTGCTCCACGGCGGCGATCCGGGTAGAGGACAGTGACTCGTCCAGCATGACGTTGAACCGGTAGCTGCCGTAGCTGTTGGCGGCGCTCAGCAGGTCGGTGATAGCGCTGGGCAGGCCCAGCTGGCCGATGTCGATGCCGGCCACCGTGGTATCGGTGGTGACGCCCACCTCTTCCACGCCGTCCACGGCCATGACGGCCTCGACGACCTGTCCGGCCACACCGTAGGATTCCTCTTTGGTCAGGCCGTCGTCGGTGGAGAGGGCGATGGTGGCCTCATTGCTGGAAATTTCGGGCAGAAGGACGACGCCCATGGAGAAGACCTTCCAGCCGCAGAAGGCCAGCAGCACGACAGCGGCCAGCAGCGGCAGAGCGCGGTGCTGCAGGCACCACTCGAGGCTGTGGGCATACTTATCCTGAATCTTTTCAAACCAGACCAGACGCTTCGGCTCAGCCTTTTTCAGGACGGTGGAAGCAGCGGCAGGCACAACGGTGATGGCTACGATGAGAGAGGCCATCAGGCAGTAGCCGATGCACATGGACATGGGCTGCAGCAGGCTGCGCACCGTGCCGGAGGCAAACACCACCGGCAGGAAGACGCAGACCGAAGTAAGGGTGGAGGCCACGACCGACATGCCCACCTGACGAGCGCCCTGCACGGCGGCGCGGGCCGCCGGTACGCCCCGGCCCCGCAGACGGTAGATATTCTCGATGACGACGACCGAGTTATCCACCAGCATACCGACGCCCAGCGACAGGCCCGCCAGCGTCATGATGTTCATGTCGAGGCCGGTGAAGTACATCAGAGCGACGGCGAACAGGACAGACAGCGGGATGCTGACGCCGACCACGAGGGTGGGCTTGATGTCCTTGAGGAAGATGGCCAGCACGATGATGGCCAGCGCAGCGCCCACCAGCATACTGCTGATGATGCTGTTGACGATGATGGTGATGTAGTTGCCCTGATTGGACAGGACGACGACGTGAAGGTCAGAATACTGGGCCTGCAGCTCCTTGAAGGCCTTCAGGCAGCCGTCCGAGACGCTGCTGGCGCTGGAATTGGCGTTGCGGAAATTTCAGCACCACGGCCCGCTCCCCGTTCAGGCGGGTGTAGCTGGCCTCGCGTTGTCGATGACGGCCACGTCGGCCACATCAGAGAGGCGGACATCGCCGAAGCCATCGACGTGGAGCAGAAGTGCGCCCTCGATGTCCGAAACGCTGTCGTACTCTTCGCCGACCTTCAGCAGCCAGGACTCGCCGCTCTTATCGGCGACGTAGCCGGCAGGCATCGAGAAGTTCTGGGCGTAGATGAGCTGGGCGAGGGTCTTGATGTCCAGCTGCTTTGCCACATCGGCGCTGGCAAGAGCCTTTTCCTTGGTCTCCTCGTAGAGCTGCTTGGCGTCTTCCAGCTGGTTTTCGTAGTCCTTCAGCTTCTCCCGGGCCTCGGTGAACTGCATATAGGCGCTGAGCTGCTGGCTGGAATAGCTGCCCAGAGCGACGGAGAACTGGTTCATCAGGCCGGGGACATTGTCCATGGCTTTGATGACCTCGTCCAGAGTCTTATAAATGGTGCTCAGGCTGTTGGAGACTTCCAGCTCGTTGGCAAGGTCGGAGACGGTGCCGTCGCTGGTACCCAGACGGCCCTGCAGCTCCTGCAGAGCGGCGGTGAACTTATCGGTGATGTCGCGCAGCTCGCCGACGATCTCGATGAGGGAGTCGATGTCCCGCATGCCGGTCTGGTTGAACTGGTCCACGACACGCTGCAGGCCGTCGCGGACGTCGATGAGGGCCTGCTGGATCTCCGGCTCATTGACCACGCCGATGAGCTGGTTGACGCTGTTCAGCAAAGCCTGCGCCTGGTCGCGCACGACGGTGACGGCGTCGGCCACCTCCGTACCCATCTGAGCCATGACCGTATCGGAGACGGTGTTGCCGAAGTTTTTCAGCTGTTTTTCATACTCGGCGCGGCCCGCGGCGATCTGCGCCTCAGCGGCGTCGAGCCGGACGCGGGCGTCGGCCAGCTGGGTGTCGATGAGCTCCAGCAGGCGGGCGTTCACTTCGTCTATCTTATCCTGATTCAGCTGCACCTGCACCATCTTTTCGATGAGACCGTTGGCCGACACGCTGGAAACGCCGCTGGTGCGGCCCACATAAGGCACGAGGTGTTATCCACGAAGTCCGACAGATCGTAGACATCGCTGCCCTCCCGGCTGACAGCCACCGTCATAAAGGCGTTCATGTTCAGGCTGTACTCGATGATGGAGGGGGTCAGACAGGTGCTGGGCAGGCCGGTCGCGGTCTGGTCCACCTTGTTGGAGGTCTTGACCATCGCGCTGTTCATGTCGGTGCCTTCGGCGAATTTCATGAGCAGAAGGCTGTAGTTTTCTGCCGAGGTCGCCGTGATGCTCTCGACGCCGGACACTGTACCCAGCGCGTTCTCCATCACATCGGAGACTTCTGACTCCACACGCTCCGGGCTGGCACCGGGGTAGACGGTGACCACCATGAGGTATGGCGTGCTGATATCGGGCAGAAGGTTCGTCTGCATGTTCGTGATGGACACGGAGCCCAGCAGCAGGACCATGATGACCGCAACAAGGATGGTGAACGGCTTTTTGACACTGAATTTTTCCATGATTTCCTATCCATTTCTTTTTTATACCGCCGCGCGGCAAGAGGTACGCCGCAACCACGGCAGCACACTCCGAACGCTTCTTATCGTTCCTATTATACACGAGGGAATCTTCCTTGCAATAGTCCTGAGGTTAATATTTAACAAAACTTTCCTTAAGCCACCTTAGTTTAGGAAATCAATGGGAATATCCCGTCTACTTTCTTGCCATATTTCGTGGAAATACGGGCCGGATTATGCTATACTAGAATGCAGAATGGAATTTTATCGCAATTTCAGGCACAGCGCTATCCAGACTGCTCAAGGCCCATGTTCCGGGCTTATATACGTTTGATACGACCCCAAAGAGGAATGCTATGAAGAAAGTTATATCCGTCCGTTTCAAGGACAACGGCAAGACCTATTATTTTGACCCCGCAGACACCCCCATCAAGACCGGCGACTATGTTATCGTCGAGACAGCCCGGGGCGTGGAGTGCGGCGAAGTGGTGCAGGGCGTGAAGGAGATCGCCGACTCCGCCGTCCCCAAGGCCCTCAAGCCCATCACCCGGATGGCCGACAGCGTGGATGTGCGCCGGATGCGCCAGAACCGTGAGGATGAGAAGCGCGCCTACCACACCTGTCAGGAGTGCATCGCCCGCCACGGGCTGGAAATGAAGCTGGTGGAGGCCGAATACACCCTCGACCGCTCCAAGATCATGTTCTATTTCACCGCCGATGGCCGTGTGGACTTCCGTGAGCTGGTCAAGGACCTGGCCGGCATCTTCCACACCCGCATCGAGCTGCGCCAGATCGGTGTGCGCGACGAGAGCAAGATGATAGGCGGTCTGGGCATCTGCGGCCAGCCCTTCTGCTGCAGCCGCTTCCTGAAAGACTTTCAGCCCGTCTCCATCAAGATGGCAAAAGAGCAGGGTCTTTCCCTCAACCCGGCCAAGATCAGTGGCGCCTGCGGCCGCCTGATGTGCTGCCTGGCCTACGAGGAGAGCGCCTACGAGTACCTGAACAGCATCATGCCCATGGTGGGCAGCACCGTCCGCACGCCGGACGGCCTCGGCACTGTGCTCGAGGTCAACCCCATCTCCGGCTATCTGCGGGTGCGCTGCGGCACCGAGGCCTTCGCGCCCCGGTACTATAAGGTGAGCGTCTGCGAGTATATCTCCGGCGGCAGGCGCGCACCCCGCCGCCCCGACCCGGACGACGATTATTCCGGCGTGCGCGACCCTGCCCCGGTGGTGGCTTCGGCCAACGCCGACGGCACCTCGTCCTGCCCCGGCTGCGGCAGAAAAGATAAAAAATAAGAGGCTGGAAATGGCGGGATCTCCGAACGGTTAGTCTGTTAAAACTAACTTTGCTTCGTGATTTTCGCCAAAAAACCTCTTCAAATTTCTCCAAAAGTTAGCCTGTGCTTTTGTGCAACCCACCAAAAAACGAAAAATTGCTTTTGGGCGGGTACGGTTAGTCTTGCCTTTTTGAAACGGCTTTGTTAGAATGCAGTCAAGGATATGATTTCCGAGGGGTCTGCCAGAGCCGTGCAGGGGCAGATTTCTTCATAAATACTGAGCACGGGGAGATAAAGGAGAGTTCTATTATGGCACACAAGGTTTCTGACGCATGTGTTGGCTGCGGCGCTTGCGAGGGCGCTTGCCCCGTTGGTGCAGTCGCTGTTGAGAATGGCGTTGCAGTTGTGAACGCAGACGCTTGCATCGATTGCGGCGCTTGCGAGGGCGCTTGCCCCACCGGTGCTATCACCGCTGAATAATTTTTAGCAGATAGCGCGCGAATAACGCATCAAAAGCAGCAGACCTGCCAGGCGGGTCTGCTGCTTTTCTTTCCTGCATATTTTTTCATCTTTCGGGACACAATATTTTGTCGGAGGATTTCGGCTGGGCGTATGGAACATTCTACCGAGATTTTGTATAATAAAACAGAAGTATCCTGCTCCGCCGTCCACCGGTTCGGCTCGGACGCGCTTTTGCTGGCCCGCTTCTGCGAGCCGCGGCGCAGCCAGAAGGCGGCAGACCTGTGCTCCGGCTGCGGCATCGTGAGCCTTGAGTGGCACGACCGGGGCCATCGCGGCCCCTGCGCCGCCGTGGAATTGCAGCCCGAGGCCAGTGCGCTCTTACAGGAGGCTGTGGCCGCGCAGGGCATCGGGCACATCACCCCTTATCTCGCCGACCTGCGCACCTTCCGGGAAGGGGAGGGCCAGTTCGATGTCTGCGCCTGCAACCCGCCCTATTTTACCGCCGGGCCGCAGAGCACCGACGCGGGCCGTGCCACGGCCCGCCACGAGACGGACTGCACCCTCGAGGATGTCTGCGCCTGCGGTTTCCGCCTGCTGAAGGACGGCGGAAAGCTTTCCCTCTGCCATCGGCCCGAGCGTCTGGCCGAGGTGCTGGCTGTGCTGCGGGCGCACCGCCTCGAGCCGAAGCGTCTGGCCTTTGTGAAGAATAAGCCTGACGCCGCGCCGTGGCTTTTTCTTGTGGAAGCCCAGAAAAACCGCCGCACCGGCCTGCGCATCGAACCGGATGTGCTCATCACCGCCGGGGCAGCGATGTACGGAGAAGTAAAATAACAAGATCAGGGAGGTCAATCATGGCCGGTATTCTTTATATCGTGGCAACCCCCATCGGCAATCTGGACGACATGCCGCCCCGCGTGGCCGCCACCTTCGGCGCGGCGGACTTCGTGGCCGCCGAGGACACCCGCGTGACCATGCGGCTGCTGAACTATCTGGCCTGAAAAAGCCGATGGTCAGCTACTACGAGCACGCATTGCAGAAGGGCGAGGGCATCCTGCGCCGGATTGAGGCGGGCGAGAACTGCGCCCTCTGCTCGGACGCTGGAATGCCCTGCGTCTCTGACCCGGGCGAGGTCATCGTGCGGGACGCGCTGGCCCGGGGCATCAAGTCGTGCCTGTCCCGGCGGCGTCCGCCTGCGTGACGGCGCTGGCCGTCTCGGGCCAGGACACCTCCCGCTGGGTGTTCGAGGGCTTCCTGCCCGTGAACCGGAAGCAGAAAAAAAGAGCGTCTTACTGAGCTTCTAGGTGAAAAGCGGACCGTCATCTTCTACGAAGCGCCCCACAAGCTGCGCACGACGCTGGACGACCTCGTGAACGCCTTCGGCCCGGAGCGGAGCATCACCCTCTGCCGTGAGCTGACCAAGCTCCACGAAGAGATTTGGAAGACCACCCTCGGGGAGGCACAGGCCCACTACGCCGCCAGCGAGCCGAGAGGCGAGTATGTTCTGGTCATGGCCGGTGCGCCGGCTTCCACAGAGCCGGAAGCAGAGATGACCCTCGAGCAGGCCGCACAGCGCGCCCTCGAGCTGACCGGACAGGGCTTCGGCCCCACTGCCGCCGCCAAGGCCGCAGCCCAGGGGACGCCCTACTCCAAGAGCGAAGTATATAAGGCACTGCTGACCATCCAGCAGCGCGAGCCGGAATAAAATTTGAGGAGGATCCTTTTTCTGTGACGAAACTTCTGATTTTGAGCGACAGCCACAACAGCCGTCTGACCGTCGAAAACATTCTGGCCGCCGAGGCGGACAGCATCGACGCGCTCGTCTTTCTGGGCGACGGCCTGCGCGACCTCGAGCAGGCGCTCACCTTTTATCCCTCTCTGCGGCCTATGCTGTAGCCGGAAACTGCGATTTCGGTGCGCTGGAGCCGCTGGACGGGCTTGCCGCCTTTGACAGGGTGGTCGTCTTCTACACCCACGGCCATCTGTACGGGGTGAAATACGACCTCGACACGCTGGCTGACGCGGCCGCGGCCCGGGGCGCGAATGTCGCCCTCTTCGGTCACACCCACATCCCGGTGGCAGAAGAGCGGGGCGGGGTGTTCCTGTTCAACCCCGGCTCCTGCGGCCGGTGCTACACCGGCCCCAACACCTACGGCATCCTGACCCTTGCCGACGGCAAGGTGGTCAGCCACGAGCACAAAGAGGTACCCAGAGCATGAGCATCAACGAGGTGCGCTGGCTGTCCGAGTGCGGCAGCACCAACGCTTACGCGAAAGAGCATTTTGAGGAGTTCGGCCCGGTGGGCGCGGTATACACCACCAATCAGACCGCAGGCCGGGGCCGTCTTGGCCGCAGCTGGGTGAACGCCGAGGGCCGCGCCCTCTATTATACGGCGGTCATCCGGGAGCCGCTGGCCCAGCCTGCCACCCTGCCGCTGCTGGCAAGCCTTGCCGTCCGCGATCAGCTGGCCCAGCGCTACGGCGTGGACTGCCGGATAAAATGGCCCAACGACCTGCTGCTGAACGGCAAGAAGATCGTGGGCATCCTCTGCGAGAGCGTCAGCTACGGCTGCCAGATGCAGGGCCGGGGCATCGTCTGCGGCATCGGCATCAATCTGGCACAGCCCCAGAGCTATTTCGACGCCGCAAACCTGCCCAACGGCACCTCCCTCGAGCTGCAGGGTGCGAAGGTGGACCTTGCCGCCGACCCCCAGTGGCTGGCCGAGGCGCTGACGGACTTCGGCTTTGACCGTCCGCTCTACACCTTCGCGCGGGAGGGCTTCGCTCCCTTCCGGGACGAGTACAAGGCGGCCTGCGTCAACCTGGGCCGCCACGTCACCTTCGATTTGCCGGGCGGCGGCACAGGCAGCGGCACAGCCATCGACGTGGACGCCGACGGTCAGCTCATCGTCCGCACCGACAGCGGCGAGGAGAAGGTCTTCACCGGCGAAGTCTCCGTCCACGGCATCTACGGGGCCGTATAAATTTTCCAGCATTCCAGCGCCTCTGCGGGCCGTCCGGCCCCGGGGGCGCTTTTTAGTTTGTGGAAAACCCGGGTTTTCCCACGGTTTTCCACACATGGTTTTTGCCGGGCAGCGTTTGTGGAAAACTCGGGTGTCAAAAATTCCAGAGGGGAGAGGCGCTTTTGCCCCAAGCGCGAAACGCCGCAGAAAATAAATTTTCGGCCTCGACTTCCTTTTCAAAAAAAGGCTCTGTGACCTCTTTTCTCCCCAGATTTTCCCTCTTTTCCCGTTTTAGAATACATCGTGTATAACCCAAAGCTCAATTTTCTGTGGAAAACTCGGTGGAAAAAGTGGAAAACACTGTGGGAAACCCCACTTCTTTTTCACAAAATCGGTGGAAAACCCAGTGGAAAAAGTTAAAAAATCATTCCAGCCGGGATACTCTTCCGATAACGCACCAAAAGGGAATCCCGCACTTCCCACGGATTTTCTTGAATGGGCCGGGCAAACATGATACAATGAAAGACAGAAAACGGCCCCGGACATGGGCCGCAAAAATTCTTTTCACGGAGGCGTCTGTCTATGAACTGGATCTCCAGCCTTGAGCGGAAATACGGCCGCTTTTGCATCCCCAACCTCATCTCCATCATCGTAGGCGGACAGATTTTAGTCTACGCCATCGAGCTGTTCGTCAACCAATTCATCTCCGTCTATCTCGGCCTGAGCCGGAGCCTGCTGCTGATGGGGCAGGTGTGGCGGCTCATCACCTTCGTCTTTATCCCGTTTTCGGGGGGCGGGCCGCTGAGCGTCATCCTCGGCATCTACTTCACATGGTTCATCGGCACGGCGCTGGAAAAGGAGTGGGGCGATTTCCGCTTCAACCTCTACTTCCTGCTGGGGATGATCGGCACCGCGCTGGGCTGTCTCGTCACCGGCATCCCCGCCGACACCTACTGCCTGTCGCTGTCGCTGCTGCTGGCTTTCGCCATGCTCTACCCCGAGGTGCAGGTGCTGCTGTTCTTCGTCATCCCGGTAAGGGTGAAGTATTTCGGTCTCTTCGCCGCTGCCATGTGGCTGTTCAGCTTCCTGACTGCCGGGTGGCTGTATAAGGTGAGCTATCTGCTGAGTATGCTGGGGTTTGTGCTCTTCTTCGGGCCGCAGGCACTGCGCGGCGTCCGGGCGTGGATACGCCGGGAGCAGTGGAAGCGGAAGAACCGGAGGTGAGCCGCTCATGATGATAGACCGCCTTGCGGGCAACGCAGCCCTGAAAGACAGCGTCCGCCTGATGCTGGGCAGCCGCCGTCTGACCCACAGCGTGTTATTGGTGGGCGAGACGGGCCTGGGCGCGGGCTACGCGGCCCGGTGCGTGGCGGCAGACTATCTTTACCCGGCAGGCGGCGCACCTGCTGAGGCCCTTCTGCGGGGCGAATGCTGCCGTGCCGTGGGCAAAGCCGGCGACCGCGACAGCGGCCGCATCGAGACCGGCGTGGTGCGGGAGGCCATCTCCGTCACCGGCATGGGCTCGGGCGGGCGGTATCTCGTCAGTCAGGTCAAGGCCATGCGCACCGAAATTTTCAACACCAGCCTCTCCGCCGAGGGCCGCGCCGTCCTGCTCTACCATGTGGAGCGGATGAACGAGGAATCCGCCAACGCCCTGCTGAAGGTGATGGAGGAGCCGCCGGAAGGCGTGCTCTTCCTGCTGACGGCAGATTCGCTGGCCGGTGTGCTGCCCACCATCCGCAGCCGCTGCATCAGCTTCGCCGTGGCCCCGGTCAGCCCCGAGGAATGCGCCCGGTGGTGCATCGGGCAGGGCGTGGACAAAAAGCAGGCCCGGCTCTACAGTGAGCTGTTCGACGGCCACATCGGCACAGTGCTTGCCGCCGCCCGGGACGACGCCCGTCGGGAACAGGTGGAAAAGGCCCTGACGCTGGCCAAGGCCGCGGCGGCTCACGACAGCTATGCCGCCGCGTCCTGCTGGCCGGGTACGAGAAGGACAAGGCCGCAGCAGCGGCCTGCTGGGCGATTTCCGGGCCGTGGCCG
>ENA-OQEX01000518-OQEX01000518.1-human-gut-metagenome-genome-assembly--contig:-NODE-518-length-20210-cov-7.654633_pt1 | contig 20210 bp, 28 predicted proteins | sample MGYA00242802_ERZ504649 | MGnify/ENA primary metagenome ERZ504649 (study PRJEB26092, sample SAMD00036194) | human gut metagenome | host: Homo sapiens | study: EMG produced TPA metagenomics assembly of...
TCATAGCTGCACTCATGCACCACAATTTTCTCGATCATTTCCCGCAAGAGAGTGGGGTCAGTTCTTCAAAGGCAAGGTGCTTGCGGACAATGCCCATAAATTTCTCGGCGTTGACGGTAGCTGCCTGTGACTTGTCCAGTTCGGCTTGCAGGGCGGCGGCTCTCTTTTTCAGCTCCGCTTGCTCGGCTTCGTAGTCAGCCGACAGTTCCATGAAACGCTCATCGCTGATTTTGCCGTTTACATTGTCCTCATACAGCCGCTTGATAATGCGGCTGATTTCAGAAATGCGTTCCTGCGCCTGTTCAAGCTGCTTGATGGCTGCGGCGGTCTTTCGCTTGCCGCCGATCTCGTTCTGCTGGACAAGTAGTTTCACAAACCGGCTCTCATGCTTGGCTGCGTATTCGGTCACTTGCCGGAGATTTGCCAGGACACCAGCGGTCAACAGATCGGTGCGGATAAAGTGCGCCGTACAGTTGCGGGTGCGCTTCTTGTAGCTGCCGCAGATGTAGCAGTCCTGTTTGCGGTCTTTGTTCTGATACCGCTGCTGATACAGCACATGGCCGCAGTCGGCGCAGAACAAAATCCCGGAGAACAGCCCCACTTCATCGTAGCGGTTCGGGCGTTTGCGCTGTTTGCGTAACTCCTGCACCCGTTCCCATGTTTCCTTGTCGATGATCGGCTCATGGTGGTTCTCGAAAATGGCCTGCTTCTCGACGGGGTTCTCTATGCTGTGCTTGACCTTATAAGAAGGCTTTTCCGTTTTGAAGTTCACCAGACATCCGGTGTACTCTCGGTTTTCGAGGATATGAACGACGGTGTTGGTCGCCCATTTGCACTCATAGCCTGGGTGATAACGGCGGGTGCTGCCTGTCCGCTGATATTCCAGCGTCCCCGGCGTGGGGATTTGCTGCTCCGTCAGCATACGGGCAATCTTGGTCGGGCCGTTCCCGGCAAGGCAAAGCTGGTAAATCTGCTGCACCACCGGGGCGGCTTCCTCGTCTATAATAAAATTCTCGTCCTCGTCCATCACATAGCCGTAAACCGGCTTGCTGGTAACAGGCTTGCCGCTCATGCCTTTTGACTTTTTCACTGCCTTGATTTTCTTGCTCGTATCTCTCACCAGCCATTCATTGAACAGATTTCGCAGCGGGGTAAAATCGTTGTCCATGCCCTCGCTGGCACTGTCCACATTATCGTTGACAGCGATAAAACGCACACCCTTTTGAGGGAACAGCATTTCCGTGTAAAACCCTACCTGCAAGTAGTTTCGCCCTAACCGGCTCATGTCCTTGACGATGACCGTACCCACTTTCCCGGCTTCAATGTCCGCAAGCATGGCTTGAAATCCGGGCCGCTGGAAGTTCGCGCCGGAAAAACCGTCGTCGGTGTACCAGCGCAGATTGGTAAAGCCGTTCTGTTTTGCGTAGGTTTCGAGTATCCTTTTTTGGTTCGATATGGAATTACTCTCGCCTTGCAATTCATCCTCGTGGGACAATCTCGGATAAAGGGCGGTAATGAGGTTTTGGGTGGCTTGTCTTAACATAAAATCCTCCGTTTCCGACAGCCAGCCCCACTATTCCGTGGTTTCATTGTACCACGGAACGGCGGGGGCTGTACAGCGGCAAAAGCGTTAAATTTGCTTCTTTACAGCTTTTCAATTTTCCGATTTTTATGGTATGGGTTGTCGTCCCATATTTGCAGTAGAAAAGTTCATAACTCCGTGGTATACTCTGATTTAACAAAAAAATCAGAAGTTAAAGGAGAAAACATGAAGTATACAATAGATGAATTAACCGCGGCCAAAAGGCAAATTGATTCAACTCTGCACAAGCTAAGAGAAACAGTAAAAACATTTGAATCAAAGGATAATTCCGAGCGTTATAAATCACAAATCACATTGGCAAAGAGAAGAATAAAAGCCTTTGAAATTGCAAATTATTTTATAGAGAATGAGATTAAGAATTGCTAAAGCACTTCCGATTTTCGTTCCAGCGGTCATGCTCCCTGGCATGGCCGCTTTTCCATGCCCCGGTTCACGCCGGATAAGTCGGCTCCTGTGTAGCAGCGGCTTCCGCTTCCAGTACCCGCGCCATTTTGTCGGCGGCTGTGGTTGTGGTGTCTTTCTTGAAATAGCCGGACACGACAAGGACGGAATTGCCCATGCGGATTTCCGTCACACAGTCAGGGCGGCGGGTGGTGCGGGTGTCGTGCTGCTTGTTATCTGCCATAGGCAATACTCCTTTCAGTCGGTAATCAGTTTCTTCATGCTCTCCATTTTCCGCTTGGCGGTTTCCTGCCGGAAGTTGTCGCCGGTAAAGCGTACCGGGACGCACATGGAAAGCAGGCGGTCATAAATCCGGGAATGGGCGGTGTCCTCCGGGTTGTGCAGGTCGTCCAGCGTAAGGTTGGTCGTGACGATCAGCGGCTTGCCGCTGCGGTAACGGCTGTCAATCACATTGAACACCTGTTCCAGCCCGTATTCCGTCCCGCGTTCCATGCCGAAGTCGTCAAGGATCAGCAGCGGATAACGACAAAGGCGGGAAATGTACTCGTTGCGCCCCTCAAAGCTGGCGGCAAGGTCATTGAGGATAAGAGCAAAGTTCGTCATGCGGACGGGGATTTCTTTCTCCATGAGGGCGTTTGCGATACAGCCTGCAAGGTAGCTTTTGCCGGTGCCTACGCCGCCCCAGAACAGGCAGCCGATATTGTCTGTCCGCATATCTTCCCAATGCTCCACATACCGGCGGGCAAGCCCGGTCTGCGGGTTCCTGCCGTTGTCGTTCTCGAAAGTCCAGTCCCGCATGGTGGGGTCGGTAAAGCCCCGGCGTTTCAGTTCTTCCACGGTGTCAAGGTGTCTGCGCCGCTTTTCGGCGGCTTCCCGTTCCTCGCGGGCGGTTCTCTGGCAGTCGCACTCTGCCGGGTGGCGGTCGCGCCCGAAGATAGCGCCTTATCCGGCGCAAAATAGGCTTCTTTCGGCTTGCGGCACTTGCCGCAGTACAGTAAACCGTCCTCGCCGGTGTAGTCCTCCGGCTCCGGGATGGTGGTCGTCATATTCTCCAAAACCGCGTTGATTTCATTCTTCATAAACTCTCGCCCTCCTTGCATGAGTAGTCTGGTATGCCCTTTTTAGGGGCTTCCTTTTTGTCGTTCCCCGCCCATATCCGCAGGGCGGCGGCATAGTTCTGGTAGCTTTTCCCGTTGGCGGCAAGGTAGCGGCTCATTTCCTCGATGAACCGTTCCAGCCTGTCGGGGTACTCTGCCTGCAACTCGTCGTATTCGGTCTGTGACAGAAAAATATTCTGGTATCGGCCATAGGGCGCGGGCGGCTCCCCACTCACTCCCTTTGTTTGGCTCTCTGTAAGGTTGTTTATAGTAGTTTGGTTAGGGGACGGTTTTCCGACCATCATAAGGTCGGTTTTCTGACCATCAGTAGGACGGTTTTCCGGCTCTATGAGGGGCGGACTTCCGGCCATCAGTTGGTCTGAAAACTGTACCTGTGGCACTGGCGGTACTTTGACATAAAGCCGGTTCGGTGCGGAGAAGCCGCCCCGTTCCCGTTCCAACAGCCCCGCCGTGTCCAGTTCATTAAGCGCCCCCTTGATGGTGGTGCTGCCTTTATCCAGTATTTCTGCTATCTCCGCGATGGGATAGATAATATAAATCCTGCCCTCGTCGTCCAGCCACTTGTTTTTCTGGGAGAGGGTGGAACGGTCTAACAGCAGCGAATACAGCAGCTTGGCGGTCTGTGAAATCTCCATTTTCAGCAGGAAACGGGGATACGGCAGATAGGCGGGCAGCCGCGTGTCTGCCCTGATATAATCAGCGATAGGATCACCTCCCTGTGTTCGGGTTGATTTTGGCGTATTGTCACGCATTAAAACGCCGTTTCCGGGGGAAAAGGATAAATGTATCGCGTACCCTTTGACACCCACGAAAAAAGCCTTGATTTATGCGGGTTTGAAAGGCTCTAAAGCGTGACATCTCTGCCTTTGTTTCCGCTTTCTCTCGGCGGCTTTGATTTTCTTCATGCGCCCGGCGCAGTCGGGGCAGTATTTTCCCCGGTTGGATTTGGGGACAAAGGCCGCCCCGCAGACGGCACACCGTTTCCGGCTTCCCCGGCACAAGAGGGCTGCGGCCAGCTCCCCGTCAAGGGGCAGGACAGCCACACGGAACCAGTGGCACATGAGGGAAAAGGAAATGCTCTGGACGCACACGCAAGGCTCCCCGTCGTCCAATAGCAGGCAGTTCCCCTCATCGTAGTTACAGCACTCATGTACCAGCCGCCGCGCCCGCCGGTGCTGGCGGTAGTCCATGTGGGGCAGGTTATCGCTCATGGCTCTGCTCCTTTCTGCGGTGCGGCTCGTCCCGGCGCAAAATCTGGTCGATGTTCCGCTTGACGGTCTGCAACTCCTTGAACCGCTGTTTCTGTTCGTGATAGGTGTTATACAGGCCGTCTTTCTCGGAGATAAGCTGCTCGATCTCGGCCTGCAACGCTTTCCGGGCGGGCAGCTTGGTAATGCCATGCGCCTTGAAATACCGGGCTGCTGCGTCGGCTATGATAAAATCGCTCTCATGGGCCTGCCGGTATGCGGCGCGGGCTTTCTCGGATTTCTGTGCCCGCAGCCCGTCGCGGGCGGCCTTGGTCTGGGCGTAGGCCAACACCTGCCGCTGCAACTTCTTTTTCCCTTGCAGCTTCGTTTCCAGTGCTTTCAGTTCGCCGCTGGTCTGGCGCATTTTCTGATAGGCGGTGTCAACGGCGGCTTCTAACTGCTCCGGGGAAGTAAAGCCGTATTGCTGGTAGACGGACAGCGTTTTGGCGGCCTGCTTCAGATTGTGTATCTTCGCCCAGCGTTCATAGCCCCGGCCTTTGCCCTCGGCCATTTTCTGCTCAATGTCCACAAGCCGCTGCACTCCGTCCTGTTTCGGGGCGGCTATCTCGGCTCTGGCAACCTGCAAGCGGTCTTTTATGGTGCGTGGGGGATCGGGGGATCTGGCTGGCGCTTCGGCTGCTCTGGCGGCGTTTTGCTCTAAAACGGCAAAGACAGCGGCGCGGTCAAAATCGTCGCCCAGCTTCCGGGCGGTAATTGGCTTTGTCCTGTCCGGCGTGAGGTAGGAAAGCCGCCCCCGGCTCTCCTTGACGGTCACACCCTCCTGCAGCAACAGAGAGGAAAACTCGTCAAAGCTGGCGGCGGTGGCAAGGGCTTTCCGTAGGGTCTGCCGCAGCTTCTCCTTGTTCGTTTCAAACTTGGTCTGCCGGGGCGTGATACTATCGGCAATCATGGGGGCGTTCTGCTTGTCCAGCGCGGCCTGTCCCTTTTTCTGCGCCCAATACTCCCGGTCGGTGACGCGGTTCTTGCTGCCGTTCAAGAGGTCGATTTGATAAAGCCCCTCCCGGTGGCACATCTCCATGACTTCGGATTTGAAGTAGCGCAGGGCAGCGTCGGTACATCGGTGCTTGCAGCCGACTTTCGTATCGGCCGGCCTGTCCATGTAGGGCAGGAACGGCACTTCCTCAATCCGCAGGCTGTTTATGACGATATGCACATGAATGTTGCCGCTGTGGTTATGCCCGTCCGGGTGGGTGCAGACAAGGGCCTGGTGGCCGGGAAAATGCTCTTTACAGAATTGTTCCCCCAACGCCTGCGCCCGGTCTACGGTCAGGCCGTTGTCCGGCCCGTCCCGCGGGTCAAAGCTGATGATGTAGTGGTGGCTTTTCACATCTTCCCGCCGCTGGTTTTTCTGATAGCGGAGATTGGCCCGCATACACGCAACGGCAAAATCCTCCCCGTCGCAGTTCAGCGTGGACAGCCGGTAGTCCTCGCGGGGGATAAGCCTGCCGGTTTCATCAAGGACGGGCTTCATGGTAAACTCGTCATGCTCAAAGAGAAGATATTGCTCGGCGGCTCCGTAGTCGGCGTTTTTAGAGTTGATATGCTTGAGTGTTGCCAACCGCGTCACCTACTTTCTTGAGGACTTCATACTTGAGGACGGCAAGGTCGGATATGGCGGCGCGTACCTCGCCGGAAAGGGTGTTGTAGGGTACGCCGTATTCGTTCAGATACGTCGGCAATCTGATTGAGGTTGCCGCCGATCCTGCCGTACTCGGCTGTCAGCTTCCCGACAGCGGAAAGCAACTCGTCATTGACCGACGACACATGGACAACCGGGCGTATGGTCGCCCGCCGTATCGCCTGCCGGAGAAATTCGGACTGGCTGATACCATAGGGCGCAAGCCGCGCTGTGAAGTCGGCATACTCATCTTCGGACAGCCGGGTTTCACAACGCGGCTGCGGTGGGGCGTGTTGTATTTCTTTCGCATGGTGTGACCTCCTTTCTCGCCCGTAAGGGCGCATGAGCAGGGTTTGGGGAAGGCACTCCCCAACAAGTTTCCCGCGAGGGGCAAAACTGCAGAATTGCGGATTTTGGCACCGTGGTAGAAACTTGCTCTCCGTGACTGCAAACTTTCTCTCACTTCCGTCCGCCACTTTTTTGGAAAACTGCAACCACAAAAGTTTGTTTCTCTTTTTCTGCTACTACTAATCCTGTAAAGGGCATTCCTGCCCGCTTTCGCTAAAATGACACCGGACGCAGTGGTTTCTACCCGGTGTTGGAGAAATCCTTTCTCTTTGCCCTCTACTACGGGTAAATGCTCCAAATGCCAAACACCAGGGCAGAAAAATTCCCTCCTCGCTTACTACTACAACCGGCAGGGGGCAAAATGGCCGGGAGCGGAGCCGGACAACAAAAAAAGCAGTAAATCTTTTTCAAGACTTACTGCTTTCGCTGGCCGCGTCGGTGGCGGCTGGTATTCAGTTTTTATGACTTGTCCGGTGGTTCGTCAAGCCGGAACTTGAATTGACAGTCAATTAACCGCTGCTTTACATAGTCCTCCACCTCGGCGTTGACCTGCCCGTTCACTTTTGAGAAATAGCGGATATATCCGGCGTAGTGGAGCAGGACAGCGTTCACGGCTTCTGGGTCGCCCTCACGGGCTTTGAGGATTGTTTCATAGGGGAGAAGTCTACTCATACCGGCTCACCCCCATTTCTTCGCGTAGCCGCTGCAAGGCAAGCTGGATATGCCGCCCCGCTGTGCTGCGTGACCGGCCAATACACGCGCCGATCACGCGCTGCGGCTGGCGCAGAAAGTAATAGCGCAGGATTTCTTCCCGCGTCTGCTCCGGCAAAACAGAGATCGCGTCGGCAAGGGCGGCGTTGCAGAGCAGGACGGTCTGACCGCAGACGGTAAATGGGTATTCCTCGTCCGGCTCCGACGCGGCAAACTGGACAAACTTCTCGTTCATCAGATAGTCAAGGGAAACTTGCCGTTCCCATTGCCGTTTAAGCTTCAAAATCTTGTCCAAGGCGGCACAGCGGATAACAGTCTTGCAAAAGGCGTTGTACCTGCGCTGGATATATTCTTGATAGGCTATCTGGTCGGTCATGGAAATTCCCCTTTCTGAATAATAGTGCGGGGCGGTGGCACTTCTTGCTGTCGCCCTTGATTGCCTACCAGCAAAGGCGGGCGGGGCTGTCAACGGCTGCGCATATGCGCCGTTCATCTTGACCGTTGACTGGCTCGGCTGGGTTTGCTATTTACCCGACAAACTTGAATTTATTTTAAGCTATCACGTTTTACCTTCTTAAGCCTTACTATCATTACCATAGGAATTTCTTTGTTGGTTTTAAAACATTCTTCATAAAATCCATCAATGACAAATCCAGCTCTAAAACAAAGGTTAAAAATATCTTGTATGGAACGATGATAATAAATCTGCTCTTTCGGTTGCCCTTCAATCGCTATATCATAGTAACTGTGCGGTGTCATATATTTTTCAGTCAACGTGACAAAACAAGGGTGTTGCGTTGCAAAGACAAAAATTCCGCTTTCCTGCAACAGTTCATAAACAGCCATAAGAAGTGGTTCAATATCCGTAATATCCATAATTGCCATATTAGAAACTGCTTTCGTAAAGGCTCGATTTCTTTTTAATTCTAATATACTTTTTCTATCGGTCGCATCCGCCACACAAAATTCAATTTGTTTTGCATATTGTGATTGCCGTCTTTTAGCCAATTCTATCATTTTTTTGCTGTAATCAAAAGCGACAACCGAAGCGCCTCTTTGTGCAAGATACGAAGAATAATTTCCATTGCCACACGCAATATCCAAAATGTAATCCGCAGGATTAGGAGATAGAAGTTCCGTTACTTTGGGACGCACTACCTCTCTGTGAAATTCATTAGATTCGTCACCCATTGCATTATCCCAAAATTGTGCGTTCTCCTCCCAGATTTTTTTACTTTCCTCTGTTCCCATGTTCTCTCCCACTCCCCAAATTTGCTTTTTTGCTTCCATTAAATCTTCCTTACTATATTCCATTGTTACCCTCCATAACTTCTGATTGTTGCCGTCTTGACGATTATGTATCTTTACATTACCTTCTGAAACATATGGCGCACCTTGTCCAGGCGGCTGTTTGGACGGCGGGGCTGGATGACCGGCTGACCGACAGCGGCCTGATATCCTTTCAGCTCTGTAAGCATACGCTCCGCCCGTTGGTGTAAAAGGCCAGATCAGTACGGTATGCCTGTATACAGCGGGCGGGAATCTCGCCAGTAAAGACAACTTCATCCTTTTTTACCTGGGCCGTTTCGATGGTGGCACAGTATTTCGGTGCATCATGATAAGCCTGGAAAGGTATTCCTGGGGCGCATAGAGGATGAAGGAGAGATAAGGTTCCAGCAGCTGCGTCCCCGATTCCTTCAATGCCTGTTCCAATACAATCGGGGCCAATGAGCGGAAGTCCGCCGGCGTGCTGACCGGACTGTAATAAAGCCCGTATTCAAAGCAAATCTTACAGTCCGTTACGTTCCAGCCGAACAAGCCCTGCTCCAGCCCGTAACGGATACCATCCCTGACAGCGTTTTGAAAACTCTGGTTCAAGTATCCCAGCGAAACCCGGCTCTCGTATTGTACACCGGAGCCAAGCGAGAGTGGTGTAACAGACAGTCCTATGGATGCCCAAAACGGGTTGGGCGGCACCTCGATATGGATGGTGTGGCTGGCTGCTTTGAGCGGCCGCTCCATATAAATGACGGAGGGTTCCTTTACCACTGTTTCAAGCTTGTATTTTTCCGACAGCAAAGCGGAAACAACCTCCAACTGCACCCGGCCCAAAAAAGAAAGAATGATCTCATGGGTGATGGAATCCACTTCGCAACGCAAAAGCGGGTCAGTATCCGCAAGTTGCGTAAGAGCGTCCAGCAGCCGTTCTCTTTGCGCTGCCGTTTTCGGCGCAATCGTCGTCCGCAGCATGGGGAGGGGGTCCTCGCGCCACCTTTTACGAGGGAGCCGGGTTTGGTCCCCTAATACATCGTTTAACCTCACGCTGTCGCTGGGAAGGATAACAATTTCACCCTGATAAGCGGTGTCTGTCCGAACAATTTCCCCTTTGGATGGAATACGCATCTCTGTGATTTTCAGCTTTTCTCTCCCGGCCAGGGCCACCGTATCCCGCAGGCGCAGCGTTCCGCTGTATAACCGTAGATAGACACGCCGCTGGCCGCAATCGGTGTACTCAACCTTGAAAACGCTGCCGCATAGGGCGGCGCCCCCCTGTTCCCCAATCGGTTGGAACAGCCCTGTCACCGCATCCATCAACGGTTGAATGCCAAGGCCATTTTTGGCGCTGCCATGATAGACTGGGAACAGGGAGGCGTCTTGAACCCGCTGCTGTTCCTCCCGCGCAAGTTTTTCCCGGCTGATTGGTTCTCCTGCGATATACTTTTCCAATAATTCATCGTTATTTTCGATGACCGCATCCCATGCTTCTATGTCGGTATTTTCCTCCAGGACTATTTCCGGGGACAGCGACACCGTCTGCTTGATGATAATATCGGCGGAGAGCTTATCCCGAACAGACTGAACCACGCTCTGCAAATCAACGCCAGCCTGGTCGATCTTGTTGATAAAGATAACGGTGGGAATGTTCATTTTCCGCAGGGCATGGAACAGAATACGGGTCTGGGCCTGCACGCCATCTTTAGCGGAGATCACCAAGATGGCCCCATCTAAAACAGCCAAAGAGCGGTACACCTCCGCCAAAAAATCCATGTGGCCGGGCGTATCCACAATGTTAACTTTACATCTGTGCCACTGGAAGGAAGTGACTGCCGCTTGAATGGTAATCCCACGCTGCCGCTCCAAAAACATGGTGTCCGTCCTCGTTGTCCCTTTTTCGACGCTCCCCGGTTCTGAAATGGCTCCGCTGGCATATAGCAGGCTCTCCGTCAAGGTCGTCTTTCCAGCGTCTACATGGGCAAGAATTCCAATATTGATTATTTTCATGTGATTGTCCTCCCTTTACAGCCCCAAAGGGCATAAAAATCCCCAGCAGTAAAATACTTTTACCACTGGGGATTATAAGTTGCGGACATACACATATACAGCATACACCTGTTTGTGATTGCTGTTTTTGGGGATATGTCAAAATTGATAAGGCAAAAGTATTCTTAAATTGGGTACAAAAAACTAAGCCCCTACAAAAGGAGCTATCATAATCCTTTGTTCCCACTATTTGATTATAGTTTTATTTAAGAATACCTTGCCGCATATTTTTTACTCCTTTTCTGGATTAAATCATTGTATCACATCAGTTTTAGGAAAGCAAGTACCTAAAAGAAATTTTTCTTCCCCTTATATGTAACAATCATACCGGCTTCCTAGCGTTCAGAATGTTTTCTGCTGTCTGCTGTGGTGTTTGGTTGGAATTGTCCAACCAAAAGCCGATCCGTGGTGTTGTCTGCATTTTACTAAATACAAATTCAATGTATACAGAAAGATATAAGGAGTGGGAGGGATTCCGCCGTAGTTGGCATTGTAGGAAAATCCAAAAGTTTAGATTTTCCCACAATGCTTATCTTTTGGTCTTTGGTTCGGAATAGTGTAGTGCTGGCGGTCTATCTCTTGTTTTCGGTTGCTTGCTTCCTTACCGTACATGAGCATTGGAAGCAGGGTTGTCCTGACCGTAACCTTCCAGAAGGTTGATAACGCCCCAGATACCAAGACCTGCGCCCAGGGCCACTACGAGAGTCTGCAAAACACCAACTGCGCTGTTGAAAAATTCCATAAAATAATCCTCCTAAAAAATGTTTTTGATTTTGGGTTAAGTTGTTGCGTCAATCTCGTACACATCGAAGGTGTCCGTGGGTTTTACCACGGCACGCTGCTTCTTCATGTACCGTTCCATGTCAAAGACATTTTTAGGGTCGGCGTCGGCCGTGTATCTGTAATTCGGGTGCCGGGTGAGGTCGTACTTGTCCGAAAGGAACGGGCGCACGCCCCGCAGCATGAAGATACACTTGCCGCCGTCCATCACTGCTAATTCGTCCTGGGTCATCAGCTCTTTTCCCAATTTCTGATAGTTGAGCGAGTGAGAAGTCTCCCGTCCCCGGCTCTCTCCGGTGTTGTAAGTGTCTATGGTCTCCTTTCCCAGAACAGCCGCCAGCTCTTTCAGCGTTGTTGGCTCTTTACCTCCCAGGAAGATGGAAGTATCCATGTTACCGATGATGGTATCGGCATTATCTTTGTAAATTGCCTTGAGCTGGCTCTGTGCCTGCAACACCAGACAGGCAGAGATTTCACGGCTTCGGATGGTGGCCACCAGCTTTTCCAGCTTCGGAATCTGCCCGATGTTGGCACACTCATCAATCAGACAGCGCACATGAACCGGAAGCCTGCCGCCATACACATCGTCGGCCTTTTCACAAAGCAGGTTGAATAACTGGGTGTAGCACATGGAAATGAGAAAGTTAAAACTGTCATCTGTATCACTCATAATGAGGAACAGAGCCGTTTTTCTGTCTCCCAGCGTATCCAGTTCCAACTCATCGTAGGATGTAACCTCGCGCAGCTCCGCAATATCAAATACAGCAAGACGCGCACCGCAGGAAATCAAAATCGACTTAGCGGTTTTTCCGGCTGCCAGCTTATATTTCTTATACTGGCGCACCGCAAAGTGATTTGGCTTCTCGGCTTCCAGTGCATCAAACATCAGGTCTACGGGGTTTTTGAACTCCTCGTCATCCTCCCGGACTTCCATGGCGTTGATGAACTCGATGAGGGTGGAGAAGTTTTGCTCCTCCACCGGAGCCTCATAATGGATATATCCGATAAGGGCACAGTACAGAAGCGTTTCTGCCTTGACCCAGAAATCGTCCCCGGCTTTTCCCTCGCCTTTGGTATTGGCGATCAGCGTTGTCACCAGCTTCAAAATATCCTTTTCGCTGTGAATATACGCAAATGGATTATAGTGCATGGATTTTTTGAAATTGATGGTGTTCAACACTTTGATACGATACGGTTCATAAATGACTTTGCCATTTTTATCTTTTACTGGCTTCCCGTCCTTCCCCAGCTTGGGCGCACCCCTTTGGAGCATTTTTCCGCACTCCACCAGAATTGTTCCCTTCGGGTCCGTCACAACATAGGAGCTGTGCATCTGCATCAGATTCGGTTTGAGCCAGAAGCGGGTCTTACCGGAACCGGAGCCGCCAATCACCAGTACATTTTTGTTTCTGGCAGTCTTTGGGTCCTTGGGGCGGCTGTTCATGGTCAGGCTCTCCGTTTTCGTCAGAATCACATTGTTCTGAAATACAGGATCAACGTAAGGTGCAATATCCTCACGGGTTCCCCAGCGGGCCGAACCATATTCCAAACCATGTCGATATTTCTTGGCGTTCTTGCTTTTAAGATACACCGCCAGCCTCAGACTGCCTCCACAGCACAGCCCTACCAACAAGTCCAATGGATGCAGGCTTGGCCAGAAACTTTCCAGCGCCCCAGGCAGAACCGCAATCAGCGAAAGAAACTTTTCCGAAGCATCCGCCCCTTGTGCCATTCGCCATGCCTCTCCAAAATTGGTAGCAAACAGTCCCATCAGGATATACGGCATATTCAGCAAAATGAGCTTTTTGATGTCCAATGTCTTTTTCATCGTTCCAGCTCCTTTCGCTTGGTGCGATCCACCACAGCATTTTTAACCATCTCTTTGAACTGGTTAAGTTTTGCCAGTACGGACGAGCGCTCTGTTTTCGTTGCCTTTTTGACTTTTTTGTTGGTGTACTCTGTAAAAGCTGCTGTCAGAGCATCTGCATCACGGCCTTTGAAAAAAATCAGGTACTTTGGCGGAGAACTGCTGCGGTCCTTTTTCACCGCATAATCCACACCATATTTCCGGGCGATTTTCTCAAACTCCTTGATAGAGGGGTCTGTGATCTCAATGTTGGATATTCCCTGATTCTGCCCGACAAGCTGCTTCACAGTCTGTTTTCCATGCGGAACAACCGGCGCATCACGGCTTCTCTGTTTTTCCAGCTTCTTTTCCTTTCGATGTGCCATGTACTTGCTTATGGCAGCCTTAAACATTCTGCCGGTAAACTTTGTTCCACTGACAACCAGCGTCAAAGTTCTGTTTTCCACTTCTTCCTGCATTTTCAACGCCTCCTTTCCACGAAGTTTGCAGGGAATCTCATTTTTGCTAAGGCGGAACCACCAGCCGCCGCAGAAGATAACGCTTCATACCGCCCTCCTTAGCGTAACTGGTCAGTACGGTCATAGTGCAGATTGCCCTGACGCACCTTTGCGTGGCTCAAAATCTTAATCTGCCCCTTTTCCTGACTATCCAGTGCTTTTTCATAACCGGTATCCGACAGGAACAGGCGGGTTCGTTCGCCTTTCCAGCCAACAGGGGAATCGTTCGTCAGCACATCAAAAATAATCATGTGCCGGGTGTCCTCGGCAAACCGTTGCAAATCCATGTATTCGTGGCCGTGGTAGTTCTGCGCCCCGGCCTTGAGGCGCATTTCCTCCATCAGCTGGCCCACAGTCTTACGCTCAGGCATGGCGCGCACCTCCTTTCCCACGCCCCTGGCCCTTCACGGTCAGGATGCCGTCCAGGGTGGTGGCGGTAATCCGCAGGCGCTCGGCGGTGGCAATGTCATTCTTCACGGTCTCGTCGATGCCGTGGCCGCAGACCACCAGCACATGGGAACGGCGCAGGTAGTCCCGCGCCATATCCAGACCGTCCTTGTGTTCCTGGGGAATGTCGTCCTTGAGGAAGGTGGGCAGGAACAGCACCGGGCAGATGGGCGAATACCCGGCGTCGTACACCTGACGGCAGTAGGCCGCAGCGTTCTCGGCGTTCTCATACTGGCTGTTGCTCCAGGGAGCCGTAATGTAAGCAAGGGGTCGTTTCATGGCAAAATCCTTTCTCCCGGTGTATCCGGGCAGCAGAAAAGCGGCTGTTTACCAGCCGCCTGCATACATATCGTGGTTGACTTGTGCAGTGTAGTGGTTGCTGATCGTGGTCGGCGCGTTGAACAGCACCGCAAGCAGATACTGCTTCATGTTGCGGACCTCGGTGGTGTTTTTCTGTAAGCTGTCCATGACAAACCGGATATGCTCGCTGTCCAGCTTCAAAAAACGGGAGCGCACCACCTCATGGGGGAAGTCACTGCCAGCGATCCGGGTGGTTTTCCGCTTGGCGCAGACAGTCTCCACCATCAGCTCCACAATCTCGTCCAGGTCCTCCCGGTAGGTGGTAAACTCCCGGCACAGGTGGTCATACTCGATGTTCTCCAGAATCAAATCCCGATAACTTTCCATCTCTGAGACAGACATCGCATCCCTTCCTTTCCGTTCCGGCAGCTGTGCTGCCGCTGGCTCCCGGAAGGGAATAGAATCGGTACTTGATCCATAAGTAATTGTTTTTTCTGTATTTGATTTCTCTATATTTAATTCTGCGGGCTTTTCCGTATCCGGTTTATCCAGATACGGGTTTTCCGTATCTGGTGAAGCCATATCCGGCTGGGGCGTATCCGGGTTCTTCGGCTGTGGCTGCTCATATATGACATACTCCGTATCACTGATGCGTCCCTGGCGGTCACGCAGTTTGTGCCGCACAATGTAACCGGCAGCCTCCAATTCCCGCAACGCAGCGCCTATGGCATCCACGCCCTCCTTACAAATCTTTGCAAGACCACGGGTGGTGTAATTCCAGTCCTCTGGCAAAGACAGCATCATGGAAAGCAGCCCCTTGGCTTTTAACGACAGATTTGCATTTCGTAAATGATGATTGCTCATCACGGTATAATCACGGGTCCGTTCAATGCGAAAAACGGCCATCGACCTCACTCCTTCCGAATTTTGGGTACAAAAAACCGCAATCCTCATTCCAAAGAATTGCGGTGTTCAACACTTTTCAAATTTTCTTGCATAGAACCAAAACAGCGGCTTTTGAAGACGCGCCTCTGTAAATGGCTCCTCCTGGGCGAAAGGAAGTGTTTGCATCACGCGGTCAATATCCGTTGTATCCATGTCATGCTGAGATTTGCAATCTTCCCGGATTGCTTCTTGAATTTCCTTTACCGTACACATAGTCATTCCTTTCCTTTCGTTGTATGGGTTTATGAGCGGCGGCGTTTTCCCGGTTTGAAATCGAGGATATGTCCCTCAATCACACGAGCGTAACGCTTGATCTTGATCTCCCGGCGCTGCTGGCTTTGCAGAGCGGCCTGATACCCGTCCTCGGTCAAAAACAGCCGCATTTCCTCTCCGGGACTGCCGTAGCTGCGCTGGGACGCAGGACGGAAAACTCAATCATCCAGCGTGTGTCATCCCAAAACCTCTCTACGGCGAGAATGTTGTGTCCTTTCAGCTCACGGGCTGAAATATCCCTCATAGGCGGCTCCTTTCATCGTTCCTGGTCTCTCTGACGCTTTTTCTGCCATGCCTCCAGCAGCTTGATGATGGTTTCCTGCATCCGCTGGGGCGTATAGCTTTTAGGGAAATACTTCCGCAAGGTGTCAGAGGTAAATGTCACTCGGTCCAGATCGCTTTTCTTTTCCTCACCCATGATGACACGCATCATATCGAGGGTCAGATGCCCCTCCTGACTGTATTTCTTGAGCCGCTGGGCTTGAGAAAGAGAAGGGGTAGCCTGTTCGCTGTCCATTGCGTCCAACAGGTCTACCTGTTCCTCCTTTTTGAGAAAGGACAGCTCATAGGCAGGGTTCAGGGCAATCTTCTTTTCATCCACCATGTCCAGCAGTTCGGGAATCAACTCTGTCAGACGGATATAGCGCTGAATTTGATTTCTGCTTGAACCAGCCTGCTGAGCCAATATTTCATCGGCTCTCAACTTCGTCCCAACTTGGGACGAAGTTAAATCAACTCGCTCTCCCTGATGTTTCATGGCGTCCAGCTTCATCTTGTAGGCAAAGGCTCTTTCACTTGGAGCAAGCTTTCTCGTTGCAAATTGCTGTCAACCATAATGATCGTGGCGGCATCATCATCCAAATCCCGAACAATGACTGGCATGGTCTCCTTGTCTGCCAGTTCACTGGCTCTGTGCCGCCTGTGTCCGGCTACCAGCTCATAACCACCCTCCGGGTCCGGTCGAGCAATCGCCGGAACCAGAACGCCATACTGCTTGATACTGTCAGCGGTCTCCATCATGGCTTCGTCATCCTTGACTTTGAATGGGTGGTTCTTAAAGGGATGCAATTCAGACAGCGGAATCTCCTGAATCTTTTCCAGCTTTGCATCCTGACGGCCTTCTTCGGTGGAGAACAGATCATCTACCGAGGCCAGCTCTATTTTTTTCGCGCTGCTTTTCAAGTTTCAACACCTCCTTCGTCAGATTTCGATACCCCTCTGCCACTTTGCCGCCAGGGTCATGGGCGAAAATACTTTTTCCCTCTGCGCTAATTTCCTTTGCCCGGACAGAGTGGGGGATCTCTGTGCTGAATACTTTGATCTTGCTGCCATAGGTCTCACGCAGGAGCGCGGAGATCTCTTTGGCAAAGTTGGTTCGGCTGTCCACCATCGTCAGCAGGATACCGTCTATCTGGAGCTTGGGGTTGATCTGCCGCTTTACCTTGTTTACCGTGGAGAGCAGCTGTTCCAGTCCTTTGGCGGGCAGATACTCTGCCTGAACGGGAATTATGATCCTGTTCGCAGCGGCCAGCGCATTGACTGTGAGCATACCCAGGGAGGGCTGGCAGTCGATGAGGATATGGGAGTATTGCCCCTTCAGCGTGTCCAGATATTGCCGCAAGATAGCCTCACGGCTCCATGGCGTTTACCAGGGATACCTCCATACCGGATAACTGGATGTCCGCAGGCATCAGGTCAACGCCTTCTGCATGATGCAGAATACCTTCTCCGGGGCGTATAGGCTGATCCATCAGAATTTTGCCCATTGCATCGGACAATGTAAATGGCAACTTGTCCGGTTGCGGATTTCCCAGGCTGATTGTCAGGCTCCCTTGCGGGTCCCCGTCGATCAGCAGGACTTTCTTTCCGGCCTGCGCCAGCCCGATTCCCAAGTTGGCACAGGTCGTTGTCTTGCCAACGCCGCCTTTCTGGTTGGCAATGGCGATGATTTGCGTGTTCATTGACTTCACCTCATTTCTAATTATTGCTGTTGCTTCTGGAAATAGAAAAAGCCGCCACTTCAAAATTAACAGTGAAGTGACGGCTCTTTCTATCGCCGGAATACGAGTTCCTGAAATGAAAAAAGCACCCAGCATTTATACTGTGTGCTACATCAAATTCATATTCAATTATTCAAATTAGCTCAAACTATGCCAAACTGCCACAGCCAAAAAACGAGGGAAAGGAGGGCTGAAAAGCACCCCAAAAATCGGCTCTCGGTTAACCACTTTGGGAACCACTTCCCCCTCTTTTCGCCCTCTTTTTGGTCAGTTAACCACTTGCGGACCACTAAAAATTGGATAAAATCGGCTCTCGTTTTGCCAAATTTGGTCAAACCATATCAGCCCGTTTAGATATAGCAAAAGCCCGGAAAACCTTGATTTTCCGGGCTTTTTGAACCATTTTGATATAGTCTGAGCAGTCGATTATCGCTTGCTGAACTGCGGAGCGCGACGAGCTGCTTTGAGACCGTATTTCTTACGCTCTTTCATTCTCGGATCACGAGTTAAGAAGCCTGCCTTCTTGAGTTTGCCACGGAGATTCTCTGTGTCATACTGAAGAAGAGCTCTTGAAATACCGTGACGGATAGCACCGGCCTGGCCTGTTACGCCGCCGCCTGATACTCTGCAAACGATGTCGAACTTCTCGTCTGTTTCTGTAAGAGCGAGAGGCTGTCTTACGATGAGCTTGAGTGTTTCAAGACCAAAGTAATCGTCAATGTCACGATCGTTGATTGTGATTTTGCCTGTGCCCTGATAAAGTCTTACACGAGCCACAGAACTTTTTCTTCTGCCTGTACCGTAAAAATAAGGTGTCTTATCGTACATTATCTTTTGCCTCCTTCAATTAGTCTTCAATCATTGCAGGCTTCTGAGCCTGATGATTGTGTTCTGCACCCTCAAAGAGTCTTAATCTTAAAAGAGCTGCTCTGCCGAGTGTATTTTTAGGAAGCATACCCTTAACAGCAAGCTCCATAGCCTTTGTAGGCTTTGTTGCCATAAGTGTATCGTAACGAGTTTCCTTAAGATGACCGATATAGCCTGTGTGGCGCTGCCACTTCTTCTGTGTGAGCTTGTTACCTGTAAGAACAGCGTCCTTGCAGTTGATGATGATTACATGATCACCACAGTCAACATTGGGAGTAAAAGTAGCCTTGTTCTTACCTCTGAGGAGAGTAGCTGCCTGAGCTGCTACACGACCGAGTGACTTGCCGGCTGCATCAATTACATACCAGTTGCGCTCAACTTCGTTTGGTTTAGCTAAAAAAGTTGACATAACAATATCCTCCTGTATTTTTTCACTGTGAGATTGATTATATTACAATTTATGCCCATTGTCAACACTTTTTTGAAAAAATTTAATTTAGCTTTGAACAATCTCTCAAATACGCTTGTTTACTCTCATATACTCTCGTATACTCACATACTATTTTTAAAATAATTTTCTGAAAATGCCGATAAATACTGAATTTTTTAAATTTTGCGCACATTTATTAAAAAAGCAAAATTCACAATAAGTTCACAATATGAATATTTTTCCGTCAAAAACGGCTGTTATGATATAGTCACAATAAAAAAGGAGGTGAAAAAATTGAAAAACACGAAGTCGGCAGTTCTTGCCTGCGTCACAAGTCAGTACAACTGTGACAGAATTATCCGAATTGCCAAAGAAATTGCCGACAGCTCTGATTGCGAACTCAGAGTTATGAGCGTTTTAAAACCGATGTCAGACTATTCGTCAGTAAGTGATGAAATTGAGTATCTTTACCTTATTGCAAAGGAATCGGGTGCAGATATGACCGTGATGTTTTCGGATGACGCACCAAAGGTTACTGCCGAATTTGTAGGTGACAACAATGTTGAACGCATTGTAACGGGTATGCACGACGGAAAAGACAACAGCTTTCTTGTAAAGTTTAACGAGCTTTCCCCCACAACCCCCATAACCATGGTTTCAAAGGACAATATGGTTTACAGCATGGATTTGTGCAGATCCTATTCATAAATTTTTTTGATACAAATTTCCTTTCTCTCCACCAAACATACGCAAATACAATTTTATTAACACCGAAGAATCGTATAAATCTTTCTTCTTAAAATATACTCTCTCCGAAAATGACCTGCTGTTTTTCAGTAGGTCATTTTCATATATATCTGCCATTGGCAGGTTATATTTGCCGTTGGCAAACTATGTTTGCTACGCAAGCTATACAGAAACTGCTGTTTCAACATAAGTTTATGTTGCCGACCAAATTATAAAAGGGACTGCGAAGAATGAAATCTTAAACTTCATTTCTTCACAGCCCCTTGAACAGCAACAACTATACAATTAAAAAAATCACCGAAACGAAAAAACAGCCCTCATGGCTGTTTTTTGGTGCCGGTGACCGGACTTGAACCGGTACGGTCGCAATGACCGAGGGATTTTAAGTCCCTTGTGTCTGCCTATTCCACCACACCGGCAAATATATTTGGTGACCCGGACGAGAATCGAACTCGTGTTACCGCCGTGAAAGGGCGGTGTCTTAACCGCTTGACCACCGGGCCAAATATGGTAGCGGAAATAGGACTTGAACCTACGACACTTCGGGTATGAACCGAATGCTCTAGCCAGCTGAGCTATTCCACCATGTAATACATGAGGATTTCTAACCGAAATCAGCAAGATTTATTATAGGGCAAAAAGGACGATTTGTCAACACTTTTTTTAAA
>ENA-OQEX01000519-OQEX01000519.1-human-gut-metagenome-genome-assembly--contig:-NODE-519-length-20167-cov-8.894760_pt1 | contig 20167 bp, 26 predicted proteins | sample MGYA00242802_ERZ504649 | MGnify/ENA primary metagenome ERZ504649 (study PRJEB26092, sample SAMD00036194) | human gut metagenome | host: Homo sapiens | study: EMG produced TPA metagenomics assembly of...
TGGTTGCGGGCGGTTGCGGCGGCGGTGCCGGGCGTGGTGGGGGTGCCGTTGGCGCTTTCCGTGTTGACTGCGCTGGCGCCGGTGATGTTGCGGCGCCGTCCTCTACGGTATCCGCTGTCGCATTTGTGTTGCTGCCGTCTTCGGCCTTGCCTGTGTCGCTGCTCGTGGCGTCGGCTTGCGCCTGCTGCTCGGCTGTTGCTTGAGGCTGAATCGCCTCCGCAATGGCTGCCATGGGCATCGTCGCGCCGACCATGGACGTGCACGCGATCGCGCAGAGCAGGTAGTAAAGGGGTCGTTTCATAGCGGAGCCTCTCGGTGAGCAGCCAATAGGGTCCGAAGGCAGCTCCAGGCCGGCACTCCGCACATATTTAGTTGCGGTTTATTTTACGGGAACCCCAGTCAACATCAGCGATCTTTCTGGGTAATGTTGGGGGAGAGGAGGGGGCGGGCCCGCTTTAGTCCCTGGCGGCGCTCTGACCTGTGCTGGGTTGGCTATACGCAATGCGGCAGCTTCAACATGAGGCCGTCTTCTGCTTCTTCGAGACTCGACACTGAGGCCTTTCAGGAAAAGTCAGCGAGGCTGCTGCCTAGTTTATTGCGGCTTACGACCGGGCAATAAGCAGGCGTCTCAACATGTTGGTCAAGCAAAATCTTTTGTTAATTTCGAACAGGTATTCGATGTGGATGACTTTGTACCGGGCGAAAGCGATTGAGTCTAATTATGTTTTCATGCAGGTCAAGGGTGCTGTCTACAAGGGGATGAGCTGACTCGTAATTTCGCGTGAATAAGTTCCGCATTATTTTAGCTGCGTTTACCTGTTAAAACACAACATCTTGTGCTCATCATCAAAAAAGAAAACAGGATATGGAACTGGCGAAGGGCTACAATTGAAACAACGAGAAGCGTCGTTTCCCCATTACAACCTAATTGTTCGGAAGGAGTCGGATGGAATAGTTGTCAAAATCGAGGCCATATTGATGGTCCATTAAATTTCTTTAGGGGCGTGTGCGCTTATTGGTCAACAGCAGTATGCGCCCCCGTTTGTTCAAATCATTTCCAAATAGCTCTTCTTCAAGAACCTGACACTTGCGTGGCGGGGTGGGTTAGTTTGTAAAAAATGCGAAGGATGGCTTTTGGATTATTGGAGGTGCGTAATTATTGGCCAATAACTATCTAGATGATTTGCTTGGAAAAATCTCTGCTTACGATCTGTTCAATGTGCTCTTACCGGGTGCACTCGTAACATATTCCGTCAGTCAGATGCCGTTGGGCAGTTGTATCGACTGCTCTAACTGGCTGGCACTATTTGTGATGAGTTATGTTCTCGGTCTTATTGCGTCGCGGATTGGCTCTCTTTGCATTGAACCGTTGGTCCGCAAACTACAACCGACCGGAAAGCGGGACTATTCTGCCTTTGCATATGCTCAGAAACGCGATCCAAAGGTCGAGCAGCTCTTAATGATTTCAAATATGTATCGCAGCCTGGCGGGGGCCGGTGTCCTGCTCGTAATTATTCTGCTTGCATCATTGTTGCCGGAATCTCATCGGCTTCCAGCGGCGCTGTGCTCTTTTATCGCCTTATTTGTTGCCTCCTGGATCAAGCAGGAACGGTATGTAGAAAAACGAATCAACTTCAATCTTGAGGAGTGTGATAACCATGAGCGAGATTAAGTCTCTGTCCGTTGATAACGGCGACATGTTTTATATCAATCACAATACTGATAACTTCAGCATGATTGACTGTAATATTACCGATGAGCGTAAGTCGGAAATCCTTGATGAGGTCAAAAACCTTGCAGGGAAAAAGGGCGTCGTTCGTTTTATCAGTACGCATCCGGACCAAGATCATATTCAGGGTATTGAGTATCTTGATGAGCTCGGGCTTATTAAGAATTTCTATTACGTTGACAATAATGTCTCCAAGTCCACGGAGACTGAGAGTTTCAAAAAGTATAAAGATCTGAAGGAGTCGTCGTGCGCTTACAAAATATACAAGGGGTGTAAGCGTAAATGGATGAACGTTTCTGATGGTGAGCGCGGTTCTGCTGGGATTAGCGTCCTCTGGCCCGATGTGAATAATGAGACCTTCCGGGATGCTTTGCGGGATGCCGAAAGCTCTGATAAACCCAATAATATTAGTCCTGCGATTGTCTACTCTCTTGATGAAGGGGTCCGTGCGCTTTGGCTTGGTGACATGGAGAATGACTACATGGAGGCGATCGAAGGTGACATTGCGCTTTCGCCTGTGGACATTCTTTTTGCGCCGCATCATGGACGGAAGTCCGGTCGCGTTCCTAAGACATGGCTGGATAAGCTGGACCCTCGGTTGATCGTTGTGGGAAAAGCTCCGTCAGACGAGCTTGAGTATTACTCGAATTACAACACTCTGACACAGAACAGCGCTGGCGATATTTTGTTCTGTTGCGAGGGCGGTAAGACTCACGTTTACGTTGGATCTCCTTCTTACAGCGTCAATTTCTTAGACCGAGACCCTAATGCTTCGGTTGTGAAGGGTTCGCTGTATTATTTGGGCTCTTTTGATTGCGGTGATCGCTAGTCCTGCTGTTGCCTCGTTCATTCGTGGCCTGCCCACGCTTTTACCCGACAGGCCTAGATGTGTCCTTTCATCTCATTGAGATGGTGTAGGATATTGTCCTGTGATACAAAAGCTCTACGGGAGCTTTAAGGGTGACGCTTTCGACAAGAGAGTGTTGCCCTTTTTTCATGAGTGTAATGATGTGTATTTAGGCGTTTTGTTAATAGGGTTACGCGGGATGCCCTGGAATGCCTCGGCGGTTGAGCTTAGATTTGAGGCACCGTAAAAGACGTTACCGTGCGGGGAATGTTATGTGCTGTCAACGATGTCGCTCTCTCGCACCGTGAACATGCGGAAAACGGCAAGAGCCAGCTGGCGTAGATACCCGTCCCGTACGCTAAAGACGCTTCCAATGAATCACCCTGCTCGCCGGTAGATCATGGTGGGTCAACGGTCCTGCTGTGTGCGCTTCGTTTTTTGTCCGCGCCAGTGCTTACACTTTTGAAAAAACGGCACGAGGGCTTCTGTCACATATCTCATGCTGTAGACACATCGGCAAGTTCAGAGTTGAAGGCGAGGTGATTATGAAAGGTAGAAATCAGCACATTACGAAGCGTTCGGATGGCAATTGGCAGGTTAAGGGCGAAGGGGCATGTCGCGCTTCTTTCGTTACGACAACGCAGAGCGAGGCAATAAAGCTCGGTCGACGCATCTGCTCCAATCAAGAGTCGGAGTTGATCATCCATCGTCGTGACGGCAGAATCCGCGCAAGGGATTCCCATGGCCACGACCCCTTCCCACCGAGGGGATAAGGGGTCGGCTCCATGCCGACAACGGCCCGTTATATCGCGTCCGTTGTCGCTAAATGACTTCTTCATTGTGGCGAAATACGAGCTTGGGGCTATTTTACCTGAATTGGTTGTTTGGTCTCTTCAAAGGGTTGATTTGGGGGATTCGTGGTATTGGATTGACGGACCCCGAGTTCTCCCTTAAAGTAATCGTTGTGATGAGGCCTTGCGACGGTACGTCCGGCTTGGTCCGTGGGAACCGCCGAAAGGCGGTTTTCGCGTTTAAGGGGTCCAAATGGATAAACCATTTAAATCTATTGATGAGCAGATTGCTATTCTTGAAAGCCGTGGACTCGAATGCGATAACAATACTCGTTTAGTTTTGGAACGCGAGGGATACTATCCGGTTATTAACGGCTACAAGGATTTGTTTCTCGACCAGCGTGGAGATTCTTGCCACGAGCTATTCGTAAAAGGTACGAAGTTTTCTGATATATATCGTTTATTCGAATTTGACCGTTCATTGCGTCTGCTCATGTTTGAATACTTTAACAAGGCGGAAGCAGTGCTTAAAACCGTCTGTTCTTATCGTTTCGCAATGGCCCATAAAGATAGCCCGGAGGCATACCTGGATAGAAGATCCTACCGTGCCGATGCTGGTTATCGAAAAAAGATCGACATGCTTATTGGTGATTTCGAGAAGGTGCTTTGTAGGTCTCAAAAATGGAAAAGCGATTATAAAAGGGACTACATTCGGCATTATGAGAATAATCACGACAATACGCCGGTATGGGTTCTTATGAATTACTTAATGCTTGGCCAGGCATTCAAGTTTTTCGAGTTTCAACCAGAAAGCATGAGAAATTCCATTGCCAAGTCGTTTTCTGATCTTTATTCCGAGACGCATGAAGTCGATAAGCGCATCAGCCCGCGTAGGCTAAGACTTGCATACGATCACATTAAAGATTTTCGAAATATCTGTGCGCATGACGAACGTCTATTCTGCGCCAGGGTGTCTCCGTCTCACGATGTCAATCTAGTAGGGGTTTTAAGCGATCTTGAGCTAGTGCTGACTGAGGATGACTATAAGATGTTACGACGAAATATACTGCTTGATGCACTTAAGTTGAGCGACGAGCTCAGCAACGATGCCAGCGCAAAGGTGCTTTTCGCTATGGGTGTTAACGATTTATCGAGTGTGTTTCCTAGGGAAATATTGGGGTCGTAATCGACGCGAGCGATGAATTTACTCTACAAGTTGGATGCGCATGAGATTGCGCAGAGCGGGCGGGACGTTGCCCATTGGTGGCGTCCCGCCCGCGCTTCGTTGGCTATACGTGATGCGGCAGCTCCAGCATGAGGCCGTCTCGCGCTTCTTCGAGACTCGCCTGGCCTGCCTATGCGTTTTGCTAGGCGGGTCTTCTTATGCCGCGGGTGTGGATAGCCTTACCATTGTGGGGCAGACCTTCGACGAGCCGGGTGTCTCGGGCCCCGGCTGGGTGGCGCGCACGTTGTTGCTGCTGGCGACGGATCGGTCGATGATTGTCGCTTCTTTGGTGTGTACGCCTCCGATGGCCAGTTTGCCATGGACGCCTCCTGGGTGTACGCGACCGGCGCCATAGCCGATGTTGTCTGCGAGAGTGGCTCACTTACGTCCGCGCAGTTTGTGACGCCGGCGGGCGGGGCCTTTGGTACCGCCTGCGTGATGGACGCCAGCGGGACCGTAGCGCTGCGTGTGGTAATTGAACCCGCGGCGCCCTGCCGCCGGCGGGGAAGACCCAGCCCGGTACCGATGAACCTGCCGGTGGCAATCCCGCGGGGGATACAAAGCCCGGAAGCGAAGGAAAGCATAGCGACGAGAACAAGCCCAGCGAAGATTCCGCCCCCACGCCTGATTCGTCGCCCAAGTCGGACGCCAAGCCCGCGCCTGCGTCCACCAAGACGCCTGTGACCAAGATTGCCAAGAAGACCAGGCCCGGATCGACGCCGGTCGCCGCGCTCCCTAAGATCGGCGACGGTGACTGGGCGGTTGCGTGCCTTGCCTTCGTCTTCCTAGGTATGTTGTTGGCCACCATAAAAGTTCGGGCACTTCGCTGAGGCCTTATGTGCCAATGTAGTTTCTGCCGCTTCTTTCCCACATTTCTCTGAATTAATAATGCAGATTGCTTGAACTCGGCTTGTGGCTTGCCATGTATTTGAATTTGACTAAACTTAACTTATAAATTAACCAAATTTGGTTTCATCTGAAGCGGAGGGGGGGTGGCCTTTGGCTAGTGACTATGAGCTTGTCGAATATGCTGATCCCGAGGGACGACCTTTTTGGGAACTAACCACCTCCCCTGAGAACTCTCAGTTTCAGAAGATGATGTCTGATCCTAAAACGAAGTTTACCGCCCGTAAAATGATCAATCAGATTTCAAAAATCTATGATTACGGACTAAAGGATGTCACTGGAACGTCAAAGCTTCGATGTATCGAGCCTAAGATTGGGCTATACGAACTCAAGGGTTTTGATGGGGTTAATCGAGAAATGGTCTACGCGATTTGCCAAGGCGTGGACAAGATTGTTTTGCTTTTTTGGTTTAAGGGCCATCAAGGCTCGGGAAATATTTCCAAAGAAATTAAACGCGCAAAACAGTTGGCCCCGATAGCAAAGCAGCTTTTGGAGTCATAGCGTCGCTTTTTTGCCCGCTTACGAAACGGAGACTTGTAATGGTTAAGGTCGATTTATCAGACTTTTACGCGGAAACGGAAACGAGCGAAACCCGTGCCTATGAGCACGCACTAGATATTGAGTTTATTGTTCATCGCGAGATGCAGCGCTCGGGCTTGAGTAAAAGCGAGCTGGCAAAGCGTATGGGCGTGAGTCTTCAGTCGCTTTCGAAATTGTTGAATTCTCAGCCCAACATGACGCTGAAAACAATCGCAAAGTTTGAGCTTGCGTTGGGTATCAAAATCATTCCTCAGGTCATTTCCAGTTATTCGAATGAGGCGCCGTTTTCTTCGTCTAATAATTCTGTCCGAGAACAATGGTCTTCATTTAACAGCGACTGCTCGGCGAAACGATTGAACTTTGAGATGATTCCGGGAGGTTTGGCTGCATGAGCAAGGATTTCATTGCGCCTATTCAGGTTGTTCATTTGTTTGTTGTCGACTCAACTTTTCATATCGAGAATGAGCCTCCCAGAATATGGATTTAAAAGTTGACGTTAGCTATCAGGACGTCCATCTATTGAGGAACAAGGCGGGCGAGCGTGCAGACTTAAAGCTGTATGTGTGTGGCAGTCTGATTGATAGGGACGATGCAAAGGAAAAAATGCGCGCTGATGTGACGGTTGCTATTTCGGTGTCAACAAAAATGCCGTTCGACATTTCAGACGATGAAGCGCGCCGTTATCTTCTCTCTAATGCGATTTCCATGGCGTATGGTCACGCTAAGAGCTATCTGATGGTCGTTACTGGACTTTCGCCCATGGGGGCTTTGACGCTGCCGGCAATTCTTCCTTCGGAATTGGCAGCGGACAGCGATGCGTCTTTCCAAAGTGAGTAAGTTGTTCTCGAGTTGGATTTTGCCTGCCGCTGTGTGCAAATGTAACGGGGTGCCGAATCGGTAGTTTGACTGATTCGGCATTTATATTTCGAAGTTTCTAGTTGAAGCCCTGCGATGCCCGTGCTGCGACAGCTAAATTGACCGTGACGTCCCGTCTTGCGACACGCATGTAGCTCCGCACGGGTATTATGGTGAAAGCGATTTCAACGACAGGGGTGCTCGTGGTAAAGATGAAAGATGTGGCCGAGCTGGCCGGCGTTTCGAGCGCCGCCGTCTCGCGCTACCTCAACGGTGGCTACATATCGACGGACAAGGCCGAGCGCATTAAGCAGGCGATTGAGCTGACCGGATACGTGCGATCCAGCCAGGCTCGAGCGCTGCGCACCGGCTCCACCAAGCTCATCGGCGTTATCGTGCCTAAGATTAATTCCGAGTCGGTGAGCCGCATTACGGCGGGCATCGGGCAGGTGCTTGGCCGCCGCGGCTACCAGATGCTTCTTGCCAATACCGATAACGTCCCCGATCGCGAGCTCGAATACCTCGATTTATTCCAAAACCATCCGGTCGATGGCATTGTGCTGGTGGCAACTATGATTACCGGCGAGCATCGCCGGGCGATTGAGTCGTGCCGTGTGCCCATTGTGTTGATCGGCCAACATGTCGAGGGCGCGGCGTGCGTCTATCACGACGATTACGAGGCCGCTTTCGAGCTGGGTCAGGCACTCGCGAAGCGTGCTGAGGGCAAGATCGCCTACATCGGAGTTGCCGAGGAAGACCGTGCCGCCGGTTATGACCGTCGTCGTGGTTTTGAGGCCGGCTTGCGCGCCGCGGGCGTGGCACTTGATTCGAGCCTGATTTGCCAGGGGTCCTTTACGCTCGACTCGGGCTATCGCGCTGCACGCGAACTGCTCTCCGTCGATCCCGATGTTTCGCTTATCGCGTGCGCGACCGATACTATGGCGGCCGGCGCCCTGCGCGCTCTTGACGAGGTTCGCGGCATGGGCGAGGGTGTGCGTCGCGTGAGCGGTTTTGGCGACAACGCATTTTTGCGCGTGCTGACGGGCGGCATTCCCACCGTGCATTACGGCTACCTGACCAGTGGCGTCGAGGCGACTAATATGTTGCTCAATACGCTCGATGGCGTGGAGGGGGAGAGCGGTTTAAAGACGCTCAAGCTCGGCCATCAGCTGATGAATGTCTAGGCTTACGTGATCTACCGCGCGCTCAACATTTAGGCGTTCAGTCGCCTATCGGCGCTATACTGCAGCCGTTGCCCACGATGCGGGGAACACCCGCATCGTGGGTTTTTGTTTTGAAGGGACGGTACCGCATGGGCGTACAGCAGCTAGAAGAGGCCTGGGCTTTGAGGACCGGCGCGCGTGAAGCGCGGTTGCTCGCGGCCTCGCATGTGCCAGCAGCGTTGTCGCAATTGGGGATTGTGCGCCCCGGTGACCGCCTGGTTGCGTTTGCCGATGCGTTTGCGCGCGGCTTTGATGCCTGCGACGTGGCTATGGTGGGCGAGCCGTCGGTTGCAGCGTTTGCTGCTGCGTCCGAGGGCTTTGATGCTTCGTTTGATGTCGAGGGGCCGCACCTGTGGTGGTTCGTCAACTCCATCGGCGGGTTTGGTCTGCGCGTCCCCGATCTTCGTGCTCTGGGTCGCGCGGCTCGCGAGGCCCATGGGCTGCTCGTGGTTGATAACACTGTGGCAAGCGTCTTTGGATGCGATCCGCTGCGCTTAGGCGCCGTGCTGTCGCTCGAGGCGCTCGACGCGTGTGTGCCGGTAGAGCACCGCGCAAGCTCGTCGCCGTTTCGGTGGCGCGCTCGCAGCTCAAGCGGCATCGTGTGGACGCCGCTGCCGAGTGCGCGCATGTGTTGCTTGCGGGCTGCGGTGCGCCTGTGCTTGATCTGTCTGCTGATGAAGCCGGCGTGCTGGAGTACGGGTTCGAAACGCTCGACGCTCGCATGCAGGCACACTTCGACCGCGCCCGTGCGCTGGCAGAATATTTGGCTGCGAACGAGATGGTGCGCAACGTGCGCTACTCCGGGCTGAGCACGCACCCCGACCATGCGGTTGCAACGGGAATCCTGGAGCATGGCTTTGGACCGGCAGTTGAATTTGACCTTATCGAGCGTAGTGCGGGTGATTTGTTCGATGCTTTGCCGGGGGAGTTTCGTATATCGTCCCCCGGCGTAACGACGCGCCTTTCGGTCCCACGCGGCAAGCAGGCAAGCACCATCCGCCTTTTCGCCGGCACCGACAACCCCCTGGTTGTAGCGTCCACCCTAGATAACGCCCTCCGCAAATTAGCTACTCTTTGATGCTAGCGATGAGGCGTCTGCTTTGGTGGCGATGATATCGTTGATGTCGGCCTGCAGCTCCTCGTAGACTTCGATGGCTCGCTCGCCGGCGGGGGTGAGGGTGGATCCGCGGGCGCCGTCGCGCTCGATGAGCTTGCAGCCCAGCTGGCCTTCGGCCTCGTTTACGATGCGCCAGGCCTTGGAATATGCCATGCCCATGCTCTTGGCGGCACGGTTGAGCGAGTGCTCGCGGGCGATACCTTGCAGCAGCAAGACGCAGCCGTGGCCGAAGACGCCCGGCAGATCCTTGTCGCACGCTTGAATGACCAACTTTGCCGTCGTCTTGTACTCCATGTGCTCCGCGTCTCCCCGCTAAAGTGTTTGCTGGGCAAACGCAAGGCCTGCGTCAAACCCTCATGTGCTCTTCTTAAATCATGCATTGTAGCAGTCAAAGTGCGTTAAGATACTTCCCCAGTATTGGGCGCCCAAGGTTGGGCTGGGTCCTACGAGGCCTGCAGCCGACCGGTCGCATGGAAAAAGGAGAAACATGGCTACGTTCTTTCCCGGTGAGTCCCACACGTTTTCGGAGTATCTGCTGGTCCCTGGTTACTCGTCCTCGCAGTGCATCCCCAACAACGTCTCTCTTAAGACGCCGCTGACCCGCTTTAAGCGCGGTGAGAAGCCGGCAATCACCCTGAACATCCCCATGGTTTCCGCCATCATGCAGTCCGTCTCGGGCGTCGACATGGGTGTCGCGCTCGCTACCGAGGGTGGCCTGTCCTTCATTTACGGTTCCCAGAGCGCCGAGTCCGAGGCCGCTATGGTCAAGGCCGTCAAGGATCACAAGGCCGGCTTCGTTCAGTCCGATTCCACGCTGACCCCCGACATGACCATGGAGCAGGTCATCGAGCTCAAGGAGAAGACCGGTCATTCCACCATGCCGGTCACCGACGACGGCACTCCCAAGGGTAAGCTCCTGGGCATCGTCACCAGCCGTGACTATCGCCCCAGTCGCGATGACCACCAGACGAAGGTCTCTGAGTTCATGACCCCGCGTGAGCAGCTCATCGTAGGCGACAAGAATATCAGCCTCAAGGTTGCCAACGACGTCATTTGGGACAACAAGCTCAACGCCCTTCCTATCGTCGATGACAACGATCACCTCATGGGCATTGTCTTCCGCAAGGACTACGACAGCCACAAGACCAACCCCAACGAGCTGCTCGATAACGACAAGCGCTACATGGTCGGAGCCGGTATCAACACCCGCGACTATGCCGAGCGCGTGCCGCTGCTCATCGAGGCCGGCGCCGATGTCCTGTGCATCGACTCTTCCGAGGGCTTCAGCGAGTGGCAGAAGCGCACCATCGAGTGGATCCGCGCCAACTACGGCGAGGACGTCAAGGTCGGTGCCGGCAACGTCGTCGACGCCGAGGGCTTCCGCTTTTTGGCCGACTGCGGTGCCGACTTCATCAAGGTCGGTATCGGCGGCGGCTCCATCTGCATCACCCGCGAGACCAAGGGCATCGGCCGCGGCCAGGCCACCGCGCTGATCGACGTCTGCCGCGCTCGCGACGAGTACTACGAGGAGACCGGCGTCTACGTGCCCGTGTGCTCCGACGGCGGCATCGTCTACGACTACCACATGACGCTCGCCCTTGCCATGGGTGCCGACTTTATGATGCTGGGCCGCTACTTCGCCCGCTTCGACGAGAGCCCGACCGAGCGCGTCAATGTGAACGGTCAGTACATGAAGGAGTACTGGGGCGAGGGTTCTGCACGTGCCCGCAACTGGCAGCGCTACGACCTGGGCGGCGCCGCGAAGCTCAGCTTCGTCGAGGGCGTTGACTCCTACGTTCCCTACGCCGGTTCCCTCAAGGACGGCGTGGGCGGCACGCTCTACAAGGTCAAGTCCACGATGTGCAACTGCGGCGCCCTCTCGATCCCCGAGCTTCAGGAAAAGGCACGCCTGACCCTGGTCAGCTCCACCTCCATCGTCGAAGGCGGAGCCCACGACGTTGTCGTAAAGGATTCTCAGCAGTCCGTGTCTTATCGATAAGCCTGCACCCATAATCGATCGTTCGCCGATTGGTGCCGCCCGCTTCATTTGCGGACGGCACTTTTTCTTTTCTAGTTCGAATTAATCGGCTATCGTTTTATTGTTTGCGTTGCAATGCCTTTTATAGGGGAGATAAGAGATGAAAATTGACGAGCTGGTTCGTGACCATTACGTCGATTTGGGCGACATAGATCGTGACATTTGGCGCTATATCTCAATGCATCGCTACGAGGCTGCTAATTCGACGCTTGTTGATCTAGCGGCCAAGTGCAACGCATCAAAATCTGCCGTTCTACGTTTTGCTCAGCGTCTAGGGTTTCGTGGATTCTCTGAGTTCAAATACGCCCTCAAGGCTGAAGTAGAAGCTGATGCTCGCGATATAGTCGACGCTGCGGTTCTCGATCGTTATACCGCCATTGTCTTAAAATCGCTCAAAGACTTTCTTTCGCGTGATTTCACGCCTGTATTCAAGCTTATCGAGCAGAGCTCAAAGGTGTTTCTTTACGGCACGGGAACGCTCCAACGTGCGGTTGCTCAAGAGATGCGTCGCGTGTTTTTGGCTGGTGACGAATATTTCTACGTCGTGGAAGGCGTTGATGAGACCGCAGCTCTTACGGGCGCTTTGACTCAAGACGATCTTCTCTTCGTCTTTTCTCTAAAAGGACAATCCGATAATGCAACTACGCTTGCGCGAAATCTCAAAGCCAGAAACGTTCCTTTTATTGCGGTGACGAGTTATCTGGATAACGATATCGCTCATCTTGCCGATGAGAGCATCTTGGTTGGTACCGAGAGCCCACCGATTGGTAACGGACATAGTTACGAAGTGCTCGACGCCTATTTTCTTCTCGTCAGCATCTTGTTCTTGAAGTATTCCGAATACAAACGAGCGCATCGATAGGTTTCCGCAGGTAAACGAGCTGTGGAATTTCCCAGCTGGTGGGAATTCGTCCCAACCACGGACGATGTACCTATATCGTCTTTCTCAGGTCTTTCTTGGATATTCGCCTCCTACACTTGGCCTCGTTAAACGAGACCGCGAACGAATGCGAGTCTCGGTGAATCGGGAAGGGACGAAATGGATTCCTTGAAGATCACGGACGTCCGTCCCATCTGCACTGCTCCCGAGGGTATTAACCTTGTTGTGGTGAAGGTGGAGACGAATGACCCGTCCATCTACGGTGTTGGCTGCGCTACGTTTACGCAGCGTTATGAGGCGGTTGCCTATGCGGTTGACCGCTATCTGAAGCCCTTTTTGCTAGGTAAAGATCCTGCGCGAATCCAGGATATCTGGCAGACTGCTCATGTTTCTGGATATTGGCGAAACGGGCCGATCTGGAACAATGCACTTTCCGGCATTGACATGGCACTTTGGGACATTAAGGGCAAGATGGCCGGCATGCCGCTCTATGACCTTTTTGGTGGTAAATGCCGCGATGCTGTTCCGGCGTATATTCATGCCGATGCACAGACGATAGAGGGCGCAATCGATTTGGTCCAGCAGCGCGTCGATGCGGGCTGGAATCGAATCCGCGTTCAAATCGGTGGCTATGGCGGAAACGTTCCTGTTGAGAATAAGCCTAAAGATGCGCAACCCGGTGCATACTATGATCCAAAGTGTATATGCGCACGGCTATTGAGGCTTTACTGCCTTACGTCGCGAGTTTGGTGACGACATTGAGCTGTGCCATGATGTCCATGAGCGTTTGACGCCTTCCGAGGCAATCCGCTTCGCGCAGCAAATGGACCAATTCGACCTGCTGTTCCTTGAGGATGTGCTCGCTTCCGAGCAAATTGCATGGTTCGATCAGGTGCGCGCTCATACGACTTGCCCGCTTGCCATGGGCGAGCTCATCAATAACCCGCATGAGTGGATGCAGCTTGTTCAGAATCGAAGCGTTGACTATCTTCGTCTCCACATCAGTCAGGCAGGTGGAATCACGCCCGTTCGCAAGATCATTGCTTTTGCTGACGTTAATGGAGTTCGCACCGCTTGGCATGGTCCTGGCGATATGTCCGGTATTGGGCATGCGGTCAACACGCACCTTTCCATTTCCTCACCGAACTTCGGTATCCAAGAGTGGAGCTGCAGCATCAAGGAGAACACGTATCGTGTGTTCCCGGGCATGCCAGTCGTTGAGAACGGCTATGTGTATCTGAACGATCAGCCCGGTATCGGTGTGGATATCGATGAGAATCTCGCAGCAGAGTTCCCTCCCGTCGATAAGGATTTGAGTTGGCTTCTTTGCAGACTTCCGGATGGTTCCGCTGCTCGACCGTAATGCGACCCGGAGTTATTTGTATTTGAGTTCCTTGAAAGGGGATAGACCATGAAAACTGATGATAAGGCCATTGCCGACGGCATTGTTGCTGCAGTTGGAGGCGTAGACAATATCAGGGCCGTGGGTCATTGTTCGACCAGGCTGCGTTTGACGCTTCATGATAAGACCAAGGTCGATGAGAAAACAATCGAAGATATTGAGGGCGTCAAAGGCCAATTCTTCGCCGGCGAACAGTATCAGGTGATTTTGGGCACCGGTCTTGTTAATCGTGTTTACGATATTGTCGCGGGCGAGAATCAGGGCGGTGTTAACACCGATATTAAGGCCGACCTGTATGCCGGCATGTCGCTCCCCAAGAAGCTCTCTCGTATTTTGGGCGATATCTTTATTCCCGTTATTCCCGTCCTGGTGGCAACAGGCCTTTTTAGCGGCTTCATTAACTGCATCAACTCGTTTGGCGTTCAGATGGACCCCAACGTTTTGACGATCGCGACCATTCTGATGAAAACTGCTTTTACCTTTCTGCCCGTGCTTATTGCATGGTCGGGCATGAAACAGTTTGGTGGTAGCCCCGTCATCGGCATCGTCCTTGGTCTCATGCTGGTGAACCCGCTTCTTCCTAACCCGAATGATGTGGTTAAGGGCACGGTTGAGGCAATCACTTTCCATCCGTTTGGTCTTGAGTGGAATGTTGTAGGTTATCAGGGCTCTGTGCTTCCAGCTCTTGTTGTTGCGTATATCGCTGCAAAGACCGAGAAGACACTTAAGAACGTTGTTCCGGATGTTCTGGATCTTATCATCACTCCGTTTACTACGATCCTCATTGCCGGCATGCTTGGCATGCTTGTTATTGGCCCCGTTTGCCAGACCGTGGAACACGCTGTTTTGGCTGCCGCGAAGTTCGTTATCGCGTTGCCGTTCGGTCTGGGCGGACTAATCCTTGGCGGAACGCAGCAGGCGATTGTGGTTACCGGTATGCACCACATCTTCCTTGCGCTCGAAACTGACTATCTTGCTACCACCGGTTTCAACCCCTTCAATGCCATGATTTCCGGTGGCATTATGGCCCAGGCTACCGCCGCCTTGGTTACCGGTCTTAAGGTAAAGAACCCAAAAAAGCGTGGCTTCTATATGGCTGCATCGCTGCTGCATTCCTGGCATTACCGAGCCGGCAATCTTTGGCGTGAACCTCAAGTTTGGCAAGCCGTTCCTGTTTGCTCTTTGCGGCGGTGCCTGCGCTGGTTGGTGTGGCGCAATGCTTCATGCTGCCAGCACCGGTATGGGCGTTGCTGCTATTCCGGGAATCGTTACCTACCTGTACAGCCAGCAGGCCATCATCAACTACTTTATCATCCATGGTGTTGGCATCGCGGTTTCCGGTCTGCTCACTTGGTTCTTCTTTGATCCTAACAAGGCCGAACAGGCTGAGCTTGAGATCTAGGTTTTGTTTGATCGAACTTAGATGGGTATATCGTTCATTTCATGAGGCTTTGATGGCTCATAACCAATGAAGCGTGTTTTCCCTGTACATACTCTTTTTAGATAAAGCGAGATGCCTGCAAGTCGCAGGCATCTCGCTTGTCGTATTTGCTATCATCAGTCGAGTCAACCTTAGGGTCGGGCGGCTTAGCTTTGTTCGCTACAAGTTCCGCACGCAAAGAAGAGCACTTGATGTGCTCTTCGTTTTGCGCAGGACTGTCCGCAGTAGCGAATAAAGCTAAGCCGACCGACCCCATTAAAGATTAAAGGAGCTGATATGTGCGATTGCACAGATCATAAGGATGAGATCCCTGCCTACGACGCGCAGGCCATTGAGTCCCGGTGGATGAAGCGTGGGACGACGAGAACCTCTTTGCCGTCGACACCGACGCCAGCAAGCCCAAGAAGTACGTGCTCGAGATGTTTCCGTATCCGTCGGGCGACCTGCACATGGGTCACGCGCGCAACTATACCATCGGCGATGCCATGGCCCGTCAGGCCCGCATGCGCGGCTACGATGTGCTGCACCCCATCGGCTTTGACGCCTTTGGCCTGCCTGCCGAGAACGCCGCCATCAAGCACAACACGCAGCTGCCGCCTGGACGTATAAGAACATGGACCAGGCTCTCGCCACGATGAAGCGCATGGGCTTCTCCTACGATCTGGATCGCATGGTCAAGACCTGCAGCCCCGACTACTATCGCTGGGGTCAGTGGATCTTTGAGAAGATGTGGGAAAAGGGCCTGGTCTACCGCAAGAAGAATCCGGTCAACTGGTGCCCCACCTGCAAGACCGTTTTGGCCAACGAGCAGGTGACCGAGGGTAAGTGCTGGCGCTGCGGCACCGAGCCCGAGAAGCGCGACCTCGAGCAGTGGTACTACAAGATTACCGAGTACTCCCAGGAGCTGCTCGACGACCTGGAGAAGCTCCCCGGTTGGCCTGAGCGCGTCAAGCAGATGCAGGCCAACTGGATCGGCCGCTCCGAGGGCGCCGAGGTCGACTTTACCCTGTGCGATCCCGATGGCGAGCCCATCGAGGGCGACGAGGGCAAGATCACCGTCTTCACCACGCGCGCCGACACGCTCTTTGGCGTCTCCTTCTTTGTCCTGGCTCCCGAGTACGCTCGTCTGCACGAGCTCGTCGAGGGCACGGAGTACGAGGCGGCCGTCACCAAGATCGTCGAGGACTCCAAGCACATTTCTGCCGTCGAGCGTGCCCAGGGCACCCTCGAGAAGCACGGTGCCTTTACGGGCCGCTACGTGGTGAACCCCGTCAACGGCGAGAAGGTCCCCGTGTGGGTTGCCGACTATGTCGTGGCCGACTACGGCACCGGTGCCGTCATGGCCGTTCCCTGCGGCGACCAGCGCGACTTTGAGTTCGCCCGCAAGTACGACTTGCCGATCGTGCCGATCATCCTGGACGATGACGACCGCGCTGCCGTCGAGGCCAGCGGCGAGACCATCGATACCTTCCATGCCGAGACTGTCGACTGGGAGTGCGCGCACGCTGCCGAGGGCACGCTGGTCCAGTCGGGCAAGTACACCGGCATGCGCGGCGGTAAGCACTCCGAGGGCGAGTCCGCCATCGTGGCCGACCTCGAGGCCATGGGCTGCGGCCGTCGCAAGGTCGAGTTCCGCCTGCGCGACTGGCTCATCAGCCGCCAGCGCTATTGGGGCAACCCCATCCCGGCCATCCACTGCGAGCACTGCGGCATCGTGCCCGTGCCCGAGGACCAGCTGCCGGTGACGCTGCCCGAGAACCTGGACCTGGGCGCCGGCGAGACCCTCGCCGAGTGCAAGGAGTTCTACGAGACCACCTGCCCGGCCTGCGGTCGCCCGGCCAAGCGCGAGACCGATACCATGGACACCTTCACCTGCTCCAGCTGGTATTACCTGCGCTATACCGACCCGCACAACACCGAGCTGCCCTTCTCCAAGGACGCCGCCGACCGCTGGATGCCCGTCGATAACTACATCGGCGGCATCGAGCACGCCATTTTGCACCTGCTCTACAGCCGCTTCTTTACCAAGGCGCTGCGCGACCTGGGTCTGCTGAGCGTGGACGAGCCCTTCACCAACCTGCTGTGCCAGGGCATGGTCAAGGACGAGAACGGCGACACCATGTCCAAGTCCAAGGGCAACGTCGTGCCCCCGAGCTCGGTTATCGAGCCCTACGGCGCCGACACCATGCGTCTGGCGATCCTGTTTATCGCCCCGCCCGAGAAGGACTTCGACTGGGATCCCAAGGCCGTCGAGGGTGCCAACCGCTTTATCAAGCGCGCCTGGCGTATCGTGTGGCAGCTCGTCCAGTCCGGCGATGCAACGTGGCCTTTGACAAGTCCGTGCTCGACGAGGCGGCGCTCAAGCTCTATCGCGAGCGTCACCGCACCATTGCCAAGTGCACCGAGGACTATGACCGCGGCCAGTTCAACACCGCGATCTCGGCCGTCATGGAGCTCGTCAATGCGGCGAGCGCCTACCTCAACGCCACCGAGGGTGCCACCCGCGACAAGGCGCTGTGCTACGGCGTTGCCAAGGATATCGTGAGCGTCCTTGCCCCCATCTGCCCGTTCTGGCCGATGAACTGTGGCATGAGGCACTCGGCTGCGAGGGCAACGCCTACACCGCCGCTTGGCCCGAGTATGACCTGGCCGAGTCCATCGAGGACACGGTGCAGATCGTCGTCCAGGTTCTCGGCAAGGTCCGTGGCCGCATCGACGTGGCCCGCGACGCCTCCAACGAGGAGATGCAGGCTGCCGCTGAGGAAGCCGTCGCCAAGTGGCTCGAGGGCAAGACGGTCGTCAAGGCCATCTGCGTGCCCGGCAAGCTGGTCAACCTGGTGGTCAAGTAAGCGCTGCGCGCTTAGCTGACACATAAAAGACGAGGGGCGATCCGGTTGGGTCGTCCCTCGTTTTGTTTAGCCTGGCCGCGGTCAATTGTCCTATTCTTGTGGAGAAGCTGTGCGCACGCTGACCTGCAGATTCGTACTGTGCTTGCACGTTTTCGCAGGTATTGGTATAGTTTGCTTGCAAATGAAGTTGTAATTGAAAGAAGTGGGGTTTCGGCCCCGCTTCTTTTTTGTATGGATGGAGGTGCCGCAATGGTCAAGACCAAGACCGAGCAGGCGATCATCGACGCGCTCGAGGCCGTCGCTCCCCAGCACGATGTCGACATCGTCGACGTCGAGCTCGTGGGCGCCACCAAGGCCCCCTGCGTGCGCGTGCGTATCGAGGGTGCCGAGGGTCAGAGCCTGTCTCTCAACGACGTCACGGCCAACACCAAGTGGGTCGGCGATGTGATTGAGGAGCTCGACCCTATCTCTTCGAGCTATACGCTTGAGGTGTCGAGCCCGGGCATGGCGCGCCCGCTGCGCCGCCCGTGCGACTTTGCCCGCTTTGTGGGCGAGAACTGTGAGCTCACCTCCACCGCCACTGAGGGCCGTCGCAAGTACGCCGGCAAGATTGCCGCTGCGACCGAGACCGACGTGACCCTCGAGCTCGAGGACGGCGAGTCCGTCACCCTCGATTTCTCTGATGTTAAAAAGTGCAAGTTGAAGCCCACCTACGACTTCAAGCCCGCGAAGGAAGGAAAGTAAGATGGCAGCATCCGACATGATGTCCGCCCTGATGGAGCTTTGCCAGGAGAAGCACATCGACCAGCTCTACCTGATCGACCGCCTGGAGCAGTCGCTCGCCAAGAGCTATGCCGAGATCCTGCATCTTGAGTGGGGCGCCAAGGTGACCATCGACCGCACCACCGGCAAGATCTACGTCTACCGCCTGGAGCCGATCGACGATTCCATGGACGAGGAGGGCAACTTCACCGAGTTCGAGGAGATCGACGTCACCCCCAAGAACACGAGCCGCATCGCCGCCCAGCACGCCAAGGCCGAGATCAACGCCATCGTGCGCAACTCCGCCCGCGAGCAGATCTACGAGGAGTTCTCCGGCCGCATCGGTGACCTCATCAGCGGTACCGTGCTGCAGTCCACGCCCGACTTCACGATCGTCAAGATTCGCGAAGGCGTCGAGGCCGAGCTGCCGCACTTCGACCAGCGCCGTTACGAGAACGAGCGCAACGAGCGTCCGATGGGCGAGCGCTACCTGCACAACCAGCACATCAAGGCCGTGATCATCGACGTTCGCGACCCCAACTCCAACCTGCAGCCGGTTCGTGGCGAGCACAGCCGTCCGCCGATTGTCATCTCCCGTACCCACCCCGAGCTCATGCGTCGTCTGTTTGAGCAGGAGGTGCCCGAGATCTATGAGGCACCGTCCAGATCAAGTCGATCGCCCGCGAGCCCGGCCAGCGCTCCAAGGTCGCCGTCCACTCGCTCGACGACCGTCTGGATCCCGTGGGTGCCTGCGTCGGCCCCAAGGCAGCCGTGTTCGCGCTGTCGTGGGCGAGCTCCGTGGCGAGCGCGTCGACGTCATCCTGTGGGATGCCGATCCTGCCGTCTACGTTGCCAACGCCCTGTCGCCCGCTAAGGTCACCCGCGTCCTCATCGACGAGGAGAAGGCCTACGCCGGCGTCATCGTGCCCGACGACCAGCTGTCCCTCGCCATCGGCAAGGAGGGCCAGAACGCCCGCCTCGCCGCGCGCCTGACCGGCTGGCACATCGACATCAAGTCCGAGACGCTTGCCGCCGACATCCTCAAGAATGTTCCCGTTCACGAGGAGCCCGCCGCCGACCTGATCGGTGACGAGGAGGACGAGGATGTCCGCCGCTGCGAGTACGTGTCCGAGGACGGCATCCAGTGCCGCAACCAGGCCCGTCCCGGCTCCCGTTTCTGCGGTGTCCACGACACCGACGCCTTCGATGATGCGGAGGACCTGATCTAGCGCGCGGTCGCGCCGGGCAGGTCCCGGCGCATCTCCCACGCTCGTTCAGTCTCTAGGCACCCAAGGTGCCAGAAGGTAGGTGAAGTCATATGGCAAAAGTCCGTGTGTCCACCCTGGCCAAAGAGTTCGGCATGACCTCCAAGGAACTGATGGGTCATCTCGCCGAAATGAAGATTCCCGCTAAGTCCGCGTCCTCCACTTTGGAGGACGCCTATGTCGCCATGGTCCGCAAGCAGCTCGCCTCGGTGATCGAGGCCCGCGCTCAGGAAGTCGAGGCCGCCAAGCAGGCCGAGGAGCAGGCAGCTGCCGCCGAGGAGGCCGCTCGCGCCGCCG
>ENA-OQEX01000521-OQEX01000521.1-human-gut-metagenome-genome-assembly--contig:-NODE-521-length-20159-cov-2.697284_pt1 | contig 20159 bp, 26 predicted proteins | sample MGYA00242802_ERZ504649 | MGnify/ENA primary metagenome ERZ504649 (study PRJEB26092, sample SAMD00036194) | human gut metagenome | host: Homo sapiens | study: EMG produced TPA metagenomics assembly of...
AGTCCGTTACTGTAACAGCCAGATACTGTCTGCTTTTCATTGTATATAAGAAATATGATCTGCGGCAACCAGAGGATATTTCGGGAAAAGAGCTTTCAGGAGGATTTTGTTGCACACAGAAATCCCTCCTTTTTATGTAGATGTTATATAAATGACATTATAGTAATCTGCAGACAGGATGTGACAACAATGCAGCAAAGGAGATATCATGAAAAACGGACTGGAAGATTACTACGTGATACGTGGCAATAAAAAAATGAGGTTTGGCTATACAACAGGCTCCTGCGCAGCAGCTGCATGTAAGGGTGCTGCAAAGATCCTGCTGGGTGGTGTCATGCAGAAGGATGTCACCTTGATGACTCCTAAGGGAATCCTGCTTACACTGGAACTGAAAGACATCCGGATTGAAGGAAATCAGGTGACCTGTGCAATTCAGAAGGATGCAGGAGATGATCCGGATACTACAAACGGAATACTGGTTTATGCTACGGTGCAGAAAACAAAAGAACCGGGAATCATCCTCGACGGAGGCGTTGGTGTGGGAAGGGTAACAAAAGCCGGACTTTCCCAGAAAATCGGGGAAGCAGCCATCAATCCTGTGCCAAAGGCCATGATTTTGCGTGAAGCTACAGAAATTGCTGAGAAATATGATTATGAGGGCGGACTGAAGATCATCATCTCCGTTCCTGAAGGTGTGGAAATTGCAAAGAAAACCTTTAATCCACGTCTGGGAATTGTGGGAGGAATCTCCATTCTGGGAACTTCCGGGATTGTAGAACCTATGAGTGAAGCTGCTCTTGTACAGAGTATCAATGTAGAGATGAAGCAGCATTTTTCTCAGGGAGAAGAATATCTTCTGGTAACACCGGGAAATTACGGGGCAGATTATCTGCGGGAGCATATGGATCTCCCTTATGAAAAAATATCAAATGCAGCAATTATGTAGGTGAGACCATTGACATGGCAATTGATATGGGAGTTAAGGGAATCCTTTTCATTGCTCATATCGGAAAGTTTGTAAAAGTTGCAGCAGGGATCATGAATACCCATTCCCACAGTGCAGATGCCAGGATGGAAGTGCTGGCATCCAATGCGATCCGGGCAGGAGCATCGTTGGAGTGTGCAAAGGAAATCCTGAATGCATCTACTACAGATGAAGCAATAGACATTCTGGAAAAATATCAGATACTTCAGAAGACCATGAAAGAGATCCTGGACAGGATCCAGTTTTATTTAAATCACAGATCCTATGAGCAGATTCTTCTGGGGGCAGTGATCTTTAATAACACCTACGGGTATCTGGGGCAGACTGCAGACGCAGAGAAGCTGATAACACTGATCAATGCACAGAATAACGAAGCATAGTTACAATAAATTTATAAAGGAGAATGATAGATTATGGTACATTTCGTAGGAGCAGGTCCGGGAGCACCGGATCTTATCACAGTAAGAGGAAAACAGTATCTGGAGGAAGCAGATGTGGTGATCTATGCAGGATCACTGGTAAATCCAAAGCTTCTGGAATACACAAAGGACATCTGCACCATCTACAACAGTGCAAAAATGACACTGGAGGAAGTGATCCATGTGATCGAGAAGGCGGAAGCAGAGGGAAAGACAACTGTCCGACTTCATACCGGAGATCCATGTATTTACGGTGCGATTCGTGAGCAGATGGATATTCTGGATGAGAAAAATATTGCTTATGATTACTGTCCGGGTGTCAGTGCATTCTGCGGTGCTGCAAGTGCCCTGAATCTGGAATATACTCTGCCGGATATTTCCCAGAGTGTGATCATTACACGAATGGAAGGCAGAACTCCGGTTCCGTCCAAGGAAAGCATTCAGTCATTTGCGGCTCATCAGGCAACTATGGTTGTATTCTTAAGTACAGGAATGCTGGAAGAGCTGAGCAGACGTCTTATTGAAGGTGGTTATACAGCAGATACACCAGCAGCCATTGTATATAAGGCAACCTGGCCGGAACAGAAGACCTTCGTCTGCACAGTGGGAACACTGGCAAAAACGGCTGCAGAAAATAATATTACAAAAACAGCTCTGATGATCATCGGAGATACAGTTGCAGCAGCACACTATGACCGTTCCAAGCTGTATGATCCGGAGTTTACCACAGAATTTCGTGAAGCTGTGAAATCAAAAACACATCACTCATAGAATCTGGTAACCTTAAGGAATTGCTATCGTTTATGAGATACTGTAAACAGGAGAAAGAGAAGGAATATAACAGTGAAGGTTGCACTTATATGCTTCAGCCTTACTGGTCAGCAGACCGGGGAGAGATTATGCCGGGGGCTGGAAGCTGCCGGTATGACAGCAGAACTGGATAAAAAAGTAAATATCTTCCGGATTCCATTCAGATCAGTACCTCTGCATGGGCAGGAGAGAAATTTTCTGATTCAGATGCACTGATTTTTATCGGTGCCACCGGAATTGCCGTCCGCAGCATTGCGCCTTATGTAGCGTCAAAGAAGTCAGACCCTGCGGTGCTGGTCGTAGATGAGTGTGGAAAGTTTGTCATTTCCCTTCTGTCAGGACATCTGGCGGTGCCAATGAACTGGCGCTAAAAACAGCAGAAATTCTGGAAGCAATACCAGTGGTCACAACAGCCACAGACCTGCATCACCGTTTTGCAGTAGATGTTTTTGCAAAGAAAAATAATTGCAATATCTTTAACATGAAAGCAGCAAAGGAAGTCTCTGCTGCACTTCTGGCAGGAAAGAAGTTGGATTTTACAGTGAGTTTCCGACGGACGGTGAACTGCCGGAGGGGCTGGTCCGGTGTGATGAATATGGGAATCCTGTCAGCAGTATGGATGACAGATCAGAAGAGGAAACACAGAAAAGCTCTGGTTTTAATGGAACAGGGACAGACTGTACGAATATAGACTGCGGAGTTGCAGTTACTGTACATACTTCCTGTAATCCTTTTATTTCTACCACGCAGGTAGTTCCGAAATGTCTGACTCTGGGTATGGGCTGCAGGAAAGACAAGGATGCCCGTGGAATCGCAGAGGCAGCGCAGAAGGTGCTGGACAGATCCGGATTTCATAAAGAAGCATTTGAGCAGATCGCAAGCATCAATCTGAAGAAAGAAGAAAAGGGAATCCTGTCATTGTCACAGGACTGGCAGATTCCTTTTGTGACTTATACAGAAGAAGAATTAAAACAGGTGCCTGGAGAATTTACTCCCTCACCTTTTGTAAAAAAGATCACAGGTGTGGACAATGTCTGTGAGAGAAGTGCAGTCCTTGCCAGTGGAAATGGCAGGTTGCTGCAGAGAAAAACAGGAGAAAATGGTGTGACCACAGCAGTGGCTGCCAGGGAATGGAGGATACATTTTGAGTAAAATATATGTAATCGGAATCGGACCGGGAGCTTATGACCAGATGACAGGAAAAGCGATCCGCGCCATGAATGAAAGTGATGCGATCATCGGATATACCGTATATGTAGACCTGGTGAAGGAATATTTTCCGGGAAAAGAGTTTATGACTACACCTATGAAAAAGGAAGTGGACCGCTGTGTCCTTGCTTTTGAAGAGGCAAAGAAAGGTAAGATTGTTTCCATGATCTGCAGCGGTGATGCCGGGGTTTACGGTATGGCAGGTCTGATGTATGAGGTTGGTGTCAATTATCCGGAAACAGAACTGGAAATCATTCCGGGTGTGACAGCTGCAACAGGCGGAGCTGCTGTTCTGGGTGCACCTCTGATCCATGACTTCTGTCTGATCAGCTTAAGTGACCTTCTCACACCATGGGAAAAGATAGAGGCAAGACTTCTGGCAGCAGCTCAGGCAGATTTTGTTGTATGCCTTTACAATCCGTCAAGTAAAAAACGTCATGATTACCTGCAGAAAGCCTGTGATCTGATGATGAAATACAAATCACCGGATACCATCTGCGGAACAGTTTCCAATATTGCAAGAGAAGGCGAAGAAGCTCATGTAATGACATTAAAGGAACTGAGAGATACACAGGTGGATATGTTTACCACAGTATTTATCGGTAATTCTCAGACAAAGGAAATCAACAATAAGATGGTAACACCGAGGGGATATAGGAATGTATAAAGTTCTTGTTTTTGCGGGAACAACAGAAGGATACGAAATCTGCCGGTTTCTGGCAGATCACAGGGTACAGACAAAGGGATTTGTTGCCACAGAGTATGGCAGCAAATCCCTTACAGAAAATGAATTTCTTACTGTTCAGACCGGAAGACTGGATGCAGCAGCCATGGAGGAGACCTTTTTACAGGAGAAACCGGAAATGGTGCTGGATGCTACTCATCCTTATGCTGCTGAGGTGACTGTAAATATCAGGACAGCCTGTGAGAATACGCAGACAGCATATTACAGGGTGCTGAGAGAAGCAGGAGAACATGAGGACAGAGCAGTATATGTGGACAGTGTTCAGGTTGCTGCAGATTATCTGGATCAGACCCAGGGAAATGTATTACTGACAACAGGAAGCAAGGAACTGGCCGGTTTCACAGGCATGAAGGATTATCAGAACCGTCTTTATGCAAGAGTCCTTTCTCTGCCAATGTGATGAAAGCCTGTGCAGAGCTGGGATTTGAGGGGAAACATCTGATAGGAATGCAGGGGCCTTTTTCCAGAGAGCTGAATGCTGCAATGCTCAGACAGTATGACTGCAGATATCTGGTCACAAAGGATACAGGAAAAGCAGGTGGATTTCAGGATAAGATCGATGCTGCCTGGAATGTGATGCAGTTCCTGTGATCATCGGGCGTCCTCTGAAAGAGGAAGGAATGTCTGTGAGAGAATGTAAGAGATTTCTTACAGAGCATTTCAGCTTAGCCCACAGACCGCATATTACATTGCTGGGAATTGGAATGGGAAGTCAAAAACTTCTCACTGTCCAGGGTAAGAACAGCCTGGATCAGGCGGATCTTCTGATCGGTGCCAGGAGGATGGTGGATTCTGTGAAACGTCCGGGACAGGATGTGTTCGTGGAATACAGAAGCCAGGAGATCAGGGATTATATTGATGCACACCCGGAGTATGACAATATTGTGATTGTCCTTTCCGGAGATGTGGGCTTCTACAGTGGAGCCAGAAAACTTCTGGAAGTACTGTGTCAGGACAGTGCGGATCTGAGAGTACAGAGAAAGAACGGATCAGAGAAGAGTGAGGAAGAACGGGATAGTTCAGCACAAAATAATACAGAGATAGAGATTCAGTGTGGGATTTCCTCAGTTGTATATTTTATGTCCCAAATAGGATTGTCCTGGATGATGCCAAAATCGTCAGTGCACATGGAAGAGGATGTAATCTTATCTCACATATCTGTTATGCGGAGAAAGTATTTTCCATACTTGGAACCTCAGACGGTGTAGCAGTTCTGGCAGAGAAACTGGTAAAATACGGGATGGGTGATGTGCTCCTTTATGTGGGAGAAAATCTGTCTTATGAAAATGAGAAGATTTTTGTAAAACCAGCCAGTGAACTGACAGAATATAAGGGTGATCCTTTGTCCGTCATCTGTGCAGTAAATGAAAATGCAGGAACACGTCTGGAGACACATGGGATCAGAGATGAGGAATTTATCAGAGGCAAAGCACCCATGACAAAGGAAGAGGTGCGTACGGTATCTCTTTCCAAATTGCGGCTGACTGCTGATTCTGTCTGCTATGATGTGGGCGCAGGAACAGGCTCACTGTCAATAGAGATGGCACTTCGTGCTCATCAGGGACAGGTCTGGGCAATTGAGAAAAAGGAAGATGCAGTTGAACTGATCCACCGGAATAAGTTGAAATTTGCAGCGGATAATCTGGAGATTGTGGAAGGACTTGCACCGGAGGCTCTGAAAGATCTTCCGGCACCAACCCATGCTTTTATCGGAGGCTCGTCAGGAAATCTGAAAGAGATCGTGAAGCTGTTGCTTGAAAAGAACCCTCAGGTCCGGATCGTGATCAACTGTATCACTCTTGAAACTGTGTCTGAAGCATTGGAAACAGCGAAAGAGTTTGGATTTGAAGAAAATGAAATCGTGCAGCTAAGTGCGGCACGTTCAAAGGCAATCGGACGTTATCATATGATGATGGGCGAGAATCCTATTTATATTATTACACTTCAGAATCCCGGGAAATAACAAATGATGCAGATATCAGGGATTACAAATTAACAGTTAAGGGAATGCAGATTAACAGTTAATAGATTGGAATGCCCTGAAATTGTTGAAAAAATATAGGACAGAAACAGAGGAGAACAGGGATGGATATTCCAAGAATACTTCTTGCAGCAGGAGCCAGCGGCAGTGGCAAAACACTGATCACCTGCGGACTTCTGCAGGCACTGGTCAATCGAAAAATGAAAGTGGCATCTTTTAAATGCGGACCGGATTATATAGATCCCATGTTTCATTCCAGAGTCATCGGGACGAAATCCCGTAATCTGGACACCTTTTTTACAGATGCCGAGACTACCCGATACCTGCTTGGAAAAAATGCAGCAGACTGCGATATTGCAGTGATGGAAGGTGTTATGGGCTATTATGACGGCGTGGGTGGAATATCCACGAAAGCAAGCGCCTATGACCTGGCAGATACCACAGATACTCCGGTCATCCTTGTGGTAAACAGCAGAGGAATGAGTATTTCCCTGGCAGCTTATATCAAAGGTTTTATGGAGTACAAAGAGAAAAGCCATATCAAAGGCGTGATCTTTAACCAGATGTCTCCCATGCTTTATCCCAGAATGAAGAAGCTGGTGGAAGAACAGCTTGAGGTGGAGGTTCTTGGATATGTGCCAAAGGTAGAGGACTGTGTGATCGAGAGCCGTCATCTGGGTCTTGTGCTTCCTGAGGAGATTTCTGATCTGAGGGAACGTTTGCAGAAGCTTGCCGGAATATTGGAAGATACACTGGAGATTGACAGGATTCTTGCACTTGCCCAAAATGCAGAGGATCTGCAGGTGCCGGAATCTCTGATACAGAAAGACAGGACATATGGATATTGTCTGCCACAGAAGCTGCGTATCGGAGTGGCAAAGGATGAAGCCTTTTGTTTCTTTTATGAAGACAATTTTCGTCTCCTTCAGGAAATGGGGGCAGAGCTGGTTGATTTCTCGCCAGTTCATGATGAACATCTTCCTGCAGATCTGGATGGGATTCTTCTTTATGGCGGTTATCCGGAATTAAATGGAGAGGCACTGGAACGCAATGCATCCATGAAAGAAGAGATTGCACAGGCAGTTAAACAGGGCATGCCATGTATGGCAGAATGCGGAGGCTTTATGTATCTTCATGAGCAGATGGAGGATATGGGCGGAGTGTTCCGAAAAACCTGCGGGGTGATTCCCGGAAAATGTTTCCGCACTCCCAGACTGACCAGATTTGGATATATCACATTAACCGCCGGGAAGCCTGTTTTCGGCAGAAGTGCAGAGGAGATTGGTGAGATTCCGGCTCATGAATTCCACTATTTTGATTCTGAGAACTGCGGAAGCGATTTCCATGCAGCGAAGCCTTTAAGTAAAAGAGGCTGGGACTGTATGCACAGCAGCAGTAACCTGCTGGCAGGATATCCTCATATCTATTATTATGGAAATCCCCAGATTCCCAGGGCTTTTCTCATGAAATGTCTGGAATATCATAACAAGGAGTTTTAAAAATATGTTATATTACAGTATGCCTGCCCTTGCAGCAGGCTTCATACTTGATCTTATGATAGGAGATCCCAGATGGCTGTATCATCCGGTATGTCTGATCGGAAATCTGATCGCATTTCTGGAAAAAATACTCCGAAAGATTTTTCCGAAAACAGATAAGGGCGAACTGGCTGCAGGTACAGTGGAAGTGATCCTTGTCTGTCTGTTAAGCGGTGGAATCCCATTTCTGATCCTGCACATTCTCTATGGAATCTCAGTATGGGCGGGATTCGCACTGGAAACCTTCTGGTGCTATCAGCTTCTGGCAACGAAATCTCTGAAAACAGAGAGCATGAAAGTCTATGACAGACTGAAAAACGGGACTCTGGATGAGGCCCGTTATGCAGTATCTATGATCGTAGGCCGTGATACCCAGTCATTGACAGAGGAGGGTGTTACAAAGGCGGCAGTAGAGACTGTGGCAGAGAATGCTTCAGACGGTGTTATAGCACCGATGCTTTATATGGCAATCGGCGGAGTGTGGCTGATGTTTCTTTACAAAGGAATCAATACCATGGATTCCATGCTGGGTTATAAGAATGATAAATATCTGTATTTTGGCCGTTGCGCTGCAAAACTGGATGATGTGGCCAATTATATTCCAGCCAGACTTTCAGGATGGCTGATGGTGGCAGCCTCTGCATTTGTAAAAATGGATGTGAAAAATGCAGCGAAGATCTACCGCAGAGACAGAAGAAATCACGCCAGCCCCAACTCTGCACAGACAGAGGCAGCAATGGCAGGTGCGCTGGAGGTACAGCTTGCAGGCAATGCTTACTATTTCGGAAAGCTTTATGAGAAACCAACCATAGGAGATGGAATCCGCCCTGTGGAGGTGGAGGATATCAGACGATCCAACCGTCTGCTTTATGCAACAGCGATCCTGGGGGCTGTGATATTCCTTCTGATCGGAAGCGCGGTGCGCATCTGTTTCTTTTTATAATTCCGGTAACAGTGTGCTGATAAGTTGATTTTTGTAATAATCTTGCAGGATAACAGCTTGTTGGTTCAATAGTGGATTGCCGAATAGTAATTAATATAAAACATGTATAGTAAGACAGGAGACAACTGATGACAAAACATATACATGGCGGTGATGTTTATAAATATGATCACTGTCTGGATTTCTCTGCAAACTGTAATCCGCTGGGAACACCGAAGAGTGTAAAGCAGGCGATCATAGACAGTGTAGAGGACCTGAGTGATTATCCCCGTGTAGGATGCGGACCTCTGAAAGAGGCAATCGCAGATTATGAACATACAAAAAAAGAATATCTGATCTGCGGGAATGGAGCCGCAGACCTTATTTTTTCCCTCAGCAGGGCATTGAATCCAAAGAAGGCCCTTCTTCCTGCTCCTACCTTTGCGGAGTATGAACAGGCACTGGTCAGTGTTGGCTGTGAGATCAGCAGATATTATCTGAAAGAGGAAAATGATTTCTGCATACAGAAAGATTATCCGGATGTTCTGAAAAGAGAAAATCCGGATATTATTTTCCTGTGTAATCCCAATAATCCTACAGGGATCACCATACCTCAGGACCTTCTGGAAGAAATTCTGGAAACCTGTGCCATGCAGGGAATATTTATGGTAGTAGATGAGTGCTTCCTGGATTTTGTAAAAGATCAGGAGAAACATACGCTGAAGGGAAAACTGGAAAAATATCCGGGACTTTTTATTCTTAAGGCATTTACCAAAAGATATGCGATCCCCGGTGTGCGGCTGGGCTATGGATTCTGTTCGGACAGGGAAGTACTTGACCGGATGGAGGCAGTCACCCAGCCTGGAATGTGTCTACCATGGCACAGCAGGCAGGAATGGCAGCACTGAAGGAATCAGAATATGTGGAAGCAGGACGGCAGATCATTTTCAGGGAATCTGCATGGATGAAGGAAAAGATGAGACAGGTTGGGCTGACGGTATATCCTTCTGAAGCAAATTATATATTCTTTTACGGACCTGAGGATCTCTTTGAAAGATGTGTTGCAAAGGGAATCCTGATCCGGGACTGCAGTAACTATCCGGGGCTGAAAAAGGGATATTACCGTGTGGCAGTGAAGCTGCATGAACAGAATGAAAAGCTGATAGAGGTACTGGAAGAAGTGCTTTTATAAGTATTTAACGAATCAAGTAAGTCCCCTGCTTCAATTGCGAAAAGCAATAAGCAGTGGGTGGGGACTTGCTTGTATCAGGAGGAGTGCAAGCTCCTTCTGATAAACTGCGGAGCAGTTATTCGGTTATGAGCAAGTAGCGAAGCGGATTGCGAATATCCGCTTGATCAGGAGAAAAGGGGAAACAAAAAATGGCAAAAGCGATTATGGTGCAGGGGACAATGTCCAATGCAGGAAAAAGCCTTCTGGCAGCAGGGCTTTGCAGGATTTTTAAACAGGATGGATACAGGGTGGCACCCTTTAAATCCCAGAATATGGCACTGAACTCTTTTATTACAGAAGAGGGGCTGGAGATGGGCAGAGCTCAGGTGATGCAGGCGGAGGCAGCCGGAATTAAGCCTTCTGTGCTGATGAACCCCATTCTTCTGAAGCCTACCAATGATGTAGGCTCCCAGGTGATCGTAAACGGAGAAGTCCTGGGAACCATGAGTGCCAGAGACTATTTTAAATATAAGAAAAAGCTGGTGCCGGATATTATGAAAGCTTATGATAAACTGGCATCAGAAAATGATATCATTGTGATCGAGGGAGCAGGAAGCCCGGCAGAGATCAATCTGAAAACAGAAGATATCGTAAATATGGGAATGGCAAAGATGGCAAAGGCACCGGTACTTCTGGTGGGAGATATTGACAGAGGCGGTGTTTTCGCACAGCTGATCGGTACAGTGGAGCTTCTGGAAGAGGATGAAAGAGAGATGGTAAAGGGTCTGATCATCAACAAATTCCGCGGCGACAAGACCATCCTTGATCCGGGAGTGCAGATGCTGGAGGAGAGAAGCCATATCCCTGTAGTAGGAGTGGCTCCGTATCTGGATATTCAGGTGGAGGATGAGGACAGCTCACAGAAAGATTTGACAGAAAACAGGAAGTGGATCTTATTGATATTGCGGTGATCCGGGTACCAAGGATCTCCAATTTCACAGATTTTAATCCACTGGAAAGTATCCCGGGAGTTTCCCTGAGATATGTACAGCATGTCAGTGAACTGAAAAATCCGGATATGATCATCCTTCCAGGAACAAAAAATACAATGGAAGATCTGCTGTGGATGCGGGCTAATGGTCTGGAAGCTGCAGTTTTGAAGGAAGCTGCAAAGGGTAAGATCATCTTTGGAATCTGTGGCGGTTATCAGATGCTGGGTGAGACCTTAAGTGACCCTCATCATGTGGAAGCCGGAGGAACCATCAAGGGAATGGGACTGCTTCCTATGGATACTGTTTTTGCGGAAAAGAAAACCAGAACCAGAGTTTCCGGCAGATTCCTGGAACTCGAGGGAGAGCTTCAGGCACTTTCTGGTGCAGAACTGGAGGGTTACGAGATTCATATGGGAGAAACTGTGTTAAAAGGCGAGGCCGGACACAGTGTATCCATTGAAGATCAGGTGTCAGGAGAGTGTAAGGAAGACGGTGCATACTGTAAAAATGTCTGTGGAACCTATGTCCATGGAGTTTTTGACAGAGAGGATGTGGCAGAGGCTGTTGTACGTGTTCTGGGTGAGAAAAAGGGGATTGATGTATCTCAGATGACAGGAATCGATTTTGCAGCATTTAAAGAAACCCAGTATGATATTCTGGCAGCAGAACTGAGGAAACATCTGGATATGAAGAAAATCTACGAAATTCTGGAGCAGGGAATCTGATCCGGAACTGTATGGTGAAAATCCAGATAAACTATAGCAATCCTCGTAAATAATGCATTTAAGACAGTTCAGCAGAATTTCACACTCTGATGGGCTGGATTAAGATGCATTATTTTAGAGGATTGCTATAATGAGTGATAGATGTAACTATTGTATACGGGAATTTATGGAATTTGGGAGATAAGGAATGAAAGTAGAACTGGAAAATGTAAAACCAATGGATATAGAGAAACGCAGCTTTGAGATCATCACAGAGGAACTTGGAGATAAAAAGCTGGTTCCCGGAACAGAGCTGATCGTAAAGAGATGTATTCACACAAGCGCAGACTTTGATTATGCAGAGAATCTCTGTTTCTCTGAGAATGCAGTTGAGAAAGCAATTGATGCTATCAAAGACGGTGCCTGCATTGTGACAGATACACACATGGCAGAGTCCGGGATCAACAAGAGAGTCCTTTCCCGTTACGGCGGAGAAGTATTCTGCTTTATCTCTGACGAGGATGTAGCTGCCACAGCCAAAGCCAACGGAACCACAAGAGCTACAGCCAGCATGGATAAGGCTGCTGCCATGGGAAAGAAGCTGATCTTTGCCATCGGAAATGCCCCCACTGCGCTGGTACGTCTCTATGAACTGATAGAGGAGGGCAAGCTGGATCCTGAGCTGATCATCGGTGTGCCGGTAGGTTTTGTAAATGTGGTTCAGTCCAAAGAACTGATCATGCAGCAGACGTACCTTATATTGTAGCCAGAGGAAGAAAGGGCGGAAGCAATGTTGCCGCATGTATCTGTAATGCATTGCTTTATATGATTGATAATAACAGAGGATACTAATTAATTCTGTATCTGACTGATATCTTTTAACAGCTTGCATGCCGGGACGAAATCTGCCACAGGCATGGAGGAGCAGGAGAGGATCAGGGTAATCTTACCGGGAGCCTCTCTCAGAAGCTGCAGGCGCAGACCATTGGTCTGTGCCTTTTTTTGAAGCTCCTGCCAGGTAAGAGTTGTGGACAGAGTCAGGGCCAGACTGGTACCTGCGGCTCCGGTCTGGATCTGGGCATCTTTCCCAAATACTTCCCGCACTGCACTGCGGAGTGCTTTCAGCTTTACAGAATACAGACGTTTCAGCTTACGGGTCTGTGCAGCCAGGTGACCATCCCGGATAAACTGGCAAAGAGCAATCTGCTCTGCTTTTGATGCTGTCTGATTATATTGGTCTGCCTTTTTTCTGTACAGTGCAGAAAGCTCCGGAGGCAGAACCATAAAGCTGATACGGATGGAGGCAGCAGAAGTCTGGAAAAGGTTCCCAGATACACTACATTCTGACCGCCCGCCAGACCAAAAAGAGAAGGGGTAGGCTTCTGCAGATACACAAATTCATTTTCAAAATCATCTTCAATGACCAGACTGCCATGTGAAGCAGAGTAATTCACCAGCTCCAGGCGCCTGGAAACAGGCATAATGTCACCCCATTTTGTCATATGTGCAGGAGAAACATATATAATATCGCAGTCCTTATTCCTGTAATCTATCTGAAATCCATAGTCATGAAATACAGTGCTTCCCTGTACAAAGGAAGGATTGGGAAAAGAAACAGTCTGACGTTGCTCAAGGAGCGGGCAGAGGATGTGCAAAAGGCTCTGGATACCAGCACCGATCACAATATCCTCCCCACTGCACAGCACATTTCTGCGTTCTCTCACATAATCAGCAAGTGTATCTCTCAGGTCTGCCTCTCCCTGAGGCTCTCCGTAGGACAGTAATCGTTCATCCTGGCGAAGGGCACTTTTGATATAACGTCTCCACAAGTCAAAACGGAAACTCTCCCGATCTACTCCTGAAGAAGCAAAATCAAACCTGCAGGGTGTCTTGGTCTGTTTCTCGGCTTTTCTGACAGATGTATGTTGTCTGTCAGCAATATCTGTCACATAATATCCGCTCTGGGCTTTGGAAATAATATATCCCTCCGCAGCCAGCTGCAGATAGGCATTTTCAATGGTAGTGCGGCTCAGCTTCAGTTCCTGTGAACATTTTCGAAGAGAGGGCATCCTGCTTCCAGGCGGGAGCTTTTTCTCCATGATCAGCTCCCTGTAATAGTGGAACACCTCCAGGTACAGGTGCTCCTTTTTTTATTTTTATCTAAAATCAACTCCATAAAAAACTCCAATCTTTTCAGAGTGTGTTTGAAAAATCATTCCCGCAATCTGTACGCCCCACTTTGCGGTATATTTTGTTCGAATTCGGTTGCCGTAGCCCGTTACGACGCCCTCATTCGGACAAAATCTTCCGTAAATTGTGACGCACATCTTGCGAAAAGCATTTTTCAAACACGCTCTGGAATCAAACAAACTGACCCTTAAAAAAACATTAAATCTGGCTATATTCATATATCCACTGTGATGCTATATTAATACAAAGCATAAAAGAAAGCAAGAGGAATAAAAAATTGAAAAAAATTGCAGTAATTCATGATCTGTCCGGCTTGGGAAAATGCTCTCTTACAGCAGCGATTCCTGTAATTTCCGCCATGGGAGTCCAGGCTTGTCCGCTACCCACCGCAATATTGAGTAATCAGACAGGATACGGATCTTATTTCTGGGATGATTATACAGACCGGATGGAGCTGATCATGGATGAGTGGAAAAAAATGGGATTTACACCGGATGGTGTTTATACAGGATTTCTGGGAGACGCCAGACAGGTGGATCTGATCCTGAAATTTGTAGATATGTTATGCACAGAGGGAACACATATCCTGGTTGACCCGGTTATGGGAGACAGAGGGGAAACATACAAAACCTATTCAGAGACTCTCTGTGAAAAAATGCGGACTCTGGTCAGAGAAGCTACAGTGATCACACCGAACCTGACAGAGGCACTTCTTCTTCTGTATGGAAAAGAAGGAATGAAAGAAAGGATGAAAGCACTTTCTGATATGGAAGAAACACAGCTGCTTAAGGAAATAGAAACATCTGGCAGAGAACTGACTCAGCGTTTTGGACTGGAAGCAATTGTGATCACAGGAGTAGAGGTGTCCGGCAGTGACGGCAGAGCACGAATGGGAAATCTGGTTCTGGAAAAAGAAAAAGCAGACTGGTGTTTTTCTGTAAAAGAGGGCGGCAGCTATTCCGGAACAGGAGATCTTCTGGCATCTGTCCTGAGCGCAGGAATGGTGAGAGGAATTCCCATGAAAGCATGTGTGGAGAAGGCGGTTGAATTTCTGAGCGGAGCTATTCACGATGCAGTGGAAGAAGGTACTGACAGAAATGACGGAGTCTGTTTTGAAAAATATTTGGGGATACTGACACAGATATAATACAGGAAATCGCAAATATTGTTTTAGCCGAATTATATCGAAGCGGAGAGCTTATCCGATTAAATCATAATTATGAAATTACCGGACATTTAAATAAAATATATAACAGGAGGGACCATATTATGTCTGAATTAACAGCAAAAGAAAACATCAGAACAGCTGGTACAGTGAAAAGAATCACAGCCACAGCGGTAATGGCAGCGTTGACTACTTTAATGACAACTTATATCTTCCACATTCCGGTAGGTGTGAATGGAGGATATGTACATCTGGGTGACACTATGATCTATCTGGCAGCAGCATTTCTGCCATTACCTTACGCATGTGCGGCAGGAGCGATCGGAGGTGGTCTGGCAGACCTTCTGACAGCACCTGTATGGGCGCCTGCAACCATAATCATTAAAATGCTGATCTGTCTTCCGTTTTCTTCTAAAGGAACAAAGCTGGTCACAAAGAGAAATGTAGTTGCATTACTTCTTGCATTCGCCATCTCAGCAACAGGATACTATATTGCAGAAGGAATTATGTTTGGATTTACAGCATCCTTCTTTACCTCTGTCAGCGGAAGTATTGTACAGTCAGGTGGAAGTGCCATTATGTTTGTGATCATCGGTACTGCACTTGATAAAATCGGATTTAAGACTAATATTGTGAAATAATAGGAAAATAAAATAACTGAAGTTAACCGGATCAAGTAGCGAAGCGGATGATTTATCCGCTTGACACTGAGGAGAATATAAAATGACAACAGATATCATATACAGATATAAAACCAGGTATATTTTAACATTACCAATAAATGTCCATGCAGATGCACTTTCTGCATCCGAAATACAGAGGATGCCATCGGTGAGGCATCCAATCTCTGGTTTGAACATGAACCTGCATTGGAAGAGATTTACAAAGCCATTGATGAGTTTGATTTTTCAGACTGTATGAAGTGGTTTTCTGCGGATACGGAGAACCGACCATGGCTCTTGAGAACCTTATAGCAGTAAGCAAATATATCAGGGAAAGATACCCATTCCGGATCAGGCTGAATACCAACGGATTATCTGATCTGATTCACAAACGTTCTACTGCAGAAGAAATCTGTCAGGCTGTAGACAGTATATCCATCAGCCTGAATATGCCGGACGCAGCATCCTATAATGAAGTAGTCCGTCCTGCATACGGCGAGAAGTCCTTTGACGCATGCTGAAATTTGCAAGAGATTGTAAGCAGTATATTGATGATGTACGCTTCACAGTTGTAGATGTGATCGGCGAGGAAAAAGTAGAGCAGAGTAAAATCCTGGCTGCTCAGAATGGGATTCCGTTAAGAGTGAGAAAATATTCACCGTGATACAGAATAGAAAGTTTCTGTTTTTTGCTTTTGAATTTGTCTGAAAACTACAGCAGTCATGCACCTTACCGTGCGTGGCTGCTTATTTTTTGCCGAATCAAGGAAGTTCCTTTCCACGAAGGCTGCAAAAGTAATAAGCAGTAGGAGACCGCACTTGACATATGAAAGTTCTTATACTATATTATATTTAACAATTAGGTTAAATGTTAAATGAAAGGCTGTGATGAACTATTGGGATTACAGGATACATTGAAAGCACTGGCAGATCCAATACGACGTGAGATTTTAAATTTGTTAAAGGGCGGACGGCTTTCAGCAGGAGAGATATGTGAACATTTTTCAGTGACGGGGCGTCTATATCCAGACATCTGGCAATATTAAAGGATGCTGATCTGATCAGGAGCAAAAGGGAAGGAAAATTTATTTATTACGAACTAAATACTTCTGTATTGGAGGATGTTATGTTGTGGATCACAGACTTAAAGGGGGTATCGGATTATGAAGGAAATGATTAAAAAATATAAAGGTACATTGATCTGTTCTGTACTGGTAATGCTTGCAGGAATTTTGGTGGGTTTTACGATGGCGCAGAGCATATGGATAAACGTGTTTTTTGTAGTGACAGATTGCATACTGGTGACAATCATCTTTTATGACAACAGGAACAGACAGCAGAGCAGTAAGGTTATAGGGATGGTCATATGGATGATACCTGTTACCGCGTTAATCTATAATGGTATGGCAAGACTGATCAATATGGATGCGGATAGTGAGAATCTGTTTATGGCAGTAATTTACTTTGGAACAGGATTACTGTTTATGATCATAGGAAATTATTTGCCGAAGGTGAAACAGAATAACACCATAGGAATCAGGGTTGTATGGACACTGCAGGATGAAGAAAACTGGAATGCAACTCATAGATTCAGTGGAAAATTATGGGTGGCATCAGGTGTCCTATGTATGCTTTGCGGCCTTTTTGGAGAAAGCATTGCTGCTTTGATTTTGTATATTGTGAGCATTATGGCTGCTGCAATTGTCAGTATTCTTTATTCTTATCTTTTTTATAAGAAAAAAATGGCAGCCGGAGAAAAATTAAAAATCCGGTATAACAAGAAGACAATCGTGATATATATAATAGTATCAGTTTTTGTCATAATATTTACTATATGGACTTTGTTCTGGGGGAGTATTGATATTAGTTTTCATGATAATGATTTACTGTTGAGGCACAGGGATGGAGTGATTATACAGTGGATTATGGGCAGATTGACAGTATCTCATACAAAGAAAATTTATTTCAAAATGGGAATGATCGCAGAACAAATGGTATGGGAAACCTGAAGTATGGTATGGGAAATTTCAGAAATGATATTTATGGAGATTATATCCGCTACACCCATGCATCCTGCCACTCATATGTAGTTATGGATATAGGCGGAAAAATATTGGTGGTAAATGGCGCAGATGAATCAGAAACAAAGAAAATTTATGACACCCTCAGAGAGAAATGTCAGATGAATTAGTGCGTATTTCACCGAATCAGAAAAGAAGCAAAAATAACAGGCATTGCGGTTACGAATCGCAATACCTTGTTATTTTTGATGCGATTGCGGGTATCATGGAACCATGAAGGTGATTTCTATGATAAACAGACAATTCTACATCGATAAGATTATGGCATACATTGATACGCCTTGTGTAAAAGTGCTGACTGTCTTTATACAATCTTAATACGGAATCATAGACTTTTATACTATCTTTGAAAGCAATTGTATATAATAAAACGCATTATGAAGATATTGCTATAGAATCATTAGTAAGGAGTTATGATCATTTATGCCGGAAAAAATGTGTAAGAGAAAACACCTGACGTCTTTTCAGCTGATTATTCTGGGATTTGCAGGTGTGATCCTTTTGGGAAGCATTTTGCTGATGCTTCCGGTTTCTTCTTTGGAGAAAGTGCCGACGCATTTCATGAGGCACTTTTTACAGCCACTTCGGCAGTATGCGTTACAGGGCTTGTAGTAAAGGACAGCGGAAGTTACTGGTCTGTGTTCGGACAGACAGTTATTCTTGCGCTTATACAAATAGGTGGACTTGGAGTAGTAACCGTAGCGGCAGCGGTTTCGCTTCTTTCAGGGAAAAAAATATCTCTCATGCAAAGAAGTACAATGCAGGATGCAATTTCAGCACCTAAAGTTGGAGGAATTGTCAGACTGACAAGGTTCATTTTAAAGGGGACTCTTTTGATTGAAGCAGCAGGAGCTATGTTATTGCTGCCGGTTTTTGCATCGGATTATGGCTTAAAGGGAATCTGGATGGCAGCCTTTCATTCTGTTTCTGCTTTTTGTAATGCAGGATTTGACATTCTGGGAACAGCAGATAATGCCTTTCCGTCTTTGACAGGGTATTCTGGAAATGTCCTTATAAATGTGGTAATCATGCTGCTGATCATCACAGGGGGAATCGGTTTTCTCACCTGGGATGATATTTATAGGAATAAAATGAATTTTAAACGTTACCGCATGCAAAGCAAGATTATTCTTATGACTACTGTATGCCTGATTATTTTTCCGGCAGTTTTTTTCTTTGTCTGTGATCTGAAAAACCTGCCTGTGGGAGAACGCCTGTTAGCTGCCATGTTTCAATCGGTAACTACAAGAACTGCCGGCTTTAATACCATAAACATTTCAGAGATGAGCGAGGCATCAAAAGCGGTTATGATACTGTTAATGCTGATCGGTGGTTCGCCGGGTTCTACAGCAGGAGGAATGAAAACAACTACTTTTACGGTACTGATACTGAATGCAATTGCGACGTTTCGCAGTCAGGAAAATGCAGGGGCTTTTGGTCGGAGACTGGAATATCATGTGATAAAAAATGCAGCCACAGTAGCCATGCTTTATTTTACATTGTTCTTTTGCGGAGGTGTTGCAATCAGCGTATACGAAGATCTTCCACTTTTGGATTGTCTGTATGAAGCAGCTTCAGCTGTGGGTACGGTAGGTCTGACCTTGGGAGTCACACCGGGACTTCATGTTTTTTCACAAGTTGTGCTGATCATACTGATGTATCTGGACGCGTAGGCGGCCTGACCCTGATTTATGCAGTATTCTCAGGAAGAAACAAGGGAAATGCAAAGCTTCCTCTGGAGAAAATTACAGTTGGATGAGAAGGAGACAAGTAATATTATGAAGAATGTATTGATTATTGGACTTGGAAGATTTGGAAAACATATTGCCATGCAGCTGAATCAGCTTGGGCATGAAATTATGGCAGTCGACTGGAAGGAAGAAAGGGTGGATAAAGTGCTTCCGTTTGTGACTAACGCCCAGATTGGGGACAGTACTGATGCGGAATTTTTACAATCTCTTGGGATTGGAAACTACGATATCTGTTTCGTGACCATCGGAGGAAGTTTTCAGAATTCTCTTGAGACCACTTCCCTTCTGAAAGAACTGGGAGCAAAACTGGTAATATCCAGAGCTGAACGTGATGTTCAGGAAAAATTTCTCTTACGCAATGGTGCAGATAAGGTGGTTTATCCGGAAAAGCAGGTTGCAAAATGGGCATCTATCCGTTACACAGATGATCATATCCTTGATTATATGGAGGTGGATGCTTCCCATGCGATTTTTGAGGTAGAAGTGCCAGAGGAATGGACTGGAAAAACTGTAGGCGGACTGGATATCAGAAAGCGTTACAATATTAATATTCTGGCAGTAAAAAATGAAGGAGAATTTAATATTGCAATTTCTCCGGATACGTATTTGGAAGAGAATAGTAAATTACTGGTGCTGGGAGAATACAGAGCTCTTCAGAAGTGCTTCCGCATATAGTACAGCGAATATTAAGTAACTGCTATATTGACTTGTCTGATTTTCATCTGCTGCGTTGTCGTCAGTCGCCGTAGCCACCGCTACGCCTCATTCCTCCGCCTTGCAGCTGAAGAAATCATCCTGCGTCAATATAGCAGAAACTTAATTTTCGCTGTACTAG
>ENA-OQEX01000522-OQEX01000522.1-human-gut-metagenome-genome-assembly--contig:-NODE-522-length-20152-cov-4.443446_pt1 | contig 20152 bp, 12 predicted proteins | sample MGYA00242802_ERZ504649 | MGnify/ENA primary metagenome ERZ504649 (study PRJEB26092, sample SAMD00036194) | human gut metagenome | host: Homo sapiens | study: EMG produced TPA metagenomics assembly of...
CCAAAATATATTATCATAACCCAGAAGCCGTACAGCAACGTAATTTCGATGCCTCAAAAATTATTGGTGGCCTATCCCACGTTACGAGTTAAACAAATCAACGTTACTAGATGCCGCACCGTATGAATAAAAATAGTATTTCTTGATTATTATATATTACAGGAACGGAAAATAAAAACCGTTCCTGTTTTCAAAAAAAGTAATTATATATGAATAAACATACCTTCTTTTTATTTCTGGCAATAATAATCACTTCCTGTTCCAACGCACAAAGAAACAGCGATATCCCTCTACCTCCGGCAAGTCCATCTATATCCCCAAGGAGCTTCAAGGCATGGATTTACAGAATCCGGCAAGTCAGTGGAGTTATCACCGTATGGCATACACCGAGAACTTCGTCATCTTCTGGGAGAAGGGCTTCGGCAATGACCTCAGCAACCCACCACAGCTGGAGGGGCATTCCATGAAGGTGGATCTGCCCGGTCTGAAGGAGAAGCTGGAAAACTTCTACGCTTATTTCTACCACACGCTGCAGTTTGCCAGGCAAGGCTCGAAATGTGATAAATACCGCATGATGGTCATGATAAACTATTCCCTGGAAGGCACTGCCTACGGAGGGGATTACGACGGGCAGATCGGTGCGCTCTGGATCACCCCCAACCGGTACAAGATGAGAAATTGAATTGTATCGCGCATGAACTGGGGCATAGCTTCCAGTCACAAATCACCTGCGACGGTCAAGGAGAAGCTTGGGGTGGTTGCGGCTTTTTCGAGATGACTTCACAATGGATGCTCTGGCAAGTAAATCCTGACTGGATGACCGATGAGAAATATCATTGGGATGCGTTCAAAACCCTTACACACAAAGCTTATCTGCATTTGGATAATATTTATCATTCACCATATGTGCTTGAATACTGGGGAATCCGGTACGGTCTGCCTTTCATAGCCGAACTGTACCGCCAGGGAAAACGTGGGGAGGACCCTGTCATTACCTACAAACGGCTGAACAGTCTTGGACAGAAAGAGTTCTGTGACGAGATGTTCGACGCCTGTCGCCATTTTGTCAACTGGGATTTTAAGCGGGTATGGAAAGAGACACGCCCGTACGCAAACCAATACACTTGCAAAATGAATCCATCTGAAGAGGGATGGTACCGGGTTGCACCCGAAAACTGTCCTGAGAATTATGGTTTCAACGCAGTTCCCCTCTCCGTTCCCCAGCCGGGAAGTGCCGTGGAAGTGGAGTTCCTTGGGGAGGCAGGTAGGGAGGGTTACAATTCCGTCCACCCGGAGAAAGCCGGCTGGAGATACGGTTTTGTCGCTGTCACTCGGGAAGGAAAATCCGTTTACGGAGAAATGGGAAACAACACGGAAGGAGTGGTGAAGTATATTGCTCCCAAGGATGTACCGTTGGCCCACTTGTGGTTGGTTGTCATGGGGGCTCCGACGGAACACTGGATGAATCCCATATCCGGGGAAAAAGATGCACAATGGCCTTATAAAATAAAAATAACCGGCAGTTTCCTACTCACCTCGGCAAATTGAAAGATTCATCTGGAATCCTCACTTTTTCTTCGAATTTTCTCTTTTCTTTCTCAGAAAAGTAGTAATCTTGCATAAGATTTAGAAATAAGAAGAAAATACTATGAAAAGACTAGTCCTATTGCTATTGAACTTACTGATGCCGATGATTCTGTTTGCTGCGTCCAATGACCTCTGTTTCCGTCATTTTTCTGTAGAAGACGGACTATCATCCAATTCGGTACGTGCTTTAATGCAAGATAAATACGGTTTTCTATGGATAGGAACGGATGAAGGACTGAACCGCTATGACGGTACTACTGTAAAACTCTATAGACTGAAAGATAGGGGAGCTAATGAAGCTATTTCATCTTTATACAGCACCCTCAACAAGATATGGATAGGTACAGACGAAGGCATATATATCTATGATTACGAAACAGAAGATATAATGCCTTTTGTACTGGCCACCTCCAAAAATATCCATATTGAAACAAATACGAACCATATTGTCGAAGATAAAGACAAAAACCTATGGTTCACTACGGTAGGACAAGGAATATTCAAATACAACACCATCACCAACCACTTGGAGCAATACGAATTTAAAAACGCAAATGGTTTAATGGCAAGTGTGCTGGTGGATAGTGAAAACCAAATATGGGCCATTACCAATTGGGGAAACTCAGGTCTTTTCAAACTGAATAAAGCAGAAAATAAATTCGAGACTTTTCCGCTCTCCTATGAAAGCGGAAAGCATGACTCAAACGCATTGGTCATGTTGGAAGACTCGGAACATACACTGTGGTTAGGAACCTGGGAGTGTGGTTTGCAAAAAATCGATAAATACAGCGGAAAGGCCACTACTTATCTGCATCCGACAGACGGAAAAGGTGCCACCCATATTCATTCTATCATGGAATATGCCCCTCACCAGCTACTCATAGGCTCGGATGACGGGCTTCTGTTATTCAATACCATTACAGAGGAATATCAATTGTTTACAGAAGATGAAACAAACCCACATTCATTGTCCAACCGTTTTGTTTATCCTATTATAAAAGATCATGAAGGTGGAATATGGATCGGAACTTACTATGGAGGAGTAAATTATATCTCACCCAATACTGGACAATTCGAAAGTTTTGTCCACTCACGTTTCTCCAATTCTGTTAACGGAACAGTCATCGGACGGTTCTGCGAAGACTCTAACGGAGATGTATGGATCGCTTCGGATGACGGAGGGTTAAACCGCTTTTCTCCCAAAAATAGAAAATTTTCCCATTATTTGCCCTTGGAGGGAAAAAACAGTCTGTCCTATCACAATGTACATGCACTTTGTATGGACGGTGATAATTTATGGATCGGTACTTATACTGGAGGGGTAAACGTATTAAATCTGCAAACGGGAACTTTTAAAACATATTCTGCCTATCAGGATAATCCCGCCTCACTGGACGGAACCAGTTCTTATGCCATATTCAAAGACAGAAAAGAGAGAATATGGGTCACCTCCATGTCCGGAGTAAATCTATATAACCGGGAAAAAGATAATTTCACCCGAATTAAATACTTGGACGCACTGACCATTGACATTGACCAGGATACCAAAGGAAATCTCTGGTTCTCCACCCAAGGCAAGGGATTATTTAAATACCATCCAGAAAAACAGATATGGAAGAACTATATACATGACCATAAAAATCCGAACTCACTGGCAAACAACCAAGTGAACTGTGTACTGATTGACACAAACGGAGAGATGTGGGTGGGAACCATGAACGGGCTCTGCAAATACAATGCGGAAGAAGATGCATTCGAAACTTTACCTCTTGAAATTCCCAGTCACAATATATGCAGCATCATCGAAGACCAACGCATATTGTGGCTCACCACCACCAAAGGGCTAGTGCGTTACACCCCTGGAGAAGGTTGCCGAGTATTTACTAAAAGCGACGGACTGCAAAGTGAACAATTCCTACCTAATGCTGCCTTAAAAGCATCGGATGGAAAAATTTATATCGGCTCGGTAAACGGATTTAATGCTTTCTACCCCCATCAGATTAAGACAAATGTGATGCTTCCTCCAGTAATCATTACAGAACTGGAAATAGATAATAAGGAAATCCAAACTGGAAACAAACTGCTTCCAAAATCTCTCAACCAGTTGGAAGAACTGGAGCTATCCTATAAAGAAAATGCATTCAGCTTGCTTTATGCCTCTTTAAGCTATTGCACCCCCAATAAAAACAAATACGCCTATAAACTGGAAGGATTTGACAAAGACTGGAACTATGTAGGCTCCCAGAATAAGGCCACTTACACCAATTTGCCCGCAGGAACCTATCTTTTCAAAGTAAAGGCGACCAATAATGACGGAATATGGAATGAAAAAGGAACCAGTCTGAAAATCACCATCCACCCTCCTTTCTATTGGTCCACCGCTTCCAAACTGCTCTATTTTATATTGGTTTGCATAGCTTTCGGATTCGTCATCCGCTTCATCATCAAACGGACAGAGAAGAAACATACGGCTGAAATAAACAAACTGAACGCCAACAAGGAAAAAGAAGTACACGAAGCCAAAATCAAGTTCTTCACCATGATAGCCCACGAAATACGCACACCGGTATCCCTTATCATAGGACCTTTGGAGAAAATAATGAAATCCCCCGTGTCCCTGCCGTCTACAGTACGCGACGATCTAAATATTATTGACCGTAACAGCCAGCGTCTGCTGTTCCTGGTAAACCAATTGCTGGATTTCCGGAAGGTGGAACAGGAAGGAATGAAAATGAAGTTTGCTTCCCAAAATATCCACCAACTGCTCAAAGCGGTTTGTGAACGTTTCGAACCTTTCATCGCCCAACATGGAGCACGGCTTACTGTGGAATATCCTGAAGCAGATTTCACAGCTATAGTAGACAGTGAAGCGGTAACCAAACTAGTCAGCAACCTGTTAACCAATGCCAGTAAATACACAAAAGATGAAGTTACTCTTACCTGTATCGTACAGCCGGAACAACATACTTTTATAATCCGAGTGACAGATAACGGCATAGGGATCAGCAAAGAAGAACAAAAGAAGATATTCCATCCGTTCTATCAGGCTATGGATAACAAGCCGGGAACAGGTATCGGCCTCAGCATTGTCAAAAGTATTGTAGAATCACACAATGGCTGCATTGAAGTGGAATCCGAAGTGAACAAAGGGTCATCTTTTATCGTAACACTGCCTGTAGAACAAGCACAAGTCCTGCCACAGGATACGGGCACATCACTATTGAACAACCCAGCCATTCCCGAAGGAATCTTGCAAGAGGACCTCTCCGGTTCTCCTATCAAACATAAACCAACCATGCTGATTGTGGATGATAATGAGGAAATGTTGAATTTCCTTTCGAGTAGTCTGGCTGATAAATACAGCATACTTACCGCAGAAGACGGTATAGAAGCATTAAATAAACTCAAAGAAAACGAAGTGACACTCATTGTAAGCGACTGGATGATGCCACGCATGGACGGAGTGGAATTCTGCAAAGCGATAAGGACTAACCAAACTACCAGTCATATACCCTTCATCCTGCTAACGGCCAAGACAGATACCAACTCCAAGATAGAAGGTATGGATTGTGGTGCAGATGCCTACATAGAGAAACCTTTCTCCATGCAATACTTGGAAGCATGTATCAAGAATCTGGTAGACTTGCGTAATCTGCTGCGTCAGAAATTCTCGAAGATGCCGCTGGTTCCGCTGAACAGCATTGCCAATAATTCTATGGACGACAAGTTCCTTACCCGCATGAATGAAATCATAGAAGAGAATTTCTCCAATCCGGAATTATCCGTAGATTTCCTGGCCGAAAAGTTGTGTATCAGCCGTTCGGGTCTGTTTGCCAAAATTAAAACATTGGCCAATATCACCCCTAATGAACTGATTCAAGTGGTACGTTTGAAAAAAGCAGCGATCTTGCTAGCAGAAAACAAATACCGCATTAATGAAATCTGTTATATGGTAGGATTCAATAATCCGTCTTATTTCTCCAAATGTTTCCAGAAACAGTTCGGCATGAAACCGGGGGAATTTGTAAACGGGAAAAGAGAAGAATAAAAACTAATCAAGATACTCCAAGATAGAAAGGGGCGCTATCTTTCTTTGTGTAACCCCCTTCATATCTTTCTCCTGATTACAATAGTTCTAAGGAAATCGAACAAAACTTATATCCCTACCTTCACAAGAAGTTAATTACTATCAAGACCTCTTTTGTAATTAGGCTTACCACTCATTACAAAACGCAACTTTACCCCATTACAGACATCATCATACTTCAAATATGAAGAAGTATGCTTTTTACCATTGACATACAATTCCTTTACATAGATATTCCTAGAGGACCAATTATCTGCTATCATCTCTATCATCTTGCCATTACTCAATTTCAGTTTCATAGCCTTTACACAGGGAGAACCTATGCTATAAACATTACTGCTCGGAGCTACCGGATAAAAGCCCATACAGGCAAAGATATACCAAGCAGACATCTGACCACAGTCATCATTTCCACTCAAAGAACCCGGCTCGTCACCATAAAAATGACTGACAATGGTACGTATCCATTTTTGGCATTTCCATGGCTGCCCCAACTGGTTGTACAGGAAGGCGATATGATGGCAAGGTTCATTGCCATGCCAATATGCCCCAATACGACCTTGTATATCGTGCGCACCAGGAATATTCTCATCCATCTCAATAGTGAACAATTCATCCAGACGTTTCAATAACAAGTCCTTACCCACTATATCCATATAACCCTGAAAATCATGAGGAACATACCAACTATATTGCATTGTAAAACCTTCTGTTATATCTCCCCAGCCATGTATGGAACCAGGGCCTGATAAGCAATGGGACTGAAAGGAGTACGCCAGTTACCTTGCGAATCACGACCACGCATATACTTTGTCTCAGGATCAATCAAATGCTTATAATTCATGGCACGCTTCATGAAATAATCATAATCCTGCTCTTTGCCCAAGACTTTAGCAGCCCGGGCAATGCAATAATCATCATAAGCATATTCCAAAGTCTTTGATACGGATTCCGCTTCTTTATCACAAGGAACATATCCCAATTCCATATATTCGGGCAGACAATCATAGTGACGGTTCATAGCTGTGGTTTTCATGGCTGTAAAAGCTCGTTCATAATCAAATCCTTTTACTCCTTTTACTATCATATCAGCTAAAACAGACACTGCGTGATAACCTATCATACACCATGTTTCATTACCATAAAAAGACCAAAGCGGAAGCATTTCTTCCACACTTTTATCATAATGAGCCAACATAGAATTAGCTATATTTGCTTGTAAAGGCTGGTTCACCAAGTTAAGCAACGGATGAAAAGCTCTGTAAGTATCCCAAAGCGAAAATGTGGTATAGTTAGTAAAACCTTCAGCACGACCGATATTCTTATCTAACTCTCGATAACGACCATCGGCATCCTGAAATACAAACGGATGCAAAGCGGCATGATAGGCGCTGGTATAAAAAGTTCGTTTAGTCTTTAAGTCACCTGCCACATGATATTTACCTAATTCCTTTTCCCACAGTTCCTCTGCACGGGACTTTACAGACTCAAATGTCAAGCCATCCAACTCATTTATATTGGCCAACGCCCCTTCTGTGCTTACTCCGGAAATGGCTGTTTTTACATATACTTCTTCTCCTGTATGGGTAGAAAAGGTGAAACATGCCATCAGTTTCTCTCCCCAGGCTTCTTTATGGCTACGGAAACGCTTTGTATTGTAAATAACTGGCTTCCCGTCCTGCAAAATATAAAAATGTTCCAGTTTGCGGGAGAAGGTAGCCGCAAAATAGATGTGACGTTCTGGCCCCCACCCTTTTACCAGTTTATATCCCACAATAGTAGAATCGTTCAACTGTCGCAAATTAGACCATGGACAGCTCTGCCACAATGTATGATTCAAATCGACCAAAATAAACGCCTTATCAGAAGCAGGATAAGTAAACCGAAAGATTCCACTACGACAAGCCGAAGTCATTTCTGCTTTTACTCCATAATCTATCAACTCCACTCCATAATAGCCAGGAGAAGCCCATTCCTTTTCATGCGAATAACGTGAACGATAACCTTCATCGGGATTTTCGTGTGTACCAGGAATCGACTTAATTTCTCCTGTACCAGGAACAAACAAGAAATCTCCCAAATCGGGAATACCTGTTCCACTCAAATGTGACAAACTGAATCCCATAATGGTAGGATGGGAATATTTATAACCGGATGCAGCATCATAAAAATGATTGTCTGTATCCGGACTGATCTGTATACCTCCAAATGGAATTTGTGAACCGGGATAAATATTTCCATACCCGTCCGTACCCACAAAAGGATTAACATAGTCCCTCAATCGCTCTTCCTGTGCCTTAGCAAAAAAAACAAAAGCACAGGAAATACACATACACAAGTACTTTTTCATCGTCTTATCTCTTTATATCGCCTACCGCTACCTGATATTCGTTCCATAGCGTGTCTACATCATATTCCTCACCCAACACATGCTTGATAGCACCATCGAACGACCAAGGAATGACCTCAAGCGTACTCCGGTTGAATTTACGGAGAAAATCAGGATCTTTATTATCACGCAACCAAACGAAAAAATACCCCGCACAACGGTAGCCATCCATATAGTTTCCTCCCTTGGGACGATCGTTCTCGCCGTGAAAACCACCATTGGCTATACGCACCGCATCGGCCATACCCTCGATGAATGCCCAAAATACTTATTCGTTCCATACGAACCGATCCCTTGTGGCTCCAACTGATAAGCATGAGTGAGCTCATGTAATAAGACACCTCGTGTTTCGAAATCCACGTTGGCAGTGTCTTTATTCTCAAATGCCTTGGCTATATGACGTGTACTGTAAAAGATAGAAATTTCACCATTTTCACCGCCTTTGGCCGAAACACCATCACTATCCTCCAAACTGTAATGCAGATTATAAACAGGTGCAATGCTGTCTTCTGGACTAAAATAAAGAGTGTTCAGCACTGTACGAGCTTGCTTGCCGATGTATGCTTCCACATCAGGAATTAAGTTATGATAAATATGCGAACCCTCACTCTGTGGTGCCTTATCTTCAAATACAATATTACCTATAAAATAATCCTTCCAAAAGCTATCCGTTTCTTCTATGACCACAAGCGTGCTGGTTTCAGGTTTCGATGTTGTCAAGGTGCATGCGGATATTCCCATGCACAGGTATAAAGCTGCTAAGAAATATTGTTTTTTCATCTTATCTTGATTATTGCTTTTATTGATTTTCCAGTTTTATTCTCCATCAGTCAGTGAATAGGGTTTATCGGATTTTGCCAGACCACGCTTTTTATCGGGCGAAGTACTCATGACAAATTCCAATGTGCCTCCATTCAATATATCTCCGTGATTAATATACATTCTAGTATAAGGTTTTCCATTTAAAAGCACCGATTTCACATAACGCTTTTTGTCACTTACACCCGGAGCCTTAATTTCCAAAGTCTTACCATTAGTCAAATTCAGCTTTATATAAGGTAGATAAGGAGCTCCCAATACATACTCATCGGTCCCCGGACAAACCGGATAAAATCCCATTGCCGTAAAAATATACCAAGCAGACATCTGACCGCAATCATCATTACCTCCCAAACCACGGATGTGGTTCTTATACATTTTGTTCATAATCTCACGCACCCAATATTGTGTCTTCCAAGGTTGTGAAGTCCATGCATATAAATAAGGTATATGGTGGCTAGGTTCATTACCATGAACATACCCGCCTATCAGACAATCAGCCGTAATATCCTCATTGTCTTTATAGTACACTTCAGGGAGATGCATGCCGAAAAGTTCATCCAGCTTGCGCAAAAATTCTTTTTCGCCTCCCATACACTTCATCATTCCAAATACATCATGAGGGACATGGAAAGAGAAATTCCAGGAGTTTCCTTCAATAAAACCTTCGCCATAGGTTTGCAGGGCGTCAAACTCTTTTTTGAAACTGCCATCTTTATAGCGCGGACGGGCGAAACCCAATTCTTTATCAAAAATATGATGATAATTCAGAGCACGTTTCCTATACTGTGATGCTACTTCCTCATAGCCCATATTCAAAGCAGTCTTATAGATAGTCCAGTCATCATAAGCATATTCTAAAGTGGTGGAAGCAGCCGTACCATTTACATCAAACGGAACATAACCTAACTTTATATAATCGCCAATGCCATCATAATAACTTACGTTAGAAGTGACCACCATGGCTTTTAATGCTTCTTCCTTATTTACGTCAGCTCCCTTAGTTATAGCATCTGTAAGAACAGAAGTTGAATGATAACCACTCATACACCAATTATCATTTGCCATGTGACTCCATACAGGTAGTAATCCGTGTACACTTTGCTGCTGATGCTTAATCATAGATTTCACCATATCAGTCGCCTCATTCGGTTTCATCAACATTAATAAGGGATGTTCCGCACGATAGGTATCCCACAAAGAGAAAATAGTATAGTTGGTGAATCCTTTTGCCTGGTGAATGTTATGATCCAAGCCACGATACTTGCCATCTACATCCATATATACCGACGGATTAATCATAGTATGATAATAGGATGTATAGAACATAACTTGTTGATCTTTCGTTCCCTGTATTTCGATGGAAGCCAACTGCCGCTTCCAGTTATCAGATGCTTCACTAGCAATCATTTCAAAAGACTTTGATACCGCTTCAGCTTGCAGATTCTTCAAGGCACCTTCCGTACTGGTAGCCGAAAGTGCTACTTTTACCACCAACTCGGGGTTCCTGGAAGTATCAAATTCAAAATATGAAACTAATTTCCTGCCTGCCATTTCGGGAAAATTATTGTTGATCGGAAACTTTCTCCACCAACCGTTGTATAAGATACGCTGATGATCTTTATATCCATAGTTCTTGATAGGTTGTGACAAGGAAATGGCAAAATAAGTATAGTTGGTACGTGCCCAGCCGTTTGTTATACGATATCCTGTCAGCAACGTATCATTTTCAACCCGCAAAGTAGCCCATAGGGTCTTTCCTTCATAATTATAAATACTATGATTCAAATCGAGAACAATCCGCCCTTCTTTATCAACAGGAAAGGTATATTTATGAACTCCCACACGCTGTGTGGCCGTGAGTTGTACCTTCACTCCATAATCATCCAGCTTTACTTCATAATACCCGGGAGCAGCTTTTCAGTATCGTGTGTAAAACGGGAACGATAACCGCTGTCGGGATTATCTGATGTACCCGGATTCAATTTTAACGGTCCTGTGGTAGGCATTATCAAGATATCCCCCAAATCGGAATGTCCTGTTCCGCTCATATGAGTATGACTGAAGCCCACTATCGTTTTATCATGATATTGATAGCCGGCACAATATTCATAAGCTTTTCCCTGATATACTCCATCTACGTTATGAGGAATAGTATCTGTATCCGGGCTCAGCTGCACAATACCAAAAGGTACACAGGCACCGGGAAAAGTATGTCCCATACCATCTGTCCCTATCATAGGGTTGACATACTCCACTTGTGCCATAGCCACGGCTACCCATGATGCTAAAGCAAAAAATGATGCAATTTTTCTATTCATATATGATTCTTTTATATAAAGTTACGGAACTTAGCAGACGATTCCGCATCTGCTAAGTTAACAGTTTTTCAAACAGGTTAATAACCACTGTTCTGTTGTTTGGCAATTACCGGGTTGCCTTGCATTTCTGACAAAGGGATAGGCTGGATACGATGATGGTCATTTATATCCAGGGTCTTGTCAATCATCGGTTTATAGATAGGCAAGTTAAAACGGCGCATATCAAAGAAACGATGTCCTTCATAACACAATTCTCTGCGTCTCTCCAACAAAATTTCATTCAACAACACTTCTTCTGTCGTGTAATCCTTACTTTCCCAGCCTTCTATACGTGCCGCACGCAATTGATTCAACAATTTATTCCCTTCAGCTAAATCGGTATGGGCTTTCGCTTCAGCCATGATTAATAGCATCTCGGAAGAACGTAACATCTTCTGATCTGCCAGACCTACATTTTCTGCCGTACCTTTATACTTGTTGACACGCTTCACAGCTACTCCGTCACGGTCCACACCATCACCTATAAATATCTGCAAACGGATATCATCCTCATCAAAACTATTGATCAATTCTGTAGAAGGTTCAAAAGAACTACTGTTGTCGGCACTAAAGAAAATAGTACCGATAGTCTCTTCTCCTGAAAGTTTTTTCAATTCAAAAAGAACTTCTTTATTACTTTCATCGGTCCATAAGGCTCCATATTCATTCATAGCAGCTATAGGATTCTGAGCTAACACTGCAGATGCATATTCATAAGCCTTATCGTAATTGCGTTCATACAGATAAACACGTGCCAACAATGCTTTAGCAGCAGCCTGAGAAGCATACGCAGGATCATCCGGAGTAACCTGGACAAGCAAAGGGATAGCTGTCTCCAAATCTTTTTTGATAGCGGCAAAACACTCTGCAACAGAATTACGTCCCAAAGTTTCCAATACTACAGTTTCTTTGGAATAAGGAATACCATAACTGTCATTCTTTTCATAATCAGAAAAGAAACGAAGCAAATCAAAATAGGTGTATGCACGGATAAACAGGGCGCTTCCTATACAATTATTCTTGGTTTTGCCTCACTATCGTCGGCAGGAGTTATACCTACAGAACCATTTATCACTCTATTGGCCATGCTTATAACCGAATAATAGGAAGACCACAAGGTATTATGATCACCGGTGGAAGCACTGTAAGTCCATTGATATGAGTCATCTCCGGCACCTCCATTCTGACCACCTTTATATACATCATCCGATAAAACAGCACTGACACTGATAGTAGTTTTCATGGACATTTTAGAGTAGGTTCCGGTCAAAGCCTGTTCCAAAGTAGTAACAGAGCTGAATATTTCTTTATCCCCTACCTTATCTGTCGGCTCCAAATCTGTGAATGAGCAGGAAACAGCAGACATGATCATTCCGACGGCAGCTATATAATTGATTATCTTTTTCATACGAGATCATTATTATTGTTAGAAATTAAGATTAACACCAAACGTTACATTAACGGGCAATGGATAAGACATATAGTCTATTGAACCGCTTACTTCAGGGTCCTGGCCTGAATAGGATGTAAAGGTTGCCAGGTTTTCTCCTTGGCAAAATACAGTCATTGATTTCACCACTTTCAGTTTATCAAGTAACTTTCTTGACGGAGTATAGGCCAGTCTCAACGTTTTCAATTTCAGGAAAGAGGCATCTTCCAAGATTGGGAAGCCCAGGGACTGGGATTATTCTTCGCATCAAAACGGGGAACAGTGGTTACATCACCCGGCTGTCTCCACATATCAAGCATATAGGCCGGCTTATTTCCATTAAAATTGTGATTATCCAGATACCAACGGCTTGAATTCATAATGTAATAGCCGAATGCGTAAGTAAAGTTTGCTGAAAGTTCAAACCCTTTATAAGTCAGACTTGTATTGAAACCACCAAACCAGGGAACTTCAGAAGACTTGAATTTGTCCACCGCCGGAGCATCTGATATATTCTCCGTCTTTCCACCTTTCTGGTCATAAAACCACACTTCACCTGTTTCGGGATTTACACCGGCCCACTCTACCATGCACCATGTACCCAGGGGTTTGCCTATTTCATATAGAACATCACCGTCTATAAAACGATTATCCTCATTAGACCAAGTTCCCAAATCGGTAACTTCATTTTTATTATAAGTGATATTGGCTCCAATAGTCCATTCAAAGTCTTTAGTGCGGACAGGAGTACCGCTGACTGCGATTTCTATACCGCGATTGCGAACAGAACCTGCATTAGTTTGAATCTGTGAAAACCCGGAAACTTGAGAGATTTTCTTCCACATCAACAGGTCTTTGGTATTCTTGTTATAGAAATCGACAGTTGCATTCAAACGATTCCCAAACATTCTCAAGTCAACACCCAAGTCAAATTGTTCAGACGTCTCCCACTTCAGATTTGCATTTCCCAACTCATTATTGGCATACCCCGGCTTACCGTTATAGCTTACCTTATTATAACCATCGAAAGAACTAAAATCCGAAATACCATCCTGATTACCGGTAGTACCATAACTGGCACGAATCTTCAACTGGTCAATCTTATCGAACTGCTCCATGAATTTCTCATTTCCCAAGTCCCAGGCAGCTCCAACCGACCAGAAAATAGCTCCTTTATTGCTTCCTACAAATTTAGACGACTCATCATAACGCAAACTTGCGGACAGGTTATATCGATTGTCAAAAGTATAATTCCACTGGGTAAACGTAGAAAGAAGATTGCTGTGAGTCTTGCTTCCACCTATTGTAGGAGGATTGGCGGACGTACCGTTTTTATCACCAATACCGGCAGGTGTATCTGTCATAAACTGATCCAAATCATATCCTGTCTGATTAAATCCGGAGTAAACTCCATCAAATAATTCAAAACCGGCTACACCCGATACGGAATGTATATCATTAAATACCTTATTAAAATTCAATGTATTTGTCCATGTATAACGACGGGTATCCGAAGTACTTTGTGACAAATATCCTTTATTACTAGCAGATTTAGGGTGCTCACGATCCAAAGATGTCATATTCTTTCTCCCATAATAATCAATACCGAAATTGGTCTTGAAACGCAACCAATCCGTAAAACGGATATTCAAATAAGCGGAACCGACCAAACGCAACAAGTCAGCGTCACGATTAAAATATTTTGTTATCAACGTGGGGTTATCACCATTATACCAATTGTCCGCTGATTCATACGGATAAGCTAATAAGGCGGTAAACCATGGATTCGTCCATCCTATACGTCCTTCTCCAGTATTTGGGTCGGCAAACTTAGAATCAGAATATCCTACGCTGGCATTTATCCCGACATCAACCCTATTGTTTATTTTATGATCCAGGTTTACACGGGCAGAATAGCGTTTCATTTCAGATCCGACTAAAGAACCTTCCTGATCCAGGAATGATCCGGAAATGAAAAACTTTGTTTTTTCCGTACCGCCGGATAAGGTCAAACTGTGATCCATGGTCAGACCGGTCTGTGTCATTTCGCCAATCCAGTCTGTATCAGTAGCACGTGCTGTGGCCAGACGGTCGGCACCGGCGGCCAATTCCTGTTGCTCTGCCGTAGTTATCGTTCCGGCAGCAGCCTTCTGTTCCAATCCTAATAAACGCATCAATGGAAAAGACTTTGAATTAGGACTTTGAGCCACGCAATAACTTTGATAAAGAATATTCTCCACACTTGTCATCATGGGACTTTTGGGATCACGCAGCATGGTCATTCCGACTTTCAAATTATAGCTAACCTGCGTCTTACCTTGAGTCCCTTTTTTGGTGGTAACAACAATTACGCCGTTTGCACCTCTGGAACCATAGATAGCTGTAGCCGAAGCATCCTTCAAGACTTGAATATCCTGTATATCATCATTATTCAATGAGGCAAACTGGGCGCTTCAATCATTACGCCATCTAATATATAAAGAGGAGTGTTCGAGCCGTTAATAGAACCTGTACCGCGTACACGTATCTTCACATCATTGGATCCGGGCTGACCGGAGCCTGTAGAAATCATTAAACCGGCCACCTTACCTTGCAGGCGGTCTTCCAAGGCAGCTGAAGACTGCTGGGCTATTTTATCACTTTTAACCATATCGATGGCACCAGTTATCTGTCCGCGCTTCACCATATTGTAACCTACAATAACTACATCCTGCAAACTTACAACATCTTCAAACAAGGTAACGTTCACCTTAGACTGCTGACTAACGTCTACTTCTACCGTAGAATATCCGATATAAGAAAATGATAATTTGGCTACTCCTACAGGAAGTTCTATAGTAAACAAACCATTTATATCTGTTATGACACCTGTGGCACTTCCCTTGGCTACGACTGTAGCACCTATAATAGGTTCATGGTTTTTATCTTGCACCAAACCTCTTACCACTCTAGAACTTTGTTGTTCTATATTCCTGACAGACTCTGCTGAGCTTATTGACTTATCAGCAAGAGGGACAGCGCTTACGGACAAACCGGAAGCCAATAATAAAGCTGCAATACAAGTAAATTTCTGTGTTTCTAAAATACACCGCAAATCTACAAAATGTTTTCTCATGTGATTTCTTTAAATAAATAATAAGGTTAAACTTTCTCTCTATTACGAATGCCATTCATAATCGCAAATTAACGTTGTTTTAAATAAAGTACTGTTCTCTAATATGCCAAAATGATGTCACACCCAAAAATGTCACCACAGAGCACAAATGGCACAATAGAGAACAGTTTTAGACACTTTTTAAGGGCATTTCTGCTCAAAAACAAACACACTAAGTTAATACATATATCTGTTTAAAATCGGAAAAGGTCTTGCGACATCTTAAAATGATGTTGCAAGACCTTTTCATGGATAAATTATCAGCTTTTAATTATCTATATTTTCCTCTTCCGTTATTTCTTTATCCAGCCTGTTCTTCTTATAAACTTTGGGGGTCACACCATAGCGTGAAGCAAATTCCTTATAGAAATAAGACCGGCTTTGTATGCCTACCTCACTAATTACTTTTAGGATAGGCCAATCAGTTTCAAGCAATAAAGCAGCCGCTTTCTCTATGCGATAATTCTTGATAAAATCAGTGGGTGACAAACCGGATATCTCCTTGAATCTGCGATAATACTGACGGGGACTGATATTCATCTGTTCAGCAATAAATGCAGTACTCAAATCTTCTTTATCCAGATTATCGTCCAAGACCTTCAGCAGTTGTTTGGCAAAATTCGCCTGCTCGGCTGTTTCACAAATTATATCTCTTCCTGTTTCGCCCGGCACATTCACCAGAACCGTATCCTCCTTGACCGATCTACGGCTTACCGCCATATTTACGATTTCCTTTAAAAACAGAATATTATAAGGCATAACCACAAAACCATCTACCAGCTTATTTAGATCCTTTTGCAATAAGAACGCCGCTTTCCAGGTTAGCATGGGAATAAAAGCCGTGTTCATTAACAGTCCTTTGTTTGTTTGTACATACTCTATGAATTTATTTTCCTCTTTTAAATAAATCATAGTATCCGCCAGAAATACAGCCGGAGTATTTTTACGTAAATAACCAAAAGCTTCTTGAGAGGTATGCACACAACATACATCGTAGTTGTCGGACAATATATCACTTACCAACCACGCTATCTCATTCTTGTCTTCCAGTAAAAGCACTGTTTTTTTATTCATCCCGCCAATGGGTTCTTCTTTTTTCTGTTGTAAAGGCAACTCAATAAAAGTTTCATGCTCTTTACGGGATGCATTGCCTTTCATCACTTTCATGGCATAAACATATAGCCATTGATATAGATAAGTATTAAAATCAGAATCAGATGCAGAAAGTTGCCCATCCTCCTTTTGCACTCCGATTATCCTATCAGAAATCTCCTCTGACAAATTTAATCTTAAAGTCAGCGTCCCGCCCTCTGCTGTTATCGAAATATGTACAGGGACTTTAGCAGACAATGAAATAGAATAGAGATAATATATAATATAACTCAAGGCATTCTTAGGCAAAAAGACTTTAAGGCCCTTTTCTATATCAACCGTTAAATCGGACAGGTTATTATATCCTCTATAGATGAGCATACGTATCATTTCATCCGATAATTGTTTTAGCCCCACCTCACCATACACGGTTATTTCTCTGGGCAAATATTCGTCAAGTGACAAACGCTCATCCCAAATACCTTCTGATTTAAAGGCAAATGATAATACTGTCTCATGAATGACATCCAGCATTTTATAATATTCTCCAGGCATTGATTTGAATTGCCGTAATTGTCCGCACATTTTATAAATAGTGGCAAAAGATCCTGTCGTTTCATGAAATAGTCCACTTATGCTGTTCATTGCAGCATTATGCGATTCATGAAGCATCAATTCTTTTATCAGTTTCTCTCTGCGATAATACTTTTTAGCCAGACGTATCCCATAAATACCCAAGATAAGAATAATCAGCATATAAGCTGTATAAGCCCATAAGGATAAATACCATGGAGGCTGAATATGTATATTCAAGGAATAAAACTTATACTCGGTATCAAACACATCTTTTTTATATCTCACCTTCAACGTATAGTCTCCGTAGCGTAATGACTTGAATACAGCTACATTATCTGGAGTGAAAGGTGTCCATTCTTCTTTGTGATTACCTTCCAGTTTATAGGAATATTCAAAATTATCCCCCTCAACAAAATCGGGGGCAATAAAGGAAACAGAGAATGAGAGACTAACTCCTTCCAAATAAAGAGTATTGGCCGCCTCATCATAATAATCATAAAAGTTCACCGGCTCCACTCCTAAAGTTAGATCCCGAAAACGTACATCGGGGTGATACTCAACCTCATTCATCCTTTCCTTTTCCAAATAAAGAAGTCCGTCGATGCCTCCAAAAAACAAATTTCCCGTATAGGGACATTTGTAAAAAGCATCGTCGCTAAACTCACCTATCTGCAAACCGTTGCTATAATAATAAGTGTGAAAAGCATTATTTTCAGGATTATATTTAACCAATCCCTTATTAGTGCTCAACCATAAGAAACCATTTTCATCTTCCAGAATACCATGAATCATATCATTCAGAAAACCTTGTTCCTTACCCATACAAAATACATCAGGTTTACCTTCCGCATCGAAATTCAAGCGGACCAGTCCCGAAACTGTCCCCAAATAAAAAGTATCATCTTTCCTATAAATTGAAAGTATATCATTGATAGAGAACTTTTCTTTATCGCTTAACAGAAGCACTTTATATTTTCTTTCCTTGAAATTGAATCTAACCAATCCCATGCCACGACTACCCAACCACATTATAGAATCATTTTCTACTAGCATAGGAAAAAATCATTTATTTCCTTTTGTCCATCTCTAAAAATAAATTGTTGTACGCTATTAGCGACTATCTTGCCATCTTTTTCACCAAGAATCACCTTACATACTCCACATCCTGAAGTGGTCAGCCATAGAGTAGACTCATTCTCTTCATACACCCTATGTACCCTTTGCAATAACTTTGTATCACCGGTAATCGGAGTGACCCTGTCTTTTTTATAATCATAATATGACAATCCCGGATTCTCCGCCGAACCTATCCAAAATCCATCCATATAGCGACTGGGAATAATACCGAACACTTGAAATTCAGTCAATTCCCGATTGTAGTCCAATATATCTTTCTTGACTCCGGGAAAATAAACAGAAATGGCATGAAGAGGGAATTTACCATTAACATTTCCAGTATAATCCTTAATTCTGACCAATCCATCACCTTTCGTTCCAAACCACAAATTACCTTTGTCATCTGTATGAATGGAACGGACCTGACGGATTATCTTATTTTGAAGATGACTGAACATAAGATGTGTGGACAAAGAATGTTTTTTTGAGTAAACCATGACCTTGCCCGTCCGTTCCCACCCAAATAATATCCTGCACAGGATCTTTATAAACGGAAAATATTCGGATATTGCGGTCTATCACACTCTCCGAATACCGGGATGCAGCATCCAGTTTTATCAAACCATTCCGTATAAAGGCAATAACAATATCATCATAGAATGAAATTATCCCTTTTATAGCTCCATATTTGCGGACGAGTTCTTCCACATTACGGATATATACCTTCGTATTGCGCATTATATCAAACAAAAACAAGTCATTGTCTTTATCGATAAAACTTAATATTCCGTTCTGATAGAATGTATACTCTATCCTCTTTTGATGAATATTCGTACGAATAGTCGAGAAATTAGGATTCTCCTGACTAAAGTCATCCACATGACATCTATACACACTATTATCTTTAGAAGAAAACAACCATAGATACCCCTTTTCATCTACAAATGAAAGTTCCTTGTTAAAAACCTTGTCTTTCTTGTGTACTTTAACAAAATTACGAAGTGGAACGTTGTAATAATAGACATCATCCTTATCCATTACCCATGTATTACCTTTACGATTGGAGTAAAGGATAAAATCATCCTTAAACATTTCATAAGAACCGACTACACATCTTTTATTGACCGAGAAACAGTTGATTCCTGTATTGGTAGAAATCCATAAGCAGTTATTCTCCGCACCATCTACATGATAAATAACATTATTAAGCAGTTGCTTTTTTACTGCCATATCCGTGCGATAGACATTCATTGTTTTACCATCATAATTATTCAATCCATCGTAAGTGCCAAACCACATAAATCCATGATTATCCTGATAAAGTGAAAGAACCGCACTATTAGACAGACCTTGGGTATACCCTATCTGGAGCAATGCATATTCATCCATTGCCCGTATGTACTCAGGAAGACACAAAAATACGAGAAGTAATGTCAATAAGAAGTGTTTTTCATATAATCGGTAATTGATTACAAAATTAAGGATAATTTTTAATATGTAAGCAAACTTATTATATTAACTCTAATTCTAAAAAAATAAAAAT
>ENA-OQEX01000523-OQEX01000523.1-human-gut-metagenome-genome-assembly--contig:-NODE-523-length-20151-cov-2.898272_pt1 | contig 20151 bp, 12 predicted proteins | sample MGYA00242802_ERZ504649 | MGnify/ENA primary metagenome ERZ504649 (study PRJEB26092, sample SAMD00036194) | human gut metagenome | host: Homo sapiens | study: EMG produced TPA metagenomics assembly of...
TGTGAGATTTGAAGCATTTACTAAAATAAAGAGGGTCATTCATTCCTACTTTATAAGCTATTTCACTTACATTGTATATACCCTCCTGCAAAGTTCCATAGCCCTTTTCATACGAAGGATACGCATATATTCATTAGGTGTATATCCGGTCACTCCTTTTACTTTCCGAAAAAAAGCAGCACGGCTTACCCCCACCGCAGATGCAAAATCCTCTATAGTGAATTCCGGGTTGTCCAATTGTTTTTCCAAAATAGTCTGCAATTTTTCACCAAATTTCCTATCCAGTTCTGTAGAACATAAAGCCTGACTTGTCATAGCAGGGTCATTAGAGAATTTTCGTTTTAACTTTTCCCTCTGTTCAATAAGTTGAAATATACGTGCTAATAACAATCTGGAACTGAAAGGCTTCGTTATGTATGCATCCGCACCACTTTCTACCCCTTCAAGTTTATTTTCCGAAGTGCTCATAGCAGTTAGCAAAATAATGGGAATATGACTGGTCTCAAAATCACGTTTCAGTTTACGTGTCACATCAAAGCCATTCATACCAGGCATCAATACATCACAAATAATCAAATCTACCTCAAAAGACTGAGCTTTTTGTAAACCGGAAAGCCCATCCGGTTCACTTATGATCTCAAAATAAATACCAAGTTCCGTTTCTAAAAACTTACGCACATCTCCATCATCTTCTATTATCAATATTCTTTTTTTATTCAAAGGGTCCGGGGTCACTGAATCATGATTTACTGTTAAATAGGTATCACACTGCTCATGAACAAACGATTCTTCCTGAAGGATGCTTGATACTAGGAAATCGTTTTTTCCATAAACACTGGAATCTAACGGTAAGATAACAGTAAACACAGAACCACCTCCCTCATTTTCATCAAATGAAATGCTTCCTTTATGTACATTTACCAGTTCATAAGTCAAATGTAAACCGATTCCCACACTGTTATGTGAAAAACCACTTTGCATGAAACGGGAAAACAGCTCTCCTTGCTTCTCCTTAGGAATCCCTACGCCGTTGTCACTAACCGATATAAATAATTTCCCCACTTCCTCATTAACGATAATTGCAAAAACAACCTTTCCTCCTTTAGGAGTATATTTTAAAGCATTCGAAAGAAGATTATAGACTATTTTATCCAATTTACTTTGATCAACAAACATCTTATAAGATGACGTAGAAGGAGCAAAATGAAAATCAATCTGTTTGTCATCTGCCGTTTCCTTGAAACTTCGATAAATATCATAAAAGAACACCATCACATCTGTTTCTTCCAGCATCAAGGAAAGTTTATTGTTCTGCATTTTACGAAATTCCAACAATTGATTAATCAGACGAAGCATCCTATTCGTACTTTTATTCATCAACTGTATGGGATAAACCATCTCTTTGGGAATCTTATTCAAGCTCTCTATTTTTTCCAAAGCTCCCTGAATCATTGTCAACGGAGTACGGAATTCATGTGAAATATTAGTAAAAAACATGAGTTTGTACTCTGTCAACTGTGTTTCTACCTGAATGCGATTCCGTAAATTATTGAAATTCCGTATCAAACAAAAAGCAACATACAACACAATAACAACGACAAGAAAATAAAAAAGATAAGCCCAAGTGGTTTCCCAAAACGGAGGCGTGATAACAATATTGAGCACAGTTTCTTCATCACTCCATATCCCAGCAGAATTACATGCTTTTACATGCAGATGATAAGTGCCGGGAGAAAGATTTTTATAAGAAGCAAAATTCAAAGAAGAAGGGGTACTCCATTCATTATCAAAATGACTCAATTTATAAATAAACCTTGAAGGAAATGCCAAAGAATAATCCAATGTTGAAAATTCTATAATGAATGAATTCTGGTCATAATCTAATTTTATATTCTGTGTATAACTTAACGCCTGTGTCAAAGGAGAATCCTTCTCACCAACCTGTACTGTGATTCCGTTCACTTTCAAATTAGTTAGAATAACATTCCGGGTCATAGGAGATGAAGTTACTTTCAAAGGATCAATGACTATGACTCCATGATTTGTTCCAAATAGCAAAAGTCCATCTTCAGTTATGGCAGCGCCATGTTCGTTATATACATTTCCTTGCATAGAAGCTGAAAAGAAGAAATTTTCAAAAGTTTCCGTATCAGGTGAAAAACGAGATAAACCATACTGAGTGGCAATCCATATTTTTCCAGTCTTATCTTCGATAATAGACTCTACCATGTTATTGACCAAACCATCAGTTGTGGAATAATGGACAAATTTCAAGTTCCTATAATCCTCACTAGGGTTACAAACAGAAAATCCGCCTCCCAACATTCCTATCCACATACGATTCTGACTATCACGAAAAATACATTTAATTTCATATCCGGGCAAATCTCCATTTTCATAATTATAAAGTTTATAATTATGAGCATCAGCAATAATGGAATCTCCATAAAAAACACATAATCCCTTATTAGTTCCTACCCATAACCTTTTTTTATTATCCTGAGTGATCATCCTGACTTCCTGCAAACGACCGGATCCAGTCAGGAACTTACGAAAAACATACCTGTCTTTTCGTGAAACCGCCAAATTCAGTCCTCCCCCAAAAGTTCCTATCCACATCCTATTTTTATCATCACGATAAATATCGAATATATTCTCATGTGCCAATGACAAGGTATCACCTGCCATTTTATGATACCAACGTCCGTCAATACATAAACCCATCGTACGGGTTCCCAACCATAATTTACCATCTCCATCACAAGAAGCCGCATAAATATAATTGTATGGCATCTTATAACAAGATGCAGCCTCCAAATTTTTATCATAAGCGTAAACATTCCCTTGACGCGTACCAAACCAGAAACCACCATCGGGCATCTTTACCACTGTACGTATAGCATTCACATAATCATTTATACTCTCATGTTCCGGATAAATACGATAAGATCCTTCACTTAATACGGACAAAAGTGTAACACCGGCAAACTCCGATCCTACCCATACATTTCCCGAGTGATCGAGTAATAAGCTATGCAGAAAATTGGAATGAACTAGATTTTTACCAGTCTCCTGATAAGTGTAATGGCTGATTATATCTTCTTGGGGATTATACACAAATAAACCATAGCCAAAAGTAGATATCCATATCAATCCTCTGTTATCCTGTATTACTTCATAGCGTTCCTCGGCAGCAGGCATCATCTGAGCGGCATCTATCAATGACAGTATTTTACATATTCCGGTTTCCTTCTGAAAATAATGCAACACACCGGTCTGATTAAAAACATAGAAATCCCCCTGATTATCTCTGACAAAACGAGCGTTGGGGATATTAATCGGGTTGTCTAATCTTACCTGCCGGGTAGATAAATGAAACCTGTAACTTCCTTTTGTTGTAAAAAGCCACCAATCATCTTTCGTGCCAAAATGAGTAGTAAAATGAAAGTCAACGTCATCCTTTCCGATTCTTTGAACAAAATGTAGTTTTTCATCCTCATCATAAACATAAATATCACCATTATCAGCAAGAAAAAAGCATGCGTTCTCATAAGAAAATGCTGCTCTGAAATTATGCATATCAGAAATTACTTCGATTTTGTTTCTTGTTACTTTCACCAATCCTTCCTGAGTACAAATCCAAACATTCCCTCTAGAATCTTCAATCAAACTATTCACTTTATTAGAAGGTAGTTTGCCATTTTCACATTGAAATGTCACAGAGGAAAAATGTTCATTTTCAAATGAAATCTTTCTGCAACCTTTTTGTCCATCCCATAACCAATTATCACCATTAGCAGTTTCTACACGATAAGCATAAGCTTGGTCGTGTTCCCCACATCCTGTAAAATCCACAAAACAATTATGTCTTAAATCATAGCAACTGAATACATTTGAAGTAGAAAGCACCCATAAAAAACCATTTTTATCTTCATCAATCTTCTTGACAATGATAATCCGCTAATGAAATCGGACTATCCTTTCCGGTAACAATGTTATAAAAGAGTGACCATCATACCGGCTCAGTCCATTAGTGGTACTAATCCAGATAAAGCCTTTCTTATCTTGAAAAATATCTCTAATTGTATTATTGGCCAATCCGTCACTGGATGTAATATGAATAGATTGTATATCAATAACTGCATATGCATTCCATTCCAGACAAACAAAGAAGAGCAACAAAAAAAATATACGATTTTTCATATCATTCGGTTTAACATCAGAATAATACCGCAAAATTAAAAAAGGTATTTTAAAAGTGATTTTTAAAATACCTTTTTTAATTAGGAAGCCTTTACTAACCAACAAGCAGAACAAGTTCCTGCGATGCCATTCCTTCGACCTCCACTTTTACTTTGAGCTGTCCCCGCATACGCCCTGCCTGTACTACTATTTGGGCACGACCCAAATAAGTGGGTAAAGTATGACTGCTAAAACGTTCACTACGACGCATCTCGCCACTATCTATCCCCATCAAACGTCCGTTACCCTCCACGGTCACTTTCACTTGTCTGTCATCTATCCGTATGGGGATGCCTTGTTCATCATATAAATTCAAAGAGATATGAGATAAATCCTGCCCGTCAGCCTTTAACTGTTCCCGATCCGCTTTCAGAGTAAAACGGACAGCTTTATTTCCGGAAGTCTGTATACTGTCACGGCACACTTCTATCCCATCTTTATACCCTATCACCACCACCTTACCCGGACGATAAGGTTGATTCCATTTAATCGTATTATTTATATAATCCCGTGGCTTTCTAGGTCCATATACCTTTCCTCTAGGATCTATCAACATCACTTCGTCACAATTAGACGGCGTTTGAATCTGCATGACACGCGCATCCTGATAAGGAAAAGTCCAATCGTGTACCATTCCCGGTGCTTGCCAATGGTCTTTACCCGGATCTTCATCCAAATTATAATCTATGACATAAAGTCCCAAAAAAGGCTTCTCATTCCACAAAGCCCGAAAATATCCTCCTCTAGGTTTTTCAGACATACACATGTCAAACGGAGCAGAAGGCCATCCCTTACTAGGCCAACCTGAACTCTCCCCAATATAATCCACACCGGTCCACATGAAAGAGCCACAAATATATTCATGTTCCATTACATAATTCCATGGATTTTTCTCATCATAATCACGTGAATCAAATTCACGTATGCTACTATAATAAGGATAGCTCTCACTGATCAGGCAAATACGTTCCGGGTATTTCTTTTTATCATAAATCAACCGAGGTTCCATATAATTATACCCTAGTACATCTGTCACCGAAGCAAATTTATCTTCAAATCCCGGCTGCAAAGCGAGCATAACAAGACGGCTCGGATCCAGTTGATGTACAAAATCCTGCAACATACCAGCACGTTCAATCCCTGTATCATCTTTTAATTTTGCCTCAGCCAACTCATTACCTATACTCCACAAGATAACAGAAGGATGATTACGGTCACGAATTACCATATCGCTGATATCCTGCTGCCAGCTAGAATCAAAAAATTCTTCATAATATCCCGATTTCCATTTATCAAAAGCCTCATCTATAACCAAAAAGCCAATAGAATCACAATAGTTAAGAAATTCCGGAGAAGGAGGATTATGCGAGCAACGGATAGCATTCGTGCCAAATTCCTTTAAAATAAGCAAACGGCGTTCATAAGCCCTATCCGGTACAGCCGTTCCCAAACATCCTGCATCCTGATGAAGGCACATGCCTTTCAGCTTAAGATGTTTGTTATTGAGAAAAAAACCCTTGTCTTTATCAAATTTCACTGAACGTATTCCAAAAGGAGTCAGATATTTATCAATTGTCTTTCCTCCTTTTTTATAATGGTTTCCACCGTATAACGATAGGGAAAATCCAAATCCCATAATTTAGGATGGCTGACTAACAAATTCTGAACTACTTCAGCTGTTTTTTCTTTATCAAGTTTCAACGTAGTCCGGGCCATCACCTCTTTACCTTCTGCTTTTACAATTTTTCCATCACCATCCAACAGGCGTTGCTGGACAATCACTGTTGTCGGTAACTCCATGGAGTTTTCGATAGTAGTGACAATCTTGACCGTTGCCTGGGATTCAGTTATCTCCGGTGTCGTAACATAAGTTCCCCACATTTTTACATGAACAGGGTTAGTCACTTGCAACCAGACATGCCGATAAATGCCGGAACCAGTATACCAGCGAGAAATTTCTGAATGATCTACCTTGATTTTCAAGCCATTACTCTCTCCATATTTCAGGAAAGGGGTCAGATCTGTTTCAAACGAAGTATATCCATAACGATGATAAGCAATCTCCTTTCCATTCAAAAAATAGTAGCTTTATGATAAATACCATCAAAACAAGACTAACTTTTTGATTTTGTAACTCGCCGGAATCATAAAAGATTTGCGATACCAACCTATGCCACCCGGCAAATAACCACTCGCTCCTCCTGCTTTTTCATCAAAATCCAACTCCACACTCCAGTCATGCGGTAATTGTACCTCTCTAAAATCTCCATTTTCTCCTAATCTAAACTGCCAGTCAAAGTCAAAATTCTGCCGAATGCGATTAGCAGCCCCCGGCAAATCAAATACAAATATGCACAAAATGGCAATAAGCAACTTTTTATTTTTCATAAATAATCTACTTCTCTATTTTCCGATAAAAAGAGGGTGTGCCACATAACAAAGCAATTATCAAAAATAGCTTTTGACACACCTCTTTACCTTTTCACCTTCAAAACTAACTTTGTTTAACTTATATACTTAATATCCCTCATTTTGTTTATATAATCCCGGAGTCACATTTAATTGATTCAATGGAATAGGATATAAATAACGTCCTGTCTTTACATTATTCTTATCGGTACCATCCGGATTATGATAACTATCAAATAAACTTTGAATTTCCGTTTGCCATTCCCCCCAACGCACCAAATCAAACCAACGCACTCCTTCTCCCATTAATTCTATTCTACGCTCCCGTTTTATCAATTTCAAAGCATCTGCAGCACTTACCGTATTCACCTCATCACAACCGGCTCTTTTACGGATATCATTCACATAAGCTACAGCTTCCATTATTTTACCTTCTTCAACCAATAACTCAGCATACATCAACATCATATCTTCCAAGCGTAAAATAGGAAGATTTACAGGCCAGTCATTATCGTCTTTCATTGTGACTTCCGGAGTCAGTGACATCCCAAGTTCCGCTATCTTCCGTTTACTAGGCATAAACTTATAAAACATTGATTTTGTATAAACATCCACTTGCGAACCATCTTCCAAAATCAATTTCTCTTTTGTATTCGTATAAGCCGGATAATTAGGCTCTGCCTCATATCCTGTCAGAACAGAAAAACCATTCCCTCTTCCATCTTTTTTCCCATCAGAATAAATTTTATCAAATTCATACATCAAACTCTTTTCCACATAAATTTCATTTCCAAAGATTCTTCTATTCGTATAGGAAGGAGGTAGAGCCATACTGAAATTAAACAAAGCGCTGTTGCCTGTTCCTCCCGTACGATACTGAATAGCAAAAATAGAGTATTTATTATAATAATCCGTGCTCGGCATCCACTGCTTTCTCCATTCATCAAGTGTCGGAGCCCAATATTTATTCTGATTGGATTTTGAGTAATTCAACACAATTTCCAATTGCTTTTTAGCTAATATCTTGGCATCGGAATCATAATATGGGAAACCCGCCAAAGTCATATACACACGTGCCAGCATAGCTTCTGCCGCCATCTTGTCCGCACGCCCCTGCAATACAATCGAAGTTCCATTCGCACTCACCATATTTTCTTTTAGAGGAAGCATCGTCTGCGCATTAATCAAATCAGGAACCACTATATTATCCAAAACTTCCCGTGCAGACGATTGAGGTACTTTCTTCACTTCACTAGGCGATAAAGGAGCATCAATAATCGGAACATTACCAAAAAGGCGTGATAACTCAAAATAAGCCCATCCTCTCAGAAAATAGACTTCGCCCATAAACTGCTTTTTAATCTTATCATTCGATTCAAAGTTACATCCTGCTATTTTGGCAATAGCAGTATTCGCATCATAAATTACTTTATACCATGTATTCCATACACTATTAAAAGTTGCCAAATCACTGGTAGCTCTGAATGTGCTTATCTCTGAAAAATCTCTCAACCCATTAGGTCTTGGTTCTGTCCATGCATTATCCGAACGACATTCAGACATCAATAAATACTCTGAATTGGCAAGTTCACGCAAATCGGAATAAATACCTACCACCCCTTGTTCAGACTGACTGGGAGTCTGATAGAAACCATCAGAGGTCATTAAATCAGCAGGAGGAGTTTCCAAATAATCATCGCACGACATAACAAAGAACATCAATGCACTCAATTGCAATATATTTTTCAATTTGAACATAGCTCTATATTTTTATTAGAAATTAACGTTGATACCCAAAGTGTAAATTCTCGGTGAAGGATAACCACCATAGTCCAATCCCAAAGCACTGCTACCTCCGGGTGAGGAACTGGCTGCCGTATTGGCCGCCTCCGGAGAGTACCCTCCATAATAACTATCCCATTTAGCCAGATTTTCAATGGATACATATACACGTGCATAGGAAATAAATTTAGGATTAATAGGTAATTTATACCCCAAAGTCAAATTCTTGATACGCAGATAATTGGAAGAATATAACCATCGGGAGTCTAACGTAGCACCTGTAGTAGAACTTAAAATATAAGGTACTTTTCCATTGCCCGGCTCATCTTCCGACCACCATGCCTCTCTCCAATGTCCTAAAGCATTCCCTTTAGCCCCCATACCCGGACGGTCAATGGCACGTCCCAATACACCAAAAATCTTTCCTCCTGTCTGAGCTGTCATCAAGATAGACAAATCAAAATTTCTGTAAATAAAAGTATTCGTCATTCCAAATACTAATTTAGGAGTAGGACTACCTAAATAGTCCCTGTCATTATCTTTATCGAACACACCATCATTATTTACATCTTTGTATCGGATATCACCCGGTACAATTTGTTTTCCTTCAAAAGTAACCGGCTTTCCTCCATGGGCAGCACTGTAAGCATCAATTTCAGCTTGATTTTCCATACACCTATTGCATCATACATATAGAATGTATTAACAGGCTTTCCCACAGTCAGAATATTAGACGGATTGTTCTTATCAAATCCCGAATATACCGGAGTATTATCTTTCCCTAGAGCTTTCACCTCATTTTTATTATATGACATATTGAATGACGTATCCATGAAAATTTTCCTGTGAGATTATGCGTATTCAATTCGATCTCAAAGCCTTCATTATGGATATCTCCTAAATTATCCCAAACGGTAGTAAAACCGGAAGCTCCTTCCACAGGTACCTGATATAACAAATCAGTCGTATTCTTGGTATACCAATCCAGCGACAATTGAATTCTATTATTGAAGAATCCTAAATCAAGCGCAACATCAGTACTATGTGTTTTTTCCCAACCTAAATCAGCATTACCTAAAGAATTTGCCTTATAACCGGGAGCACCTGCATAATTTCCTGCAGACAAAGTAGGATAAGCAGCCGTGTTACTGATAGAATTATTACCGGTCACACCATAGCTAGCCCTCAGCTTCAATGTATTCCACCAAGACATTCCCCAATTTTTAAAGAATTTCTCATTTGACACTAACCAACCTCCGGAAACAGCCGGAAAGATGCCCCACTTATTGTTAGCTCCGAATACGGAACCGCCATCATAACGCAAACTACCGGACAACATATAACGTTCTGCATAATTATATTGCAAACGTCCAAACACAGACAACAATTTATTGGCTGTTTTCTCTGTTACCGTATTAGTTCCTGCTGTAACTTTCGAACCATCAAAGGAACCTGTTATGGCATCATTGGGAAATGGTTTGTTAAAAGATTGGGCCGTACTGAAACCAAGATTACTCTGTTCGGAAGAAAAACCCGCCATTACACTAATTCCATGATTGCCAAAAACATGGTCATAATTTGCAAGAGCCTGCAAAAGAGTACTCCATTTTCTTTCCGTATTATGCCCCCCGAAGAGTTTTGTCCTTCTCCCTGCGCCCAACTACCGGTTGTACTAGTGTACTTATAATCATTTCCATCCAAATCATAATAATTAGCCGAAGCAGAAAGTTCTACCCTGAAATCTTTAAACGGAGTGATACGTACGAAAGCATTCCCAACCAAACGCATCATTCTATTCTGTTTGATATTCTTCTCCATATTATAAACCGGACTCGATGTGCTTCCCGCCCAAAGATAATAGGGATTCGGATCAACATTTGTCATATATCCTACCCCCGGTTCCGATACCGGTGTAGCATACAAAGCCTGATGTACCTGGGAATCCTTACCATTTGCCTGTCCGGAACCATCCTGCACAATATACGTAGGAGCCATATTCATACCTATTGTAAGATATTTGTTTATCTTTGATTCAATATTGGCACGAAAAGAGAATCTTTCATATCCCGTACCGGTAACGATACCAGCCTGATTCATATATCCACCTGAGAATAAATAAGATGTGTTTTCCGTCCCTCCCGAAACATTCAAACTATAATCCTGTACGATAGAGTTACGAAAAACTCATCCTGCCAATCCAACAGGCTAAGTTGTTCCGGATTGGAGTATAAGTATGCGCATTCCTCATGTCATCTCCCAAATAGTTAAACCAACGTTCATCAAAAACAACCAGATAAGAGTTTGCCGTACCTGCCTGAATTCCGAGATTAGACAAACGTGTGGCATTATCATCCTTTATACTGGCACTAGTCAAACCCAATTTCTTCGCTTCCTGCAAATAGTTTGCATCATTCCATCTCAATTTAAATTCCATCCATTCCGTCGCATTAAGCACATCCATTTTTTTCTCTAATGTCTGTACACCGAAACTAGCATTGAACGCCACCTTCGCTTTTCCACTCTTACCTTGTTTAGTACTAACCAAAACAACTCCATTGGAACCACGTGAACCATAAATCGCAGCAGAAGCAGCATCTTTCAAAACTTCTATGGAAGCGATATCCGAAGGATTCAATCCGCTCAACGTATTCATAGGCACCCCATCAACCACATAAAGTGGATCGGAATTTGCATTGACAGAAGCCGCACCGCGGACACGGATCTGCATATCGGCTCCCGGCTCACCTGTTGTATTACGTACTGTCACTCCAGCCAATTGACCTTGCAAAGCATTCTCTGCACGAGCCAAAGGACGATCCTCTATTGCCTTAGAATCCATTTTGGCAACCGCACCCGTCAAAGTGCTTTTCTTAACCGAGCCATATCCTATGACTACCACCTCATCCAATGTTTCAGTATCTTCTGACAATACCACCTTAATATTGTTCTGTCCCTTAACTGATACATCTGAAGTTTGATATCCGACAAAACTAATCTGCAAAATGGCATTGTCGGCCACATTCCTCAAAACAAAATTACCGTCAAAATCGGTAATCGTACCATTAGTAGTACCTTTCACCAATACACTGGCACCAATTATGCTCTCCCCTTTTTTATCAAGCACCACGCCCGATACATTCTTAACCTGAGCAAACAGGGTCATCGCAATTACCATAAGAATACCAAAGGAAAGCATCCTTTTAAAAGAATGCATACTTCCCGATAGTTTGTTCTCCGAGTCTTTCATTTGTAATTAATTAAAGTTATACATAAAATCTAATCCCTTCATTTCTTCATCAAGGAACATGGCAAAACTAGATATAATGCATGAATAAAAAATAGCCGGAACAGCCACAAACCTCTGAAAATATGGAAAAGAATCTACATAGATGGAAAATAGTATAAACAGGGCAAAAAGCGCGATTTATTCAAGCTTTTATAAGTTTGGAGAAACGACTGTGCAGATAAAAAAAGCTCCTAAATTGTTCTTTCCAGACTAAGGAATCTCTCTATATCACAACCATCCGCCTTAATGAAAAGAATCAAGCCGTACAATTTTCCATTGAATAAAACAATAAATACAGATACAATTGACTGTTATTGCTTTTCTTTGTCATCCACATAATATGAACCAAATGAAAAACTTATTTATGAAACAATTACTATCACTCCTGTTATGCTTGAGCATAATAGTACCCTCAATGGCAAAAAAAGAACAAAGAAAACAAAATGTGTTTCCTGATGGTACTCCTATCTCCGAATGGTTTCTCCAAACTAAAGTGGTCCATCCTGACTCCTTAGGAAAAAAATACGACCTTTCCGATTATGGAATTGAAAGCAATCCCCATATCGTTCAAACACAAAAAATACAAAAGATCATAGACGAAGCGGCAGCCAATGGCGGTGGGGTCATTTACATCCCTGAAGGAATTTATAAAAGCGGTTCCCTCTTTTTCAAACAAGGGACTCATCTTTATTTGTCAAAAGGCGCCACCTTACTAGGTAGTGAGAACATTATGGATTTCCCTCTCCTCATGACTCGCATTGAAGGTGAATACTGCAAATACTTCGGTGCATTAATCAATGCCGACGGGTTAGATACCTTTACAATTAGCGGCAAAGGTACAATTGACGGAAACGGCACTCCCTACTGGAAAGCTTTCCGCCTACGTCGCGAATGGAATCCTCAATGTACAAACAAGGATGAAATGCGACCACGCCTACTTTACATAGCTCATTGCCGTAATGTGCAGGTTGCTGATGTGACTTTACAGAACTCTCCTTTTTGGACCAGCCATTATTATCGCTGCGATAAAGTGAAATTACTCAATCTACGAATTTTCTCTCCTATCAAACCTATAAAATCAGCTAGTGCGGACGGTATAGATATGGATGTATGTACCAATTTTCATATTAAAGGATGCCGGTTTACTGTAAATGATGACGCCATCTGCTTTAAAGGTGGAAAAGGACCTTATGCCGATCAGGATACTTATAACGGTCCCAATAAAAACATTCTAATAGAAGATTGTTTCTTTGATCATACTACTGGCAGTTGCATGACTTGTGGCAGCGAGTCCATCCATGTCTATAATGTATTAATGCGCAATTGCAGAGCAGAAGGCGGTAATGAACTACTTCTATTGAAAATGCGGCCTGATACTCCGCAACACTATGAATACATCACAGTAGAAAATGTAAAAGGTTTCTGCAAGGCTTTACTAGGAGTTTCGTCATGGAAACAATTTTATGACTTGAAAGGAAGAACAACGATTCCTAAATCCTACGGAAGCCATATCACGATGCACAACATAGAACTGAAATGTGACAAATTTCTAAATGTGAATAAAATGAAGCTGAGTATGAGTTATCCAATTTTTCATTTAAAGATGTAAAGATCGAAACTAAATTTTCCCAATGGAATAAAGATGCTTTTCACAATATTCGTATGAAAAATGTTATAGTGAATGGCCAATACCAGCAATAATTTAAATTTAAGGATCTTTTCCTTATTGTTATCTTGTAAACAATAAGGAAAGATCCTTAAATTTTTCTCCATTCCAAATCACTTATTTACATTCACTCATAAAAAATCAGTAAACATCTTCCACTTTATAAGCTACTATCCAAAACATCCGGCCTTAAATACCTTATAATTTCATATGTTGATAAACTCTTTCTTAAACAGAAGATTCAATTTCATATTAGCAATGATTTAGTTGCATATTCCTTCTATAGCTTTAAAACATTTTAAATATCAAGTTATATTTGCCCGGGATAGATATATCAAAACTTTTTTTATCTTAAAATGTTTATAATATATGGAAATGCTATTTTTACTAAAGAATTTATACCGTGATCCTCTTGCACTATCCAGATTCAGCCAATTCAGATATCTTCATATAGGCAAGGGAGAAATTATCCAAAATCTGAATGAAAACCATGAATTCCAAGTTTGTTTTGTACTAAAAGGATCTTTATGTCTCTTCAGAGATCAAATGGAATCAATGCCTCTGATAGCAGTGCAAAATGAATTTTTCTTTATCAGCAGCTTACATAAATGTAAAATCAAAACAATGGATGATGTACAACTCGTCATCCATGCATGTAATATTGTGGCCCCTTATCTACATAGCAGAATAATAGAATATCTACAAGACATATCCATCGAAGAAGTAAAACCGGTAGAAGTTCTTCCCATTTATCCGTTAATACGTTCCTACTTGGATTTGCTGGTCGATTACATGAAAAATGGAACAGAAATTCCCGACTTACATCGAGCCAAAGAATATGAGCTGTTCTCATTATTTAAAATTTGCTATAGCAAAAACGAAATTGCCTCCATTTTCCGTTATGCCCTTTCGAATGATCTTCAGTTTTTCGTATCCGTCATGACACATTACAAAGCTTGCAGAACTGCCAAAGAATTAGCTATTCTATGCGGATATAACGACCTTATTTTCACACAGTTATTCAAAAAAAACTTTCATGGAGATACACCATATCAATGGTTACAAAAGCAAACATCTTATGAAATTGAATTCAAGTTAAAAGAAAGTACCCTACCCATCAAACAAATAATGTTGGACTATCATTTCAAGACATTTTCCCATTTTACGACCTACTGTAAAAGGAATATTGGAGCCACTCCTAACGAAATACGTAAAAAAGGAGAAGAATCAAAAGGTACACCTCCTCTCGAAACATATTCTGTTTCCGCAAACGATTAAACAAACATCCCGCATCCTAAAGATTATGAATATACTTATCTCCATCATACATACTGAAGCTAAGAATAAGTTTGTTTCCTGATCTCGGTATATGGATCTATTTTAAGAGTTTCTATACGTCATATAAAAACAAATATCACAAAACTTAATCATAATCCACCATCAATATATGAAAAAACTTATCACATATACTCCTTATGTAAAATCATATGAAGTATCTACCATTTAAAACTATCCAAAAACGAACATTAAGAAAATAGGAAACCTTTTTATGCAGATATAAAAGAAAAGATTGATTATATGCAAACAAATCTTTTAAATACGCAACTTCTTTTTAGCACCAAATATAGAACTTTGCACCTAAATAAAATGTGAATATTATTATAATGTAAATCGCACACAGTAGAATAACCTAAAATATAAAATTGCATGAACACCCCCAACGATACAGTATTCAATAAAGCAGAACTGAGTTTATCAAATATGTAACAACAAAAAGTAATTCATTTTTAATTATTTATAGTCATGTATACAAAAAAGAAATGCAAAATTTATGTATTATCAGTGCTACTTTGCACATTTTTTTTCTCGTGCAGCAGTATTGATTTTGAATTACCCCAAGGTCCTCAGGGAACCAATGGCAAATCCGCTTATGAGATATGGAAAGAAGAAGTTGAAACCGGTCATATAACTGGCCTTCCACCCAAGTTGATTTAGCAGACTTTTTAGTTTATATAAAAGGAGAAAAAGGAGACAAAGGAAAAGATGGAATGTCTGCATACGATCAATGGAAAATCCTGATCACCCAAGGTAATGTCACCAACCCTCATGACCCTTCGCTCATTTGGCCCTCTTCAAAAAATACAGAAGCCGATTTTGGGATTTTCTTAGCGGAAGAGAACGGACAATCACCTCATATTGGTGAAAATGGAAATTGGTATATCGGCAATAAAGACACAGAAATCAAAGCTATCGGCAAAGATGGAAAGAATGGAATTAATGGAAAAGACGGACTTTCCGCTTATGAATTATGGAAACAATCTGTTGCTGACGGCAATATAAATTGGCCCAAAAACCAAACAACAATGGAACATTTCTTTTTATATTTAAAAGGGAAAGATGGTGAAAATGGTATTACTCCACATGTTGGTGAAAATGGTAATTGGTACATTGGCAATCATGATACAAATTTTCCCGCTCAAGGTCAAAAAGGAGAAAATGGTAAAGACGGAGCATCCCCTTATATTGGTCCTAATGGAAACTGGTGGATCAATACATCCGATACAAAAATAAAAGCTCAAGGAGAAAAAGGAAGCGACGGCTTAACCCCTTTCATTAAAGACGGATACTGGTGGATAGGCACATCCAATACAGGGATTGCAGTGCAAGGCCCCAAAGGAGAACAAGGTGATAAAGGAACGGACGGACTTACCCCGGTTATAAAAAATGGGAACTGGTGGATAGGTACTACCGATACAAAAATAAAAGCTCAAGGAGAGAAAGGAGATGATGGCATATCTCCCCATATAGGTAATAACGGAAATTGGTGGATAGGTACTACTGATACAGGAATAAAAGCTCAAGGAGAAAAAGGAGTTAACGGAGCATCTGCATACGAATTATGGGTGAATGATGTCAAAAATGACAAAATCAAAGACAAAAATAATTCAGCATGGGCCAAAGATAAAATTACAATGGCAGATTTCTATACTTACCTCAGTGGAACAAATGGTAACAATGGAAAATCCACTTATGAACTATGGAAAGAAACTGTAGGAACAGGCAATATTAATGATCCTAAAAATCCAGGACAAAAATGGCCTTCTGACAAAGTTTCAGAATATGATTTTTTCAATTATTTAGCCGGTAAAGACGGAATAAACGGAAGCAATGGTTTGTCAGCACATGAACTGTGGAAAAATGACTTAGCTAAACGTTGTGGTACAACAGACGCACTTATCGATCACAAAAATGGTGGAGTATGGAACTGTGAAAAAAATACGTTAAATGATTTTTATGACTATCTACGCGGAAAAGATGGCAAAGACGGAGAAGATGGCAAAGACGGCAAACCCGGAGAACCAGGAAAACCGGGAACAGAAGTTACCATCATTAAGGGTATACCTAATGTTATTGCACAATATTCTCAATCAGAATATGGTGAATATGTACGCACAACTGATGGAGGTGTACTCTATAAAGTATATGATGAAACTGGACAAATCGCACCCAAAGCTCAAGTAAAAGGTATGCCGGGTATCAATGCAGAAAAAACTTACATAACCAATGAAAACGGAGAGTTTATTGTACCTAAAGAAGATTTACCCGAAATACAAGACATAAACTTACGCTGGGGAACGGTAAAAGAAGTAACCCTAGCCGGAAAGACACCGCAAGAATCCGCTAAAAACACATATGTTCCCAATAGAGTACGCATGAGAATGATCCTTCGCGATAATTCAAATTCATTATACGATTATCAGTATCTATATTTCTATATACAACGAAAAGTTAATCCGGAAGACCAATGGCAAAATATCCCTTCTTATTTACCTAATAGTGGTTCAAGGAATTTAGACGCATATAGAGTCTCTGATAAAAATAATCCCAACAGTATTTTGTCAGACAAAAAATTATATTCAAGCCAAAATTCTAGTTCAAATAATGGAGGATATTATTACTATATTTATACCTATCGGTTCATTCAAGAAAATCCCGGAAAATTCAAAAACAATCAATCTGAATATTGGGATGGAAGTGACGTTTATTACACTGTAAAAGCTAGAGAGCCTTATTATGGAGAAACTTTCCAATGGAATGGTATTTGTTTATTAGCTCCTTATCAAATGGGACCTACGCTAAAAACATTAAAATTAAAAATAATATCCAATGGAGAAGCACCCAGTTTCTCATCTGCAGAAGGTGAATTGGATTTTTCAAAAATAGACTTTACAAGAATTTACAAATCATCGACCACACGTGTCGTTAAAGAAAATGGAATGGACTATGTAGAACCGATAGCTTATACTGAAGAAGAAGCCAACAAACTTAAAATGGCATATATCACATTCAGATATACCTCAACAGCTGGTTCACAAGAAGCATCAAGTTCTAATAACAGATCTTCTGCAGAAGTTCCAACGTTCAAAGTATTCGCACCGTTTTTAAATTCATCCATATACATTGACAATGGCAATAGTTCATATTTCTATAGATATTATCAAGGTTATCTCCGAAAAGGAAAGGATGAAAAAACATTTATTATTGAAAACTATAACAGCTCTTATGAGTTGCCCGAAGTACAAGTTATCTATGAAGAATAAAAATATGAAGAAAATATATATACATAAAATCCATCTCATACTATGCTTTACCTCAGTATTATGTTTCGGTTTACCTATAAATGCACAAAAAAGCGCAAAGAATGGAACAACCGATAATAATAAAAAAGCATGGGAAATAGGTATAGGCGCAACCGGACTTCAAATGACACGTTTTAATGTTATTAATTTCCATACTAATAATAAAGGCGGTTACACTGTAGGTACTAACAAAAAAGATTTCATTTTCGGAGGAAATCTATATTTTGCTCGTGAACTTAACTCTCATTTTTATCTAGATTTACAAGGAACATTAGACTACAGTTCCGATCCTGTCCGTAACGGTAGGGAATCAAGATGGCTAGGTATGACAGGAATCGGTTTACAGTGGCGCCTAGGTGAATATTTCCATTCAAATTATATTGATCCTTTTCTTCGAATGGGGGTCAACTATATGTACAAGAATTTTAAGATCAATTATAAGGGGATGGAAGAATTCAACAGTGAGGAGATGGGATGGAATCTGTCAAATGATTATACTAAAGAAGGGAAGGATAAACAAAATCTTATCCCTATTTCATTGGGAATAGGCGTGAATATGTGGCTTAATGACAACATTGGCATAGGACTCCAAGGAGACTATCTCATCATGCCATACAAACATATAGCAATTCATGGCAAGGAAGCATTCGATTGATGTGGCGCATTGGTGGTAAATCCCTAAAAGTCAAACCGGAAATTCAATATGTGGAAAAAATCATAGAAAAAGAAATAGAAAAACCTATAATCATGAAACAAATTGTAGAGACTCCAAACCAGCCCAATGTTTTATGTGATTTATTCAACAATATCTATTTTGAGTTTGATAAAACAGAAATAACTCCTAAAGCAGCTACTATCATTGATGAAATAGCTCAAATTATGCTGACAGACACAAGCAAAAATATCTCATTACAGGATGTACTGATGCAAAAGGATCATCACAATACAATATGGAACTATCCCAAAAACGTGCAGACGCTGTAGTCAATGCACTTATAAAGAAAGGAGTTCCCAATAAAATGTTAAAAGCAAAAGGAGTGGGCGCAAAAATATCTTATGCATCTCAGAATGCTCCCAACGAAATACGAGAAGGAGATCGTAAAATTATAGTTCAAATCGTTACAAATATGGATTATTGGAATTATATACCATAAAAAATTTCCCCTCTATCAAAACGGCATATATTCCTATATCGTGGAATATAGCGTTTTGCATGTTTCAAAGAAAAGTTCGAACCATGTATACCCTCATACCCTCACTGCATATATAACAGGTTTATTATAAACTATTTATGTAGTAAGGATAAAAATACTTGCTCTTATTCATGTTCTCATACTCTCACAACGTTTTGAAGCATATTTTTACATAACATCCTTGTTTTCAGCTATATATTCTTTTTTTATAAATTGTTTCGGCTTGATATACAGTAGGGTATTTTAGGCTTTTTCCCCACAAAAAGTACACATGAAAAGTTTGTACCTCCACAGAATGACGGTTTACGATGTATTGGCAGCAATAAAAAACACTTTTTGGGCATGAGGATATCACATATGTACGCATAAGACTGTACGTACACATATATAACCCTGCACATACGTATGTATAGTTCCATGCAAAAGTATGCTTTCTGATGCGAAATGAAAACAGCTTTGCAACACTCTCCATATTTTACAGGTGATCCGTAATAAGGTACACCGAAAGAATACTTTGATATGCCTATTTTTACTATACATCAAAAAATAAAAAATCCCCGTAAAGTATTAATTTACAGGGATTTTCTTTGTTTTACAATTCTTTCCAGCGGAGAGACAGGGTTATGAACCTACTCCCCAATATCCTTGAAATTCAATTATTTATCAATGTGTCAAAACCTTAGGGGGTACAACTTAGGTTACAAAAGCTACACTTTTCTGTCACCTTTTGGCTGTTCGTTGTCTGCCTAAAACTACGGTTCAAAGATACGGCTTTCTTTTGAATTATGCAAATCATTGAAAATAAATATTCTACCCTTAGTGCAAGGTGCAAGCTATATATATAGATATTATACTTCACCTTGCACTAAATCAATTGGTCTTTCAAATAATGAAATTTATCTATCCAGTTCTTAATCCTGTCAGAAAATACTT
>ENA-OQEX01000526-OQEX01000526.1-human-gut-metagenome-genome-assembly--contig:-NODE-526-length-20075-cov-8.895980_pt1 | contig 20075 bp, 31 predicted proteins | sample MGYA00242802_ERZ504649 | MGnify/ENA primary metagenome ERZ504649 (study PRJEB26092, sample SAMD00036194) | human gut metagenome | host: Homo sapiens | study: EMG produced TPA metagenomics assembly of...
GGTCTGAAAGGGGCGAGCAGCCCCTTTCTCGTTGCGGGGTGGGTGGAGTCCAGAGGCAGGGAGGGGGGACTCGAAACACCCCTCCTGCCTCTGGCCCAGCGGAGCGTCCCCGGCGGCGATGATTTTTATAAAAGCTATGAAGCCTGTCCCACGCGACCGCTCTCTGCACAAGAAGCAACTTTTTCTGTGAAAAAGCAAACAAGCCAGCTCCGCAGGGCTGGCTTATTTGCAATAAAAAATAATTTTCCGCTAAAAATGCCCAGAGTGAAACGGAGGGCATTTAAATGGTTAGGCCTGCGATAGCACAGACAAAAAGAAAAAGCGGTGACTCGTGCAGGTTGAGTCATCGCTTTTCTTGCCCCTTGTGGGGCAGGCAGGGTAAATGATAAGAAGGTAAATGAAGAAAATAGCAATTTTAAGAACAAAGGTTTTGTGCTGAGCGAAGAACCGCTCGTAGAAGTTCATGTATCCAACGTGATGCCTTTGTTGGATACAACATACCACTTTTTTGGAAGAATTACAAGCCCTTTTTTCGATTTTTCACCAATAAACGTGCGAAAAATCGCATTTTGGAGAAACGCACAAATTCAACGAGAAGTTCCCGGCAAACTGACGAACAAGCATAAAAATGAGCAGGTGCGGCCCGGAACGGCGGCAAAAAAGACGCAGAATGCGACAGTTCTTTACAAGAACCGGTCCGTGTGCTAAGATGAATACATTCAATGGAGAGTCTGCCCTGCGAAGGGTGGGCGTATGTGTCCGAGCAGGATGGCCCGGCACGGGGAAAGGAGCATATCAATGGAAAATCAGGCGGTGAGCGGAACAAAAAAGCCGCTCTTCGGAGGGCGGAAGCCGCTGTTCACACAAAAGGAACTGCTGCTGCTGACCGGCCCGCTGCTGGTGGAGCAGCTGCTGGAAGTGACCGTGGGTATGGCCGATACCATGATGGTGTCCCGCTGCGGCGAAGCGGCCATTTCCGGTGTCAGCCTTGTGGACATGATCAACAACCTCATCATCGTGCTGTTTGCGGCGCTGGCCACCGGCGGCGCAGTGGTGGTAAGCCAGTTTCTGGGTGCGCGGGAGCAGAAGGAGGCCGATGCAAGCTCTGGCCAGCTGCTTTTGCTCAGCGGCGTATTCGGTTTGCTGGTGGGGGCATTCTGTTTTGTTTTTGCAAGGCCGATGATCCGGCTGTTCTACGGTGCCATCGATGCCGATGTGCTGGATGCCAGCGTGCTGTACCTGAAGGTGATCGCCCTCAGCTATCCGTTTCTGGCACTGTATAACGGCGGTGCGGCACTGTTCCGCAGCATGGGCAACTCCAAGATCTCCATGCAGATCAGCTTTTTGATGAACGTGATCAACATTGTGGGCAACGCAGTGTGCATCTTCGGATTTAAAATGGGCGTAGACGGTGTTGCATGGCCCAGCGTGCTGTCTCGTGTGGTGGCAGCGGCCCTTATCCTGCGCAAGTGCTACCAGAAGGGCAATGCCATCACGGTGCCAAAGACCACCCGGCTGGATGCAAAGATGACAAAGCGCATTCTGGGCATCGGCATCCCGTCCGCCTTTGAGAACAGCCTGTTCGAGGCCGGACGCATTCTGGTGGTGAGCATGATCTCCACCTTCGGCACAGTGCAGATCGCAGCAAACGCCGTGGCAAACAATCTGGACGGCATGGGCGTGATCCCCGGCAAGGCCCTCAGCCTTGCCATGATCACGGTGGTGGGCCGCTGCATCGGTGCGCGGGACGACGAGCAGGCTGTTTATTATACCCGCAAGCTGACGGTGTGGTCTTACATCGCAATGGGTCTTTCCAACGGTGCCATCCTGCTGTTTTTGCACAAGCTCATCGGCATCTACGCGCTGTCCGGTGAGACGATGGTGCTTTCTGAGCTGCTGGTACGTATCCATGCAGGCTTTGCCATCCTGCTGTGGACCCTGTCCTTCGTGCTGCCCAACGCCCTGCGTGCAGCCAACGATGTGAAGTTCACCATGATCGTGTCCATCCTGAGCATGGCGGTGTGGCGGCTGGGCTTCAGCTACCTGCTGTGCGTGCGCATGGGCTGGGGCGCTGTGGGCGTGTGGATCGCAATGATCATTGACTGGGTTTGCCGCGTGACATGCTTTGTGCTCCGCTTCCGCAGCGGTGTATGGAAAACCAAATATCAGGCATAACATAAAGAGGAGTATACCTATGAAACTGATCAGCTGGAACGTCAACGGCCTGCGCGCCTGCCTGACCCATGCTTTGCCGAGAGCTTTGCGGCTCTGGATGCCGATATCTTTTCGGTGCAGGAGACCAAGATGCAGCCCGGTCAGGCGGATTTTGCGCCGGATGGCTACACCGAGTATACCTATTCTGCCGAGAAGAAGGGCTACTCCGGCACGGCCTGCTGGTGCCGTGAGCAGCCGCTGTCCGTGACCACCGGCATCGGCATTGAGCAGCACGACCACGAGGGCCGTGTGCTCACGCTGGAATACCCGGGGTTCTGGCTGGTGAACTGCTATACCCCCAACAGTCAGGACGGGCTGAAGCGTCTGGACTACCGCATGGAGTGGGAGGATGCCTTCCGTGCCTACCTGCTGGCACTGGACGCAAAAAAGCCGGTGATCCTGTGCGGCGATCTGAATGTTGCCCATAGGGAGATCGACATCAAGAACGACAAGACCAACCACATGAGCGCAGGCTTTACCGATCAGGAGCGCGGTAAAATGACCGAACTGCTGGACGCAGGCTTTGCCGACAGCTTCCGCGTGCTGCACCCGGACGAGGTGAAGTACAGCTGGTGGAGCTACCGCTTCCACGCCCGCGAGAAGAATGCGGGCTGGCGCATCGATTACTTCATCGTGTCCCGCCGCATTGCCGATAAGATCCGCGCGGCGGAGATCCACAACGAGATCTTCGGCTCAGACCACTGCCCGGTGGAGCTGGACATTGACCTGTAACCTGTAAAAAAATGCCTGCTCTCCCGGAAAGAGCAGGAAAAAGGAGACTCTATGCTCAAAAGCTATCTGCTGGTATTTTTTGTTTCCATGGTGCCGCTCATTGAACTGCGCGGAGCCATCCCCATCGGGCTTGGCATGGGCCTGCCCATCCTGCCCACCTATCTGGTGTGCGTGGTGGGCAACATGATCCCGGTGCCGTTCATCTATCTGTTTGCACGCAAATTCCTGATCTGGGGCTACCACAAGCCCCTTATCGGGCCAATCTGCAAGTTCTGCATCGTCAAGGGCGAAAAAGGCGGACGCGCACTGGAAGCAAGGCGGGCCGCGGCCTTGTGGTTGCGCTGCTGCTGTTCGTGGGTATCCCGCTGCCGGGCACCGGCGCGTGGACCGGGACGCTGGCGGGCTCGATCCTGGATATGAAGTTCAAGGACGTGGTCAAGGCCTGCATGGGCGGCGTGCTGCTGGCGGGCATCATCATGGGTCTGGCCAGCGCGGGCCTGCTGGGTGCGCTGAGCACCCTGTTCTCGGTGGGCTGAGAAAAAAAGACTGTGTTCCGGCAAAGAACAACAATTGACAATGGCATTTTGCCGCCGAGTATGCTAAAATAAAAAAGTGTTTTGAAACCGGCGGCGAAAAGCTGCCGGACAGAAAGGAACGATAAGATCATGGATCAGGCACTGAATCAGAAAATCGACGCATATATTGCGCAAAACAAGGAACAGCTGCTGAAGGATATTGCCGCTCTGGTGGCAGTCAACAGCGTAGAGGGCACCCCGGAAGAGGGTGCACCCTTCGGCGCAGGCCCCCGTGCAGCGCTGGACAAGACGCTGGAGCTGGCTGCGGGCATGGGCTTTGCCACCCGCAACTGCGAAAACTACATCGGCTATGCAGAGCTGGCCGGCAAGGACCCTGAAAAGTATCTGGCGACCATCTGCCATGTGGACGTGGTGCCCGTGGGCAACGGCTGGACGGCCGACCCCTTCACCATGCGCATTCAGGACGGCTGGCTGCTGGGCCGCGGCGTTGCCGACGACAAAGGCCCATGGTGGCTACCCTGTATGCCCTGAAGTTCCTCAAGGAGCAGGGCTATGAGCTGCGCTACCCCATCCGCGCACTGGCAGGCACCAACGAGGAGACCCACATGCAGGATGTGGACTACTATCTCAAGAACTACCCGGCTCCCGCTTTCTGCTTTACCCCGGATGCCGAGTTCCCGGTGTGCAACGGCGAGAAGGGCCTGTTCGGTGCCAAGATCGTCAGCCCGGTGTGCAACGGCGTCATCGTGGAGATCGAGGGCGGCGTGGCAAACAACGCCGTGCCCGACCGTGCAAGCGCGCTGGTCAGGACCGACATCTCCAAGCTGAAGAATGCCCCCAACATCACGCTGGAGCCGGAAGGCGACGGCGTGCGCATCCGCGGCTGGGGCAAGTCCGGCCACGCAGCCATGCCGCAGGGCACCGTGAACGCCATTGGTCTGGTGGTGAACTACCTGCTGGACAACGGACTGTGCAATGAGACCGAGCGCACCTATCTGGAGGCTGTGCGCAAGCTGCACGCTTCCACCGCCGGTGAGGGTCTGGGCATCAACTGCGCCGACGGCCCCTTTGGCCCGCTGACCGTGATCGGCGGACGCATCTACATGGAAGATGGCCGCATTTTCCAGACCATGGACAGCCGCTTCCCCACCTGCACCAACGGCAAAAAGATGACCGAGCAGATCCGTGCCGCACTGGGCGATGGCGCTGAGCTGCGCGATGTGACCGCTGCCGAGCCCTTCTATATTGAAGCAGACAGCCCTGCCATTCTGGCCTGCATCAACACCTACAACGAAGTGACCGGCGAGAACGCCAAGCCCTTCACCATGGGCGGCGGCACCTATGCCCGCCACTTCCCCTATGCGGTCAGCTTTGGCCCCGAGCATGTGGACCTGCCGCTGCCGGAGTTCGGCGGCCCGATGCACGGTGCAAACGAAGCGGCACCCATCGACAAGCTGCTGGAAGCCGTGAAGATCTATATCATCGCGCTGCTGCGCCTTGAGGAGATCGACTTCTGATGCAGCCGGTGAATGTGCTCGTCATCGACGGGCAGGGCGGGGGCTTGGCAAACAGCTGGTGGCAGCCTTGAGCACGCAGTGTCCGGAGGCCCGGCTCACTGCGGTGGGCACCAACAGTCTGGCGGCAAACGCCATGCGCAAGGCCGGTGCCCCGCGTGCCGCCACCGGCGAGAACGCCGTGGTGGTGAACTGCCGCAGCGCGGATATCATCGTGGGGCCCATCGGCATCGTCGTTGCGGATGCACTGCTGGGCGAGATCACGCCCGCCATGCCACGGCCGTGTGCCAGAGCCATGCGATGCGGGTGCTCATCCCGGTGAACCACTGCGAAAACTATATCGTGGGTGTGCCGGAGCAGCCTATCAGTGATCTGGTGGCCGCTGCGGTGCAGAAGGTGAAAGCTCTCTGCGCCGGGGAAGGTGCGGAAAAAGGTTTATTGAAAATGCCCTCCGCTTGCGCTCTGGGCATCTTCAGCGGAAAAATATTTTATAATAGAGCAACAGCGGACAGCCTGCGGGCTGTCCGCTGTTGCATTTTCACGGAAAGGGTCCAAGAGGGAAACTTGATCTGTCTGTGCTTGCTTCCTGCGGAAACAGCCGCACAGCCGGGAAACAGGCCACTTCTTCATTGCGCCCGCTCCAGTGAAAAGGCAAGTCGGAAAATCCCGCAGGATTTTCGACTTACTTCTAAAAAATATAAATTCCTTGAATAATGCCCAGAGCGCAAGCGGAGGCATTCTGAATCGTTACGACTTCTGTCGTGCGGCGATCTGCGCTGCCGTGGGCGGGGTGTCGCCCTGCGCAGCGTTTTCCAGCGCGCCGAGACGGCGGTCCAGATCGGTCAGGCGCTGGGCTACGATATCCGGCAGATCCTGCTGGTCCAGATCGTCCGCCGGGTTCACGGCCTTGTTGTTGATGCGCACCACCTCGGCGGGCACGCCCACAGCGGTGCAGTTGGCAGGCAGATTGCGCAGCACCACGCTGCCTGCGCCGATGCGGGAGTTGTCTCCGATATACACCGGGCCAAGGACCTTGGTGCCTGCACCGATCAGCACGTTGTTGCCCAGAGTGGGGTGGCGCTTGCCGGTGTCCTTGCCGGTGCCGCCCAGAGTGACACCGTGGTAGATGGTGCAGTTGTCCCCGATCTCGCAGGTCTCACCGAACACGATGCCCATGCCGTGATCAATGAACAGGCATCTGCCGATGGTGGCACCGGGATGGATCTCGATGCCGGTGCGGCGGCGGCCATGCTGGCTGACCCACCGGGCCAGAAAGAACCGCTTGTGCTGGTACAGCCAGTGCGCAATGCGGTGGTATACCAGAATGTGAAAGCCCGGATACAGCAAAATGACCTCCAGCACGTTGCGTGCAGCGGGGTCCTTGCGCTGGATGTTCCGCGCGTCCTCCAACAAACCCATGGGAAAACCCTCTCTTTCCTGATTCCGATGAAGCTGCTCTGAATAAAAATCACGCCTCTGCCATGAAAACAGCCTCTGACTCTTTTGACCATACTATAATAGCACACCCGGACGGGAATGTACAGCAATATGCTAGGAATTGATGTGACTAACCCTGAATCTGGCGGGGAAAAACTGCTTTTGGGTAGAGTAGCTAAAATTCCGGGAGGGAAGCGGCAAACCTTTTTGCAACAAAATATATGCGGAAGCATTGACACATTTCGCGCTTCTATGCTAAAATATTATGAAAAGATTCCAGACTTATAAAAGGAGACAGCACCATGCAGAAAAGCGCGATGTGCACCAAACTGAATAAGCAGTTCGCATCCGGTTTTGCCGTGGGTTCGTTGTTTCCTTTTTTTGTGGAATGAGCTTTTCCCTTTGCGGGGAAAAGTTTTTTTTTGCCCGTAAGCCGGAAAGCCGAACCAGACAAACGCAAATCAGGAGGGAACTGCGATGCTGCTTGTAAATGCTGTGAACACCGAAGGAAGACCGCTTGAGATTTTTGTAAAGGACGGCAGGATCGCTGCTGTAGGTCAGGAGCTGGAGGCACTGGCCGGGAGAACGAAACGGTCATTGATGCCGGCGGGCTGACCGTGCTGCCCGCCTTTGTGGACCTGCACTGCCACTGGCGCACCCCGGGCTTTGAGTACAAGGAGGACATCGAGACCGCAGCCGCGCCGCAGCCGCCGGCGGTTACACCTTCGTGAACCTGATGCCCAACACAAAGCCGGTGTGCTCTTCTGCGGCACAGGCGTTCATGGTGGAGCAGAAGGCTGCCGAAGTAGGCCTGTGCGATGTGAACCAGACCGTCTCCATCACCGAGAACTTTGACGGTGTGAGCATCGACCACCTCAAGACCCTGCCTGCCGGTGTGAAGTTCATCACCGAGGACGGCCACGGCGTGCAGGACAATGCCACCATGGCAAAGGCTTTCGCATCTGCACCCAGAAGGATATCACCGTGATGAGCCATGCCGAGGATATGGAGATCAGCCCGTGGGACTACCGTCTGGCTGAGGACATCGAGACGGTGCGCAACTGCTGGCTGAGCGAATACTACCAGACCAAGCTGCACATGTGCCACGTGTCCACCCGCGGTGCGCTGGATGCCATCCAGATGGCAAAGCTGCGGGGGGCACCCGTCACCTGCGAGGTGACCCCGCATCACCTGTGGTTCACCAATGATACCTGCGATTACCGTGTGAACCCGCCCATCCGCACCGCCGACGATGTGCAGGCGCTGGTGGACGGCATCCGCACCGGCATCGTGGATGCCATTGCAACCGACCACGCGCCCCACTCCGAAGAGGACAAGCTCAAGGGCATGGCCGGTATGGTGGGCAGTGAGACCGCTTTCGGTGTCTGCTACACCAAGCTCTGCAAGCAGGAAGGCCTGCCGCTGGAAGTGCTGGTGCACCTGATGAGCACCCGCCCTGCCGAGATCCTGGGCCTTGCCAAGGGTCAGCTGGAGCCGGGCTACGACGCGGACTTTGTGCTGGTGGATCTGGATACCCCCTACACCGTGGATAAGGACAAGCTGCACTCCAAATCTCACAACACCCCGTTCGACGGCGCTGAGCTTTACGGCAAGGTGTGCGCCACCGATCAAGGGCGGCAAGCTGACCTATCAGGCAGAGAATTGAAAAAACAATATTATATAAGATAAGAATCAATAAGAGAGCAAACAGGAGGAACCCACAATGACCAACATGGATAAGCTTTACGAAGCAGTGGAAGCCCGCGGCCCGGTGTGCGTAGGTCTGGATACCGATTTCAGCTACCTGCCCGAGGACTTCGTGGACAGCACCCTGTCCCGCGGTGAGAACATCGTGCGCTTCAACAGGAAGCTCATCGACGCCACCAAGGCCGTGGCAGGCTGCTACAAGGTGCAGATCGCTTACTACGAGTCTCTGGGCCTTGAGGGCATGAAGCCTACGCCGACACCCTGAAGGCGGTGCGCGAGGCCGGTGTGCCGGTGATCGCCGACATCAAGCGCGGCGACATTGCCAAGACCGCCGAGATGTACGCCATGGGTCACTTTACCGGCGATTTCGAGAGCGATTTCGTCACGCTGGCACCCTATATGGGTCTGGACTCCATCAGCCCCTACCTGCCCTACGCTGAAAAGCAGGGCAAGGGCATGTTCGTGCTCTGCCGCACCTCCAACGGCGGTGCCAAGGACTTTGAGTACGAGAAGCTGGCCGACGGCCGCCACGTCTACGATCTGGTGGGCGACAAGCTGAACGCTCTGGGCAAGGACTACATGGGCGAGCACGGCTACTCCTCCATCGGTCTGGTTATCGGCGGCACCCACATCGAGGAGGCCACCGAGATCCGTGCAAAGTATCAGGACAGCTTCTTCCTGATCCCCGGCTACGGCGCACAGGGCGGCAAGGCCGAGGACATTGCCCAGTACCTCACCAAGGGCAACGGCGGCGTGGTCAACTCCAGCCGCGGCATCCTGCTGGCCTATAAGAAGCAGCCGGGCACTGCCTTTGACGAAGCCGCTTACAACGAATGTGTGAATATGAAGGAGGCCATTGCTCATGCGTGCAGCCTGCTGTGAAGCCACTGTTCTGCGCAATGAGGTCATTGCCCCGGACATCCGCCTGCTGACGGTGGTCTGGCCGGACCGCGATCACGCACCCCACGCAGGCCAGTTCTTTACCCTGCGTGCATGGGGCGCAGACGAAGCCCCCTTCCTGTCCCGGCCCATCAGCGTGCACCGCTGGAACCCGGACAGCAGCACCATCGAGTTTCTGTATCAGGTGGTGGGCGAGGGCACTGAAAAGATCGCGCAGCTCAAAATGAAGGATACCTTCCAGCTCACCGGCCCTATGGGCAACGGCTTTGATGTGCCGGACATCCTGAGCAAGTACAAAAAAATCGCTGTAGTGGGCGGCGGCATCGGCACTGCGCCCATATTCCAGCTCACCCGTGAACTGGCAGCGGCAGGTGTGAAGCCGGATGTGTTCTTCGGCTTCCGGGATGCCCCCTACTGCATGGAGGAGTACCGCGAGATCGCAAACCTTGTCAAGGTGTCCACCGACACCGGCGCGGTGGGCTTCCACGGCTTTGTCACCCAGCTGTACGACCCCGCCGACTACGACGTGGTGCTGGTGTGCGGGCCCACGGTCATGATGAAGAACGCCGCCCGCCTGTGTGCCGAGAAGGGCACCCCCTGCTTTGTGAGCATGGAAAAGAAGATGCCTGCGGCATTGGTGCCTGCCTTGGCTGCACCTGCGAGACCAGGAGCGGCGAGGGCAAGAGCGTGTGCAAGAACGGCCCGGTATTTGATGCAACGGAGGTGTTCTTCTGATGGCTGACCTGAAAACCAACCTGCTGGGCTTTGTGATGAACAGCCCGGTCATCGGCGCATCCGGCACTGTGGGCTACGGTGTGGAGTACGAAGAGCTGGCAGACTTTGCCAAGATCGGCGGCATCTCCGGCAAGGGCCTGACCCTGCACGGCCAGTACGGCAACAAGGGCGAGCGCCTGTGGGAGACCCCTTCCGGCCTCATCAACAGCATCGGCCTGCAGAACCCCGGCGTGCAGCACTTCATTGACGTGGAGCTGCCCGAGATGCTGGAACTGAAGCAGAAGTACGGCACGGTGGCCATTGCCAACCTTGGCGGCCACAGCGAGGAAGAGTATGTGGAAGGTGCCTCAATGCTGAGCGACAGCGCAGTGGACATCGTGGAGCTGAACATCTCCTGCCCAAACGTCAAGGTGGGCGGCATGGCCTACGGCGTGAAAGCCGAAGCTGCCGGTGAGGTGGTGCGCATGGTGCGCGCTGCCTGCAAAAAGCCCCTGATGGTCAAGCTGAGCCCGCAGGCCGAGAACATCCCTGAGATGTGCAAGGCCGTGGAAGCCGCCGGTGCGGATGCCATCAGCTGACCAACACCTTCCAGCCTGCGCCATCGATCTGGAAAAGCGCCGCCCGGTGTTCAACAACATCTTCGCGGGCCTGTCCGGCCCGGCGGTGCGGCCCATTGCCCTGCGCATGGTGTGGCAGGCTGTGGGCGCTGTGAACATCCCAGTGGTGGGTCTGGGCGGCATCGCCACGGGCCGTGACGCACTGGAGTTCATCATGGCCGGTGCTGCGGCGGTGCAGGTGGGTGCCGCAAACTTTGCCAACCCCCGCGCCATGGAGACCATTGCGGACGAGATGGCCGCATGGATGGACAAGAACGGCGTGAAAACGCTGGACGAGATCCGCGGATGTGCCCGGAATGCTGAATAATCCAATTGATATACCAGCAAAATACTGATTTATACGCATAAAAACAAAGCCACTGCATAAATTTGCAAATCACGCAAAAGCGTGGTACAATACCGTTCAAAAGACATTTTTATAAAAGAGAGGGAGAAGTACAATGAGTGAAGCACTTGAGATCCTGAAGAGCTGTGACGCGTTCCTGGAAGGCCACTTCCTGCTGTCCTCCGGCCGCCATTCCAGCGCATACTGCCAGATGGCTTATCTGCAGCAGTACCCCGACCGCTGCGCCGAGGTCATGAAGAGCGTGGCAGATAAGGTCAAGGAAATGGACGTGGATGTGATCGTCGGCCCGGCCATGGGCGGCATCGTGTACGCCTACGAGCTGGCCCGCCAGACCGGCAAGCGCGCCATCTTCACCGAGCGCGTGGACAATGTGATGACCCTGAAGCGCTTCGCCATCCACCCGGGTGAGAAGTGCCTCATCGCTGAGGACGTGGTCACCACCGGTATCTCCTCTCTGGAGACCAAGCGCGTGATTGAAGAGAACGGCGGCATCTGCGTGGGCATCACCTGCGTGGTGGACCGCACCAAGCCCGAGGCTCCGTCTCCCATTCCCATCGTGGCAAGCGCCTCAAGCTGGACCTGCCCAACTACGCACCGGAAGAGTGCCCCATCTGCAAGGAAGGCAAGCTGCCGCTGGTGCATCTGGGCAGCCGCAAGATGAAGCAGGAAGCAAAGCAGACCCTGTAATGTGTTGAAACGAGGAAAACTATGAACGCATATCTTCTTTTGGCAAATGGCATGGTCTTTGCCGGCCAGTCGGTGGGTGCCGAGGGCGTCACCGTGGGCGAGGTGGTCTTTGCCACCGGCATGGTGGGCTTTCAGGAGACCCTGACCGACCCCAGCTACTATGGCCAGATCATCACCCAGACCTACCCCCTTATCGGCAACTACGGCATGAATAAGGACGACATGGAGTCCGACCGCATCTGGGCAAAGGGCTACATCGTGCGCGAGGCCTGCACCACCCCCTCCAACTGGCGCTGCGAGGAAACGCTGGACAGCTTTTTGAAAAAGAACAACACCATCGGCATTGAGGGCATCGACACCCGCCACCTGACCCGCATCATCCGCGAGAGCGGTGTGATGAACGGTGCCATCCTGACCACCTTCGACCCCGCCGACCCGGCCAACAAGGCCGAGACCGAGGCTCTGCTGGCTCAGATCCGCGCCTACGCCGTCACCGATGCGGTGAAGAATGTTACCTGTGAAAAGCCCGAGGTGTTCAACCCGCAGGGCGAGACCCATATCGTGCTGATGCACTACGGCTGCAAGCGCAACATCGTGCGCTGCCTTGTCAAGCGCGGCTGCAAGGTGACGGTCATGCCCGCCTTTGCAACGGCAGAGGAAATCAAGGCCCTTGCTCCGGACGGCATCATGCTGTCCAATGGTCCCGGCGACCCGGCGGAACCCGTGGAGGTCATCGAGAACCTCAAGCACATCTTTGAGCTGAACATCCCCACTTTCGGCATCTGTCTGGGCCACCAGCTGAGTGCTCTGGCAGCCGGTGCCAAGACCATGAAGCTCAAATACGGCCATCGCGGTGCCAACCAGCCCGTGACCGACTTTGAGTCCGGCCGCACCTTCATCACCAGCCAGAACCACGGCTACGCTGTGGTGGGCGACGAGCTGCCCGCCGAGATGGGCGAGGTGGCACAGGTGAACGCCAACGACGGCACCTGTGAGGGCATCAAGTACAAGAAGTGGAACTGCTTTACCGTGCAGTTCCACCCGGAAGCAAACGGCGGCCCCAAGGATACCGAGTTTCTGTTCGACCGCTTCCTGAACAACGTCAAAGCAGCAAAAAAGGAGGCACGCTGAAATGCCGAAGGACCCTAGAATCAAGAAGGTGCTGGTCATTGGCTCCGGCCCCATCATCATTGGTCAGGCTGCGGAGTTCGACTACTCCGGCACGCAGGCCTGCCGCGCCCTGAAGGCAGAGGGCATCGAGACCGTTCTGCTGAACTCCAACCCCGCAACCATCATGACCGACCCGGATGTGGCCGACCATGTTTACATCGAGCCCATGACGCTGGAAGTCGTGGAGCGCATTCTGGACATCGAAAAGCCGGACTCCGTGCTGCCGAACCTCGGCGGTCAGATGGGCCTGAATCTGTCCATGGAGCTGGCCCGCTCCGGCTATCTGGACCGCACCGGCATCCGCCTGCTGGCCTGCAAGCCCGAGACCATCGACCGTGCCGAGGACCGCGAGCTGTTCAAGGAGACCATGGAAAAGCTGCACCAGCCCATCATCCCCTCTGAGGTGGTGGAAACGCTGCAGGACGCTCTGGCCTGTGCAGACCGCATTGGCTACCCGGTCATCGTGCGTCCGGCCTTTACCATGGGCGGCACCGGCGGCGGCATCTGCGAGAACAAGGCAAAGCTCATCGAGATCGGCACCAACGGCCTGCGCCTTTCCCCCATCCATCAGATCCTTGTGGAAAAGTGCATTGCCGGCTGGAAAGAGATCGAGTACGAGGTCATGCGCGACCACAAGGGCAATGTGATCACCGTGTGTAACATGGAGAACCTGGACCCTGTGGGCATCCACACCGGCGACTCGGTGGTCGTGGCTCCTTCCCAGACCCTGACCGACCACGAATACCAGATGCTGCGCACCGCTGCTCTGGACATCATCACCGAGCTGGGCATCGAGGGCGGCTGCAACTGCCAGTTCGCCCTGAAACCGGACAGCTACGATTACGCGGTCATCGAGGTCAACCCCCGTGTGTCCCGCTCTTCCGCACTGGCTTCCAAGGCCACCGGTTATCCCATTGCCAAGGTGGCTACCAAGATCGCCATTGGCTACACGCTGGACGAGATCACCAACGATGTCACCGGCAAGACCTGCGCCTGCTTTGAGCCTGCGCTGGACTACATCGTGGTCAAGTACCCGAAGTGGCCCTTTGATAAGTTCGTCTACGCCGACAAGTCTCTGGGCACCCAGATGATGGCCACCGGCGAGGTGATGAGCATTGGCAACAGCTTCGAGGCTGCCATGATGAAGGCAGTCTCCTCCATTGAGCTGGGTATGGACACCCTGACCCACAAGCCCTTTGAGGAGCTGACCGATGACGAGATCGTGGCCCACATGCATGTTCAGGATGCCGAACGCGTGTTCTGCGTGTACGAGGCTCTCAAGCGCGGCATCGACCACCAGACCATCTACCGCATCACCAAGATCGACTGGTGGTTCCTAGACAAGATGCAGCATCTGGCAAACCTTGAGAATGGCCTTGCCAAGTGCAACGGCGTGCTGACCGAGGAACAGTACAAGACCGCCAAGAAGTACGGCTTCCAGGATAAGACCATCAAGCGTCTGGCACAGGTGGACACCCTGCCCGTGGAGAACTACCGCGCCGGCTTCAAGATGGTGGATACCTGTGCTGCCGAGTTCTCGGCCAACACCCCCTATTTCTACTCCACCTACGACGGCGACAACGAAGCTGCTGAGTTCATTGCGAGAAGGAAGCCGAAGCATCTGCCAAGGGCGAACCCAGGAAAAAGAAGGTTCTGGTCTTTGGTTCCGGCCCCATCCGCATCGGTCAGGGCATCGAGTTCGACTACTGCTCGGTGCACTGTGTGTGGACCCTGAAGAAGCACGGCTGCGAAGCCATTCTGGTCAACAACAACCCCGAGACTGTCTCCACCGACTTTGACACCGGCGACCGTCTGTACTTTGACCCGCTGAACCCGGAGAGCGTGGACAACATCATTGCCACCGAGAAGCCGGATGCCTGTGTGGTGCAGTTCGGCGGCCAGACCGCCATCAAGCTGGCAAAGCACATGGACGAGATCGGCCTGCCCATTCTGGGCACCCCGGCAGATGCCATCGATGAAGCAGAGGACCGTGAGCGCTTCGACGAGCTGCTGGAGCGCTGCAGGATCCCCCGCGCACCGGGCCGCACTGTCTTCAATCTGGACGAGGCTCTGGCTGCCGCCGACGAGATCGGCCTGCCGGTGCTGATGCGTCCCTCCTACGTGCTGGGCGGTCAGAACATGATCGTGGCCTACACCAAGGCAGACGTGATCGAGTACATGGGCGTTATCACCGAGCATGTGGACATGGATCACCCTGTGCTGCTGGATAAGTATATTCTGGGCACCGAGTGCGAAGTGGATGCCATCTGCGACGGCGAAAACTTCCTGATCCCCGGCATTATGGAGCAGGTGGAGCGCACCGGCGTGCACTCCGGCGACTCTATCTGTGTCTACCCGGCACAGCACCTGACTCAGGCCGAGATCGACACCATGGTGGATTACACCGGCCGCTTTGCCCGCGAGCTGCATGTCAACGGTCTGGTGAACGTGCAGTACGCAGTTTCCAACGGCAAGGTGTACGTCATTGAGGTGAACCCCCGTTCCTCCCGTACCGTGCCGTATATCTCCAAGGTCACCGGCGTGCCATGGTGGATCTGGCGGTGCGCTGCTGTCTGGGCGAAAAGCTGGCAGATATGGGCTACGGCACCGGCCTGCACCCCAACGCACCCTATGTGGCCGTCAAGGTGCCTGTGTTCAGCTTTGAAAAGCTACACGGTGTGGATACCCAGTTCGGCCCCGAGATGAAGTCCACCGGCGAAGTGCTGGGCATTGCCCCCAACTACCACGATGCCCTGCTCAAGGGCCTCATCGGCGCGGGCTACACCTTCAAGACCCCCGGCCCTGCAAGCTGCTGCATCTTCACCGTGAAGGACAGCGACAAGCCGGAGTTTGTGGATATCGCATGGAAGCTCAAGAGTATGGGCTACAAACTGTACGGTACCTCCGGCACCTGCGCATGGCTCAACAAGCACATGGTGCCCTGCAACGAGGTGCGCAATATGTCCGGCGAGTCGCCCAACATCGTGGACCTGCTGCAGAGCGGTCTGGTGGATTATGTGTTCTCTACCAGCGCTAAGGGCCGTGACCCCAAGCGCGACTCCGTCCGCCTGCGCCGCAAGGCTGTGGAGCTGAGCATCCCCTGCATCACCGCAGTGGATACCGCCAACGCTCTGGTGGACTGCCTGCGCAGTGATCACAGCCTGGAAAATATCCCGCTGGTGGATATTGCCACCCTGTATCACCGCAAATAATTACCTCACGAATTACCCGTAAAATGCTTTTTTGCAGCGCCCGCCAAAACAGCGGGCGCTGTATTTGTGAAGGACGGAGAGAGATTACATAAGTTCGTGCGCAATAAATGACGTTTTGTGCGCAATCTGTCGCAAACAGTGTGTGAATTATGTTATACTCAACAACACAAAATTTGCCAAAAGACGTTACTTTTGGACACTCCAGGAGGATATAGATACATGACCCGTTCCCAGATGATCGAGACTGTGGCACGCAAGACCGGCTTCACCGAAGCACAGGTCGAGACCACGATGGATGCAATGTTTGACCAGATCGCCGACTGCCTGCGCGCAGACGAGAAGGTGACCATCGCAGGCTTTGGCCGTTTTGAGATGCGTCCCCGCAAGCCCAAGGCCTACACCAACCCCAAGACCAAGGTTTCCAGCCGTCTGGAGTCCACCTCCATCCCCGGCTTCAAGGCCAGCGGCCGCTTCAAGCAGAAGCTGGAAGCAGGCAAGGCTGCCAAGACTGAGGAAGCTGTCTGATCCTCAAATCAAATGCAAAGAGCTGTGCCCTCCACTCAGGGCGCAGCTCTTTTTGTTTGTAACTCCCTCAGTTTCGCTTTTGCTCAACAGCTCCCTCGGAGAGAGAGCCTCGCCGTGCGGAAAAGTCTCCCTCTGGAAGGAAGGTGACATCGCATTAGCGATGACGGAAGGAGTTCGTTAAGAACCTGCTGACAAGTGTGGCATTTCATGCTATACTGGGTTCAGAATATAAAATGACAAAGGAACGGAGAATCAGATGCTTTACAGTGAGTTGCAGTGCAGCGATGCCATCCACAAGGCCGTGGAGCGCATGGCTTTGCCGAAATGACCGAAATTCAGGAAAAGACCATCCCCGTCATGATGGCGGGCTATGACGTGATCGCAAAAGCCCCCACCGGCACCGGCAAGACCTGTGCCTTCGGCATCCCGGTGGCGGAGCATATCTTACCGGAAAACAAGTACCCGCAGGCCGTGATCATGGCCCCCACCCGGGAGCTGGCCCAGCAGATCGCGCAGGAGCTGGAAGAGCTGACCTATTTTATGCCCGAAGTGCAGGTGGCCTGCGTGTACGGCGGTGCCAACATGGAAAAGCAGGCAAAGCGCCTTGCCGAGGCTGCCAGATCGTGGTGGCAACGCCGGGCCGTCTGATGGACCACTACAAGCACCATTCCATTGATATCTCTCATGTGACCCAGATCGTGCTGGACGAGGCCGACGAAATGCTGAACATGGGCTTCTATAAGGATGTGCGGCATATCATTGAAATGATGAAGGCCCGCAAGTCCCTCTCCATGTTCTCGGCCACCATCAGCCGCGAGGTAATGGACATCGCTGCTGTACCAGCACAACGCCGAGGAGATCACCGTCCAGCCCAAGGAAGAAAGCCAGCCCAAGATCACCCAGTATATGCTGGAGACCTCTGGCCGCAACAAGCTTTCCGACCTTGCACAGATCATCATTGGTGAGAATTACAAGCGGGTGATGGTGTTCTGCGATACCAAGTTCAACACTGCCACTCTGGCCAACCAGCTGGCACGGCTGGGCTTCTCGGTAGACTGCCTCCACGGCGACCTCTCCCAGAAGGAGCGCAACCAGATCATGCAGAACTTCCGGGACGGCAAGCTGGCCATTCTGGTAGCCACCGACGTTGCCGCCCGCGGCATCGATGTTTCGGATGTGGATGCCGTGATCAACTACGATGTGCCCAGTGAGAACGAACATTACACCCACCGCATCGGCCGCACCGGCCGTGCCAAAAAGGAGGGCGTGAGCTACCTGTTCTATGTGCCGGAGGAGAAAAAGCGGGTGCAGGAACTGCTGCGCTTGACCCGCAATACCGACCTGTGCACCCCGGTGCACTTCGACTTCAACCATGAGCACATTGTGGTGGAGAAAAAGCAGGACAGCGCCGACCGGTTCCAGATCAAGTGCTACTTCTGATAAAATAAGAACTCCTTCAGTCTCGCATTCGCTCGCCAGCTCCCTCAAGGAGGGAGCCTTTGGCAGTGCGGCAAAGTTTTATGTTTTGCCAAAGGCCCCATCTCCGAGGGGGCTGTCTGCGAAGCAGACTGGGGGAGTCTCACTTTTCTATTAAAATCTATTGACCTTCCCCTTTCTGGAAGGTGTAACATAGGCACGTAAGGAGGCACCGGAACCATGAAGATCAACGAAGTGGAAGCCGCTGTGGGCGTGACCAAAAAGAACATCCGCTTTTACGAGGAGGAGGGGCTCATTACCCCCAGCCGCGAGCCGGGCAACGGCTACCGCAGCTACTCGCAGGCGGACGTGGAACGCCTGCGCCGCATCAAGCTGCTGCGCAAGCTGGATGTGCCGCTGGCCGAGATCCGGGAAATGCTGGAAGGGCAGAAGACGCTGGCCGAGGGAATGGCCCAGCAGCTGGAACGTCTGAGCACCCGCCGCAAGGATCTGGACGAAGCCATCGGCTTCTGTACCGTATTGGAAAAGGCTTCCGGAAACCTTGAAGAACTGGATGTGGAGCAGACGCTTGCGCGCCTTGCTGCACGGGAGGAACAGGGAGTGACCTTTGTGAACATTGAACGCACAGACCGAAAAGGCGAGCGCATCCGCGGTGCCTGTATCGGCGCTGCCCTTTTTGTGGCGCTGATGGCTTTTGTGATCGCAACAATGGCGTGGGCCTTTTACAGCGACCCGCAGGAAGCGCCGCCGCTGCCGCTGCTCATCGTATTGTTCGGCATCCCGGTGGGGTGCATCGTGGGCACGCTGAAGGTGTTGCTGGAACGCATTGAAGAGATCGGAAAGGGAGAAGAAGATGCTTATCGTAACTATTAACGAAGTGCCCGGCAAAAAGCTGGAAGCGCTGGGCGTGGTGCGCGGCAGCACGGTGCAGAGCCGCAATCTGGGCCACGATCTGATGGCGGGGTTCCGCACGCTGGTGGGCGGTGAAGTGACCGACTACGCGGATATGCTCACCGAAGCCCGGCAGATCGCCACAGGACGCATGGTCAAGGATGCAGAGGCCCTTGGAGCGGATGCAGTTGTAGGGATGCGCTACGCTTCCGCCAGCGTCATGCAGGGCGCAGCAGAGGTTATTGCTTATGGAACGGCGGTGAAGTTCGTATGACCACAAAAGAAAAGCAGGGCTTCGGCCTTTATTTCCTGTTAGCATTTGGTCTGGCATGGCTGTGTCAGGTCGGCGGCTGCATGGCGCTGCTGCAAAAGCAGAATGCCGTGCTGTATCAGTTGGCGCTGGTCGCACCATGCTCTGCCCGCTGCTGGCGGTGCTGCTGGTGCAAAAGGTCTTTCTGCGCCAGCCCACCGGCATCGGCTGGAAGGTGCAGGGCAAGCGCCGCTACTGGCTGGCGGCGTGGTTCGGCCCGGCGGTATTTACGGTGCTGGCCGCAGTGCTCTATTTTGCGGTGTTCCCGCATCGACTGGACCTCTCCGGCAGCTGGCTGGCAGCGCCTACGGCGGCGAGATGGACGCTCAGACCTGCGCAGGGAGCTGGGTGTATCCAACCTCAGCTACATGTTGGAAACAGGTCTGTTCGCGGTCACGCTGGCTCCGGTCATCAATATGTTCGCAGCTTTGGGTGAGGAAGCCGGATGGCGCGGGTATATGATGCCTCACCTGAAGGCGCAGCTCGGCCTGCTCAACGGCCGCCTGCTGGGCGGCGTGATCTGGGGTGTCTGGCACTGGCCGCTGATGCTGCTGGTAGGCTACGAATACGGCACCAACTACTTGGGTGCGCCAGTGCTGGGCCTTTTCGTGTGGTGCATAGTCTGCTTTGCGCTCAATACCCTGTTGGACTGGCTCTATGAAAAGACCAGGTGCATCTGGGTTCCGTCCATCGCACACGGCGCATTCAATGCGGTGGCAGCGCTGTTTGTGGTTTTGACGAACCCGGCAGACAGCTATTACAATGTATTAGGTCCGGCACCCATTGGCCTGATCGGAATGCTGCCCATGCTGGCTGCTGCAGTCTGGCTGACCCTGCGAAGATCCTGAAAAACTGAATAGTTCCGGGAGAGGACTCTTCCGCTTTTGCCGCCGCAGCTGCATTGCAGCTGCGGCGCAGTTTTCCTGCGGCCTGCTGCTGTTTTGGGGTGCACGCAAAAAAGAATGGAAAAATCTGTCAAAAGTGTTGACAAGGAGGCGGGGGTGTGGTATTATACTTGAGCGCCAAGCGCTGAGGCAAAAGAATGACTTCCGAAGCCTCAGCAGGAAGCCCTTGAAAAGAACCAATAGACGCTGAAAAGTTCCAG
>ENA-OQEX01000529-OQEX01000529.1-human-gut-metagenome-genome-assembly--contig:-NODE-529-length-19962-cov-9.892463_pt1 | contig 19962 bp, 20 predicted proteins | sample MGYA00242802_ERZ504649 | MGnify/ENA primary metagenome ERZ504649 (study PRJEB26092, sample SAMD00036194) | human gut metagenome | host: Homo sapiens | study: EMG produced TPA metagenomics assembly of...
GGCGACGTTCGCGGCGGCCTCCTCGGCCTTCGCACGCTCGGCACGCAGGCGGCCAGCTCCTCACGCTCGCGGCGTGCCTCTTCCTGGGCCTCGCGACGAGCTTTCTCGGCGCGGAGCTCTTCCAACTCGGCGCGTTCCTCGGCAGACAGTGGTTGGGACTCAAGCTTGGCCATGGTACAGCCCTTTCTTTTAAAAAAAGCCGCCGACACAATGTCAGCGGCTTATCAAATCCAAGGGTGGAGACGAAGGGAGTCGAACCCTCGGCCTCTGCCATGCGACGGCAGCGCTCTCCCAACTGAGCTACGTCCCCAAGACAAGTTGATATTTTACCTACGGCTCGCCAACTGTCAACGCCCAATACCCAGTCTTTTTGGGACGCGGCTATTTTGACAACTTTTCGAGCAGGCGATCCTCTCGATGATTTTTTAATCCCCGTCCCAGAAAAATCATCGGCGAGCGCACTACTTTGCGCTGGTGAGGACGCCGGTGGTGTCGAACGCCGGGGTGAAGCTCTCGTCTACCGCTCCGCCTTCTTGCCAAAACATCGTCGTAAAGCCCAGGTCGTCGGCATGGTCGAGCACCTGCTCGTACTCCTCGCGCGTCACGGCGCGCGCCAGGTCGCCGCCTTGTTCGCACATGAGGGCATTGGGCGTGTACTGGTTCATGACCGAGATCGGCACGTCGCCCACCGTCTGCCACACCAGGTCCAACACGCGGCACGAATCGTCCGCATGCCCCGGCAGCACCAGATGACGCACGATTATGCCGCGCCTCATGAGCCCGTCCTTGTCTACCAGCTCTCCCCCGCGGCGCTCAATCTCGCGCGCCATCTGGGCCAGACCCGACACGGCCACGCGCGGGTAGTCCTTAATATGAGAAAGCGACTGCGCAAGCCCGGCATCGGCATATTTAAAGTCCGTAAGCCACACGTCGACCAGGTCGCCCAGCGCTGCCACGGCACTCGCGCGCTCGTAACCACTCGTGTTGTAGACAATTGGGATGACCAGTCCGCGCTCCCGAGCTGCGGCAATCGCGGCCGGCAGCAGGTGAGCATAATGCGTCGCCGTCACCAGATTGATGTTATTGGCACCTTGGTCCTGCAGCTCCAGCATAATCTCGACCAGGCGCTCGGGCGAAATCTCAAGCCCAAAATTGCCCGTCGAGATCTCGTGGTTCTGGCAATAGATACATTTGAGCGAGCAGCCGCTAAAGAAGATCGTGCCCGAACCGGCCTCGCCCGAGATAGGCGGCTCCTCCCACATATGAAGCGCCGCGCGGGCCACCTTGAGCGTGTCATCGGCACCGCATACGCCGTGCGCACCCTCGTCGCGCACCGCACCGCAACGGCGCGGACACAAATGGCAGGCGGGCGAAAAAAGTTCGGTCAACGGCGTCGGCATAAAAACATGCTCCAAAACAACGATTCAGCAGCTCAAACGTAAAGGGACCAACCGCACAGACGGCTCGAGCCCAAGGCGCCGTAATCGTCCGACACGATTTTTGTAATGTCAAGACTGGAATCGATAAAGTGCCGCTTTATGATGTAGGTATTCCGCCCCCCGCGGAGCAACTGGGTGAACCGTCGCGTTTATTTAGGGAGCCCACACAGTCGTACCTAGTACAGGTATCCTTCGTTGTTAAGGACGCTGGAACAGTCGATGAGGGCACCCACCTGTTTTAGGTGGGTTCATTTTCGTAACGTGGGGGGTGGTTTTTATTTGCCGAAAACCACCATTACAGCCCATATGGATCCCCGCCGGTATCCCGACAATCCATCGACAACATCCCAATATCTGGTAAGCGCGTGATTATCGCTGCGTGCAATTCCATGCACCCCCTTGGTCGAGTATCATGGTTCGGCTATGCCCTTTGCGCTTAGCAACCTTTGACCTTTTCCTTCGACGCTTGGCGGTTTTTAGATTCATGGCTTCATCCCCGAGCTACATACCGTATCTATGCGTGGCAGCGGCGGCCTTTATCACGACCTTCCTCACGGTGCCCCTGGTCAAGCGCTTGGCAATTAAGCTCGACGCCGTCGACTATCCTTCTAAGCGCCGCATCAACACCAAGCCCATCCCGCGTTTGGGCGGAACGGCGGTGTTTTTGGGCCTGGTCGTTGCCTGTATTGTGCAAATCCTAGGCACCTGGTACCTGGGTTGGCCGCCCGTTTTGGTGCCCCACCCCCGTCTGCACATCAGCTACCCCATACTTGCGTTTTCTTTTACCGTCATCTTTGCGACCGGCGCTATCGACGACGTCTTCCAGCTCAAGCCCAAGCAAAAGCTAGCCGGACAGGTCCTCGCCGCGCTTATCGCCTGTATCGGCGGCCTGCGGATCGGCGTCATCGTCAACCCGTTTGCCCCCGGCGAGATCATGCTCGGATGGCTCGCCTACCCCATCACCGTGATCTATCTGGTGGCATTCACCAACATCATTAACCTCATCGACGGCCTCGACGGCTTGGCCACGGCATCTGCGGCATCGCGTCGTTCACCATGTTTTCGATGGCCGTTCTCTCGGGCCGCATCGACGCCGCCGCGCTCTCCATTGCGCTCTTTGGCGCTTGCCTGGCCTTTTTGCGCTACAACTTCAACCCCGCAAGCATCTTCTTGGGCGACTCGGGGTCGTTGCTTCTGGGCTTTGCACTGGGCTCCATCTCGCTGCTCAACGTGAGCCGCACCGCCGCGCTCACCTCGCTTATCATCCCGCTCATCGTTGCCGGCGTGCCCATCATCGACACGTTTAGCGCCATCGTGCGCCGCAAGCGCGCCCACATTAGCATCGGGCAGGCCGACAAGGGCCACATCCACCACCGCCTGATCCAAGAGGGCTACAACCAAAAGCAGGCAGTGCTCCTCATCTACGCCTGGTGCATCATGCTTTCGGCCGGCGCCGCCGCGATTAACCAGGTCGAGGTGCCCATGCGCGTGCTCATCTTTACCGTACTCGCCATTGGCTCGGCGGCCTTTGCCAAGCACCTGCACCTGTTTGAGCCCGTGCTGCGCCACCATTACAACAAGCGCACGCACGAGGACGAGCTCGTCACCCCCGACGATCCCGCCTTTAAGCAGGAGGAGCAGGCGGCAGAAGAACGCAGGGAGGAGCGCCACCACAGGCGCTAGGGTAAGCTGCCGAGGCTGCGCCCAGGCGCCGCCGGCCAAACGCGCAGCCACGCCGCGCCCATCGCACATGCCGCCGCTCTCCCGCCCCTCGCGTACTTACGCCCCGACCCTCCAATAAACGCGTTATCATCTTGACCCATGAACATACGTTAGGAGCAATCATGCCAAACGAGAACAGCTACGAAGTCGCGCTGCAAAAGAGCAACGCCATTCGCGAGGGCCTGGCCAAAACGCCCGAGAAGTTCACCATGCTCACCGGCGACCGCCCCACCGGCCGTCTGCACCTGGTCACTACTTCGGCACCCTCAAGGGCCGTGTTGAGCTGCAGAACATGGGCGCCAAGACCAACGTGCTCATCGCCGACTACCAAGTCATCACTGACCGCGATACGACCGAGCACATCCAGGACAACGTGTACAACATGGTCATGGACTACCTTGCCTGCGGCATCGACCCCGACAAGACCATGATCTACGCGCACTCCGCCGTACCCGCCGCAAACCAGCTCATGCTGCCGTTCCTGTCGCTGGTCTCCGAGGCCGAGCTGGCGCGCAACCCCACGGTCAAGGCCGAGATGGAGGCCTCGGGCCACGAGCTCACCGGCCTTCTGCTCACCTACCCGGTGCACCAGGCCTGCGACATCCTGTTCTGCAAGGGCAATGTGGTGCCCGTCGGTCGCGACCAGCTGCCGCACATCGAGCTCACCCGCACCATCGCCCGCCGCTTTAACAACCGTTACGGCAAGGTGTTCCCCGAGGTCGACGCGCTGCTGTCCGAGACCCCGCTGCTGCCCGGCCTGGACGGGCGCAAGATGAGCAAGAGCTACGGCAACGCCATTAACATCTCGATGACCGCCGAGGAGACGGCCAAGCGCATCAAGAAGAGCCAGACCGACTCCGAGCGCATGATCACGTTCGATCCCGAGAATCGCCCCGGCGTGTCCGGCCTGCTTTCAACCGCCGCCATCTGCACCGGCCGTTCCGAGGTCGAGATTGCCGAGGAGATTGGCATGGGCGGCTCCGGCCAGCTCAAGAAGTACGTGACCGAGGCCGTCAACGAGTACTTCGCGCCGATCCGCGAGCGTCGTCAGCGCTATGAGAACGATCTGGACTATGTGAAGGACGTGCTGCACGAGGGCAACCGTCGCGCCAACGAGATTGCCGAGCAGACCCTGGCCGAGGTTCAGGACGCCATGGGCATGGTGTACTAGGCAAAGCGCCTTCGCACAACATAGACGGTGAGGCTGAATCCTCACCGAAACAGGAACAGGCCCGCTGGCAGATAGTTGCCAGCGGGCCTGTTCCCGAAGTACACCGTTGAATCGCACAGAGGGGAGGAATGCGAATCAAACTCAACAGGGCAGGCTTTTTTATCGCCTATTGCCTGCTCCGTTGCTGAAAACAATATAGTTCACCGTGGTTTACTTTGCTGCGACAAACCGCGCCGCCATACCTTCTCCATAAGTTAACCTCGGTAAACCTGCCAAAACCACCACAAAGGGGATAGGCACCTTTGTGGTGGTTTAAGCCACGGCAGAGCCGCTAGAGCCTGCAGGCCAGCGACAGGCGGCCAAGTCGACGTGCATGTCGTCCTTAAACGCCACACCCTCCCCTAGCAAAAGCTCACGTTGAGCATCGGGACCGCCAAAAGCAAAACCATCGCATATGCGGCCATCGGCAAACACCACGCGGTGACAGGGAATCTCGCCGGGGCGCGGATTGCCATGCAGGGCATACCCCACGTACCGCGCACTTCGTGGACGTCCAGCAAGCAGCGCCACCTGACCATACGTGGCGACCATCCCCTCGGGAATCTGCTCGACCACCTCGTACACCCGCTCAAAAAAGCCCTCAGACGCCATTGCTCGCTCCCTTCCACCCGGAATAGCATAAACCACCACAAAGGTGCCTGTCCCCTTTGTGGTGGTTTTGGCAGGTGGGCTAGTTAACGGGCTGGAAGAAGGCTACGGCTACGGCGCCGGGGCCTACATGGGTGCCGATGGTGGCGCCGATGGTGTGAACGGGCAGTTCGCCCTCGGTGTGGCCAGCCCACAGTGCCGCGCTGTCCTCGATATACTTCTTGAGCACCGCATCCGAAAGGCCCGTATAGCCGAGCGCCAGCGGCATGGAAAAGTCGATGCCGCCCGCCTTTTCGACCTTCTGGTTGAGCAGGTTACGTCCGTTCTTGGAACCGCGCGCCTTGCCCAGCTGCACGATCAGACCGTCCTCGGCAGCCACCACGGGCTTTACGTTGAGCAGCGTACCCACGGCACCGGCCGCAGCAGACAGGCGACCGCCGCGCACCAGGTACTCCAGCGTCTCGAGCAGGCCGATGACGACCACGCGGTCGCGCACGGCCTCGACAGCCGCCGCAACCTGAGCCGCGCCCTGGCCCTCGTCCACCAGGCGCAGCGCATACTCGACCAGCACGCGCTCGCCCAAGGTCACGTTATTGCTGTCCACGACGAACATGTCGCCGCCCGGCGCCTCGGCAAGTGCCGTACGAGCACTCTGGTTGGTGCCCGAGAGCTTGGCGCCCACGGTAATAATCACGGCCTCATCGCCGGCCTCACGCGCTTCGGCAATCGCCTGCGAAAAGGCGTACGGGTTGACCTGACCGGTCTTGGGCAGCTCATCGCGCTCCACAAGCATCTCGTAAAAGCGCTGGTGATCGATGTCGACGCCATCCATATACACATCGGTGCCAAAGGTGACGGACAGCGGCAGAACACGCAGAGCGGGGTGCTCCGCCGGCGACATATCGCTTGCGGAATCGGTAATAATGCGGACGGACATAACGAATCCTTCTTGCGCAGGTCCCGCGCAGGGAATTTTGACAGCAATGCCCCGGCACGGCATACGCGCCAAACGGGACTATGCAGTTTTTAATGGGAAGCAAATGCCTTGGCGGCCTTAGATCTCACGCAGGGTGTTGAGAATCGTACGCAGCGATGCATACATCTGCTCGCGCTGCTCCACGCCCATGGCCTTGCCGGTGGTATCGAGCACCTCGCGAATGATGCGATCGGCCTCGCTCATGCTCTCGCCGCCCAGGGCAGTCAGGCGCACCGGAGCACGATACTTGACGGCCGCATCACCCGAGTCGTCAACCTCGACGTAGCCGCCCTCCTCCAGATGTGCCAGTGTGCGCGAAACGGCGGCACGGGTAACGCCGGCCATGCGGGCGAGGTCGGCGCCAGTCAGGCCGTCCTTGCTGCGCTCAAGATAGTACAGGCACATAACGTCGGAGCCCTTGAGGCCCAGCCTTGCGCCTTCGGACGTCTTGATACGCTGAATCTCCTTGTAGAGGCCGCTGATCAGTCCGACAAAGTCCTCAAAACGTGTCTCGTCGTTCTGCTGCATGGTGACGACCGCCTTTCGCTTACATGATGCTAACGGGTAAACATCTTAGCCGCACAAGGCAACACCCGTACCCAAATATCCCATTTGTTAACCCATCAACATAAAAACCACCACAAAGGGGACAGGCACCTTTGTGGTGGTTTGGGGCATCGAGTTTGATCCGCAGACTTCGCTACAGCCCCACGCAAGGATTGTCGCGGGTCACAAGCGTTTTAACGACAACCGTCGCTCCCAGATAGCGCTCGAGCAGCTCGGCTAAGCGATCGATCGCGGCCTGGCAATCCCCCATCCGCTCGGGCTCCACGCACTCAATCGCCAGGAAAGCATCGGCCGAATCATCGGACAACGCCGTTCGAACGCCATCGCGCCAGTTCCAGCAGCGGCATACGGCGCCCGCATCATCGATGTAGCGAGCTCGCCGGGCAGCGTCGGGTCATCTGTCTCCTCGCCAAGCGGCAGAAATGAATCGCCACCGTCGGTCACCTTCAGGCAAAGGTCTCCCTCAATCGCGTGCAAATCCTCGCCGCCTACGGGCAGCGCGTAGGACAGCGACACCGTGTTGTAGATGTCCACCGCGGGCGTAATGTGGCCCACCGGCTTTCCTTTGAGCACGCGCTTGAGCAGGTTCTCAATTGAGCAACGCGCGCCCTTCTTGGTCTTGAATAGGCGATATGCCTCGCGCCATGCCTTAACCGGCGCATTCTCGCTGATGGTATCACTCGTCAGGTGACGCTCCGCATCGATATTGGCGCGGTCGAGCAACGCGGCAATCGCATCAACGTCCTCTTGAGGAATCTGAGCCGCGGGCTTCATGCCCTTTACGACCACAACACCGACAGCCGCCTGCGGAAATAGCTCCCAAAACGAATCCTCGGCAACGAAACTCTTCATGTGCTCTCCCTTCATAGCATGCGCCCGAGCCCGGGTGCCTAAACAAAAAGCGCCCTTACGACGGCCACCTTCAAAGTCCTACGGTGCCGCCACAAGAGCGCTTACGCTGCCCCCATCCGGAGAAGGAGGCGATATGTCAGGCGTATTGTAACCCGAGTCATTCGCCCAAGCAAAACCGCCACAAAGGTGCCTGTCCCCTTTGTGGCGGATATGGACTCGCGGCGACGCTAGTGTCGGAGTCCCAGCAGGCCGCGGCCGCGATGACGGGCGTCGGCGTGCACCTGAGCGTGCGGACCGGCGGCCTTCACGGACTCGGGCAGGTGCGAGTACTTCTTCTCGAAGTTCTCCTCGAACATCACGGCCAAGTTGTGCGCCGCCTCGTCGTAGCGCGCGGTGCTCTGCCAGTACTGGCGCGGCACCAGGATGCCGTCGGGCACGCCGTGGCACGTGGTGGGAATGTCAACGTTAAAGATATCGTCATGCACGAATTCGCTGTCCTCGATGGTACCGTCGAGGGCGCGGGCCACCAGGGCGCGCGTGTAGGCAAGCTCGATGCGATGGCCCACGCCGTAGCCGCCGCCAATCCAGCCGGTGTTGACCAGGTACACACGCGTGCGGCCGTCGGCGATGCGCTCACCGAGCATCTTGGCATAGACCATGGGGTCGAGCGGCATAAACGGCTCGCCAAACAGCGAAGAGAACGTGGGCGTGGGCTCGGTGACGCCGACCTCGGTGCCGGGGATCTTGGCCGTAAAGCCCGTCACAAAGTGATACATGGCGGCGTCGGCCGTCAGGTGCGAGATGGGCGGCAGCACGCCAAAGGCGTCGCAGGTCAAAAACAGCACGACGCTCGGAGTGGTGCCCATGCCCTTGGTCCACGCGTTGGGAATGTGCTCCACAGGGTAGGCCACGCGCGTGTTGTGCGTGACCGAGACGTCATCGTAGTTGGGCTTGCGGCTCTCGTCGAGCACCACGTTTTCGCAGATCGCGCCAAAGCGGACGGCGTTGAAGATCTCAGGCTCGTGGAACGCGTCCAGGCCCTCGCATTTGGCGTAGCAGCCACCCTCGATGTTGAAGATGCCCATGTCGGACCAACCGTGCTCGTCGTCGCCGATCAGCAGCCGCGTGGGGTTGGCCGAAAGCGTGGTCTTGCCGGTGCCCGACAGGCCAAAGAACACCGCGGTCTCGTGCGTGACGGGATCCATACTGGCCGAGCAATGCATGGGCAGCACGTCGTCCTCGACGGGCAGCAGGTAATTCATGACGCTGAAGATGGACTTTTTGATCTCGCCGGAGTAGCCGGTACCCGCGACCAAAATCACGCGCTCCTGGAAGTTGATGACCACGGCGGCGCTGGAGTTGAGGCCCTTGATGGCGGGATCGCACTGGTAGCCCGGCGCGGCGAGCACACAGAAGTCCGGCTCGCCGGTGCGCGCGATTTCGCGGGCAAGCGGGCGGGCGAGCATCTGCTTAATGAAGAGTGCCTGGCTGGCGCGCTCGCAGGCGACGAGCAGTCGGCGCGTGTGGTTGCGGTCGGCGCCGGCCATGCCGCGGGTGACGAACACGTCGCGCTCGTTGAGGTAGTCGACGATGCCGGCCTTGATGGTCTCGTAGCTCTCGATCGAAAGCGGTCGGTTGACGGCGCCCCAGGCGATCTTGTCGTGCACGTCGGGCGTGTCAACGATAAAGCGGTCATTGGGGGAACGACCAGTGCGCTCCCCCGTCTCGATCACCAGCGCGCCGTTGGATGCTATGCGGCCTTCTTCGCGGCGGATAGCGTGCTCGACGAGCTCCGCGGCGGGTAGATCGACCAGCAGACGGGCTGATTCTCGGCGGGATCTTCGACCAGCGTAATACCAAAGTTGGACAAAACATCTGCAGGGGTAACACCAGGCATGGGGCCTCCTTTAAAAACGCGACACGAGGACACGACGCGCACTTTACTCACGTAAAGCCCGTTGTACCCGATATGCAAAAACGTTTTTGCGGCAAGGGCGGCAAGCCCGCCCAACGGTCAAAAATCGCAGGCAAGCGGCCTAGTCATTGGGGACGTTTTTAAACGACTAATCGTTGGGGACACTCTTGAACAGGCAACAACCAAGGAGCGTCCCCGGATGCCGGCACTCGGGGACGTTCCTAAAGTGCCGGCACATAAGGAACGTCCCCGAGTGCCGGCTACTGAATGGCGCCGCCGAAATTATCGAACAACCTGTTCAAAAACACGAACGAACACCGTCGCGTCTATACTAGAGCGCAGCAATAGAAAGGACTCCGCTTTGAGCATCACGCCCATCGATAGCATTCGCCGCGCCATCGCCCGCCGCAATGGCGTCGCCGACCCCACCGTATCGGACGGGGCGCACGGGCAGGGCGGACGCATCGAGAACGGCCTGTTCCCCGCATCGCACACCGCCGAGGAGCTCGCACGAATCCAAGAGCTAAGCCAGCGTAACGCCGGCGGTCCCGACAGCAGCCAGGCCACACGCCGTCGCCGCGAGCGCGATCGCCAGCCCGGCCCCATCCACCGCATGGTCAATGCCTGGTGGAACCGCCTGCTCGGAGCCGTCTACGGCGGCGGCTTCTCCACGCAAGAAGCCGAGTACGAAGATCACGCCACCCGTCGCGACTACCTTTGGAATACCCTGGGCACCGCCGTATGGGGCATGGCGTTTCCGTTGCTCACCATCGTGTCCACACAGCTCGTGGGCGCCGAGGAGGCTGGCAAATTCTCCATCGCCTTTGTCACCGGCACGCTCATCATGATCGCGTGCAACTACGGCGTGCGCAATTTCCAGGTCTCGGACATCGACGAAAAGACGTCCTTTGCCTCTTACCAGCTCAACCGCTGGATCTGCGGAGCGCTCGCGCTGGCATGCGGCCTGGTATACAGCAGCGCCCGCGGCTACGATGCGCAGATGGCCACAATCGGCCTGGGCGTCTACCTGTATAAGGTGATCGACGGCATTGCGACGTGTACGAGGGCCGCCTGCAGCAGGCCGACAAACTCTACCTGGCCGGCATGAGCCAAACGCTACGATCCGTCGGCGTCATCGCGGTCTTTAGCGTGGTACTGTTCCTCACGCGCAGCATGCCCATCGCCGCCATGGCCATGGGTGTTACCGCGATCGCCTCGCTCGTTCTGGTCACCGCGCCGCTCGCCCTGCTCGAAACCGAAAAATCGCGCCGCGTGAGCCTGCGCGAGGTCGGTCACCTGTTTATCCAGTGCGCCCCGCTTTTTGGCGCGCTGTTCCTGTTCAACCTTATCGAGAGCATGCCCAAGTTCGTGATGGAAGGCACGCTGGCCTACAAGTATCAGCTGTACTTTAATGCCCTGTTCTTTCCGGCGCAGGCTATTTTGTTGAGCATTGGATTTATCTATAAACCGCAGCTCCTGCGTTTGTCGAGCATTTGGGCTAATCCTCGCAAGCGTCGTCGCTTTGACCTGATTATTGTTGCCGTTATGGCACTGATCGTGGTCATCACCAGCGTGTGCGCCGCATTTATGGCAGGTCCCGGTATTCCCCTCATGAGCTTCATGTACGGCCTCAATTTTGAGCGCTACCGCACGCTGGCACTGCTGATGGTTGTCGCCGGCGGCGTCACCGCGGCCATCGACTTTCTCTACGCCATCATCACGGTGCTGCGCCATGCCGGCGACGTCACCAAAATCTACCTGATCTGCTTCGCCGTAAGCGTAGTGCTGCCGGTGATCCTGATCAACCTGCTGGGTCTGATGGGCGCCGTGGTGAGCTACCTAGCATCATGGCCCTACTCCTGGTGCTGCTGATTATCGAATACGCCCACATCCGCCAACGCATCGAGCGCGACCGCAACCCGTACGGCGCCTAATTGGCGCAATGGGGGGTCTCGTTGCGGACGATTTGCGACACGCAAAACTAAGTGAGTAGACTTTTGCCGAATCCCTGACCACACCGGCAAAACACAAGTCAGTGACCTGCGGTTTTGTTGAGGCAAATTTGCCGGCTGCTCGGCATTTCCAAAAAAGTCTACTCACTTAGCCAGCGGGCAGCCAAAAAAGAACCGTCGCAACGTCGTTTGACTCCGTTGCGACGGTTTTTCGAGCATTTTCGCACTGCCGAGGACGCAGACGTTCCTCATTTCTCGCGCTTACCGAGCAAGAAGGCGCTATTCTCCGAAAGTAGTCAAAAAAGCTCCGTCCCAAATTAGCTACCCTTTGCACCGATTATTCGCCTGGGTTGATATTCGCGTAGAACTCCGCGCCATCATCCAGGCGCAGGATCCCGACGCGGCCGAACTCGGAGCCGGTGGCGGCGGCGCAGTCGATATCGATACGATCGGGCACGCCGGCGGTATCCTCGCCACCCAGGCGCACAATCTGCCCGCGGCCCGGCTCCTCATCAAGCCCCGCCAGGCCGCCAACCTCGCAATAGCGCCCAAGCGACACCGTGGGCGTGTGGCCGCTCACCACGACCGGACCTCGCCCTCGGCAGAAAGCAGTCCCGTCGGCGCATCCCAATAGCCGTGACGAATCCACAGCAGGTCATCGGACGACTGCACCGCGAGCATCTGCTGCAGCAGCTCGCGATCGGCACCCACCGCTCCGACGCCATCGGCACAATCGACGCCATGCTCAAGTAAAAACGCGCGCGCCGCCTTCATCTCGATTCCAGCATGTACCAGCAGATACGGGCGCTCCTCGGTCTCGGCCACCGCGTAGAGCGGCAGCGCGGCCATCCATCGCACGAGCTCCTCGTATGCCTCAAATTCCATGTCGTTGAGCTGCTCGCGCGTCGTCCAGCCACCGTTGATATCCCAGGTCTCGGCATCGAGCGGATCCTGGCCAATGATGGCATCGAGCATGATCTGCTCGTGATTGCCCTTGAGAACGCGGGCGTTAGGCAGCGAGCGCACGAGCTTAATAACGCGACCGGATCGGGCCCGCGATCGATCATGTCGCCCAGCACGTACAGCGTGTCGTCGGACGTCAACGAGATCTTAGACAGGGCCTCGTCAAGCGCATGCACGTGTCCGTGAGCATCAGATGTCACATAGATCGCCATGGAACGCCTTTCCCTACCTTGCGACCGAAGCCCGGAACCGCAACTAAAACTTCAAGTTGAACTTAAACGTTACCCATTGTACTCCGTTGCAATAAAGCTGGAAAGGGTTTCCGAGCAGAGGCAAAGACGGCAGCCGTCTATGACGATATCGCGCACGCCCGCAATCTAACCCCATAAACCCACCATCTTTGGGTACAAATAACCGCAGGCAACTGACCGTGCCACGCCAACCACCCAGGAGCGGACACCATCCATGAACCAGATCCTTCTCTTTATCGGCCTCGTCATTATTCTGTGTCTGACCATCAAACCCGTCGGCAAAAAGCTCCCCTTCCCCACCCTGCTCATCTTTATCGCACTCGGCATGCTGCTGGGCGTCAACGGTCCGGCGCACATCGACTTTAGCGACTATGCGCTCACCGAAACCGTCTGCAGCACGGCGCTGCTGTTCATCATGTTCTACGGCGGCTTTAACACCAATATCGACCGTGCCAAACCCGTTGCCGTGCCCGCGGTACTGCTGAGCACGCTCGGCGTCGTCATCACTGCCGGCATTACGGGTGCGTTTGCGCACTTCGTGCTGGGTTTTGACTGGATTGGTGGCCTGCTGTTGGGATCGGTCGTGGCATCCACCGACGCGGCCAGCGTCTTTAGCGTGCTGCGCGAGCACAGCCTGTCGCTGAGGGGCGGCACCGACTCGCTGCTCGAGGTCGAATCGGGCTCCAACGACCCCGTCGCTTACATGCTCACCGCCGTGCTCGCCACACTCGCGGCCGGCGGCGACATTAACATCCCCGTGCTGCTGGCCAAGCAGATCATCCTAGGCGTGGGGTTGGGTCTTGCCATCGGCTGGGCATCCAGCCGCCTGATAGAGCGCGCACGCGCAACGGCCGAGGGCGCGCAGACCATCTTCTTGTTCGCGGTGGCCATCGTGGCCTACGCGCTGCCGAGTTACCTGGGCGGCAATGGCTTTTTGGCCGTGTACCTGGCCGGTATTGTGCTGGGAGCCAGCGACATCACCGGCAAGGTCGAGATGGCGCACTTCTTTGACACCCTTACCGAGATGGCCGAGATGACGATCTTCTTCTTGCTCGGCCTGCTCGTCACGCCCGCGCGCCTGCCGCAAATGCTGCTACCCGGCCTGGCGCTCATGGCGTTTATGCTCTTTGCAAGCCGCCCCATCGCCGTCGGTCTGCTGCTGGCGCCCTTTAAGACGAGCCCTCGCCAGGTTGCGCTCGTAAGCTGGGCGGGCTTGCGCGGCGCGGCTTCGGTCGTCTTTAGCCTCTTTGCTGTGGTGGCCGGCGTTCCCGGCGGACACGACCTATTTGACCTGGTGTTTGTGATTGCCGTATCGAGCATTGTGGTGCAGGGTTCGCTACTGCCGGCGGTGGCGAAGAAACTCGATATGATCGATGCGGCCGGCGACGTGCGCCGCACCTTTAACGACTACCGCGACGAGGACGGCATGTCGTTTGTAAAGCTCAAGGTGGGCGCTGGCCATCCGTTTGCCGGGCGCTCGCTCGCCGATATTGGCAGCGCGACGGACATGCTCGTGGTCTTGGTGCTGCGCGACGGGGCGCACCCGGTACTGCCCAACGGCGATACCGTCATCGAGGAAGGCGACCTTCTGGTGATGGCAGCCCCAACGTTCGAAGAGCGTGCCGAGGTTACGCTGCGCGAGGTCACCGTGACGCCCCACGGTCGCCTGGCCGGTCAGCGCCTGCGCGACGTGCCGCAGGGCAAGCACCCGTTTATCGTGGTGATGCTCAAGCGCGAAGGCCAAACGATCATCCCCGACGGCGACACCCTCATATACGCCGGCGACGAAGCCGTCATCGCCACGCTCGCGTCGTAGCGGCCAGGGACAGCCGTCCCGAATTGGCTACATTTGAGCATAAATCGCCCCGACAGGGGTCTCGTTGCGGACAATTAGTGTCTCTCAAAACTAAGTGAGTAGACTTTTGTCGAATCGCCGACCACGTCACCAAAGCACAAGTCTGTGACCTGCGGGTTTGTTGAAGCAAATTAGTCGTGCGCTCAGGATTTCCAAAAAAGCCTACTCACTTAGTCTGCGGGCAGTCAAAATAGAGCAATTGCAAGGTCGTTAGACTCCATTGCGACGGCTTATCGCGTATTTTCGAGCGGTCGCGGATGCAGACGCGCCGTCCCATATTAGCTACCTCCGCCCCTTAGTCATCATCGACGGCAAAGTCGCGGAGGTCGAGGCCTTCGCGTTCGGCTCGGGCTAGGAGCTCTTGGGGCGACTCGTCCTCGATATCCACTACGTTGAGCATAGCGGCCGGAAAGCCCACGCCCGCCGCACTCCCCGCGCGGTCGAGCAGGCTCTCGCGCAGCTGATCTACATCGACTTCGATTTTCATGGTGAAACCTCCCGCCAAACCAGGCCCTTACTCGTCAGCGCCGAGCGCATCCACGGCAGCGACAAAAGCCTCAACCTGTTTGTCGTCCATCTGCGTAGCCAAACGGCCCACGGGTTCATCGTAGGCGAACTGTACCTTATCGATAAAGCAATCCCAAGCACGCACGTCCACGCGCACGGCGGCCTCGCAATACTGGCTGAGCTTTTTGAGTCCATACCAAAACGCATTCACATGGCGCGCAGGATCCTCGTCCAGCACACCATCGTAGCGCCGTCCGTTAAACTCACGCATGCGCGCCACGGCAACCTCGAGCGAGTCGCCGCCGTCGACCGAAGCCTCGTCCACAAGCTCGGGAATCGCAACTTCGCGCCGAACATTGTGCCTGGCAGCACCGTCATACTCGCCCACCAACACGTCTTCGTCAAACCGATCATCGTAGTCGAAATAGCTACTGCCGCGGCAAATCCCATGCGGCGAACCGGCACCAAAGGCACAGAACAACCCGCCGTCGGTAACAACGCGCCTATAGGCTCAAACGACTTCTTAACCTGAGCGAGCAACTCGGCAAGCTCCCCGGCATCGCACCCCGTCTCGCACGTAATGCAAACAAGCCCCGGCAACGATACCGGCTCCACCGTGCTCCCTGCAACGCGGGCAGCGCGTTCGGCCCGATACGCTTGGGCTGCCAAGCGCGCTCGCTGCGCAGCACCGCGCACATTAGTAAGCTCGCGCTCCAGCGCCACATCGCCAGCCACATCGCTCGCAAACGCGTCAGCACCCTGCGGCCCGGTCGCACTCAGCTCGGACTCAAACGTCGCCGTAATCATGCCGGCAAGGTCCGTTGTATCGGCGGTGCAACGCAGCTGCTCCAGCTGCGTGCATAGCAGATCGGCATCCAAGGGTGCGGCATCCACAACGCGCGCGTCACTCAGACGCGCCGCGCCCTGCAACACCAAAGCCCCCGCAGCATCGTATGCCGCACGAACCCTGTCCGCCGTATTGGCACGCAGCTTTACCTCGATAAACGCAAGCGTCTGCTCCAAGCGGGCCAACAGTTCGGCCTTGTCCTCCATACGCAAAAAGGCAGCATAGCGGCGCTCCATCTGCAGCGGGCCCACAACACCCGCCTGCTTGCGAGCGCGCGCAAGGGCCGCGCCCTCGACACGGCGAACATACCCGTCAACAGCCTGCACGGCAGAGTCGCGCGCAGCGTGCTCGGCAGCCTCGACGCCCCTAAGCACACCCAGCAGCTCGCGGGAGCGCGCCTTGCGCACCAACTCCCCACGATCGTACTGCTCAAGCGCCGTCTGACGCTTGGCCACCGATTCAAAGCCAAACAGCTCGTCGAGCAGCTCGCCAACAGAACGCTCGCCCGCCATGGCAAGGCCTCCTTACCCGAACACGCCAATACGCTCGCGGGCCCACGCGCACGCAAGCCCGCTCGCCCGCACTTCTACAGATCCAGCGCCTTCTTTGCGGCGTCGACCGGGTCGCCATCCATGTAGAACACCGGGCTCAACCCCGAAATAATCTCGGACGAAACACTCTGTAGGCCCGCGATGGCGCTCAGCGGCAAAATCACGCGCTTAGCACCAGCGTTTTTGGCCACGCGCATAATGTCCTCGAGCCCACGGATCTCGTCCATAGAACCCGACATGCGCAAGATTCCAGGAATCGCCAGCGCGGGCATCACCGGGCGGTTGCAGGCCGCGGAGCACAGGCCCACAAACTCGGCGAGCGAAACTTCTTCGGACAGGCCCTTGCTCTGCAAGTCGTTGTAGAACAGCAGGTAGTCCTTGGAGCCAATGTGCATGCCCGGCGCCACGCGGTTCGCCAGGTTCACAAAGTTGTCGAACGCGGCCTCCAGCGTATCGCGCACCGGCTTGTTAAAGGCCACGCCCTCGTGCTTAAACTTGCACTCGCCGGCAACGGCCTTGTTCTCCAGCTTGTACACGGCGACCTCGCCGCCCTGCGATCTGCCCACGCCAAACACGTGACCGGACAGCAGCGGCCCGTCGGGAATCAGCGTGTCCTCGCTCTGCTCGGGCACGCGCACCACATGCACGTCCTGCGGGTTGTCGGCATCCATATAGCCCAGGTTGACGTCGATAAACTCGACGCCCGCCATAATCTTGAGCTGCTCCTTTACGCGGCGACGGCCCTCGATGCATAGTCCAGCAGCCAGCGCACGTCGTCCTTGTCCATGGCCTCGTCGGGGAACAGCAGCTTGGCCAGGCCGCTAAAGGTCTTGCGCACGGCGATCTCGTCGCGCTTGTTAAAGTCGCTGTTAAAGCGGAAATACCGGTCGATATGGTGCGTAAAGTCCTTGCGGCGCATCTCCTTGCAAAACTCCGACAGCAGTCGGTGATCAGGCCGTAATGCCCGGTCAGCAGACTCGAGCGCATCTTGGGAATCTCCCAGCCCGGCAGGTAATAATGGATACGGTCGAAAAAAGCCGAATCGTTGTTAAACTCCGGCGGGAACGGATCAAACAGGTGCGTGGTCTTAAGGACGTTTTGCACAGTGTCGTTGATGTTGCCCTCAAAGACCATGGAGGCATCGGCGTTGATCTGGTCGCGGCCGCGCGCGTAGCTGCCGCTCGCCATATAGTCCTTCATGATCTGCACGGCATTGGTGTCCTTAAAGCGCATGCCGGCGACCTCGTCGAACGTCACGCAGTCCCAGTGACCCACCAAGCCCACACGGTCGGCGCGCATGGAGTTCATGCGGCCGAACAGGTTGGCCGTAGTGGTCTGGCCGCCCGAAAGCAAGATGGCGTAAGGCGAGACCTCTTTGTAGATATGGCTCTTGCCGGTGCCGCGGGGACCCAGCTCGCACAGATTGTAGTTGCGCTCGATCAGCGGCACCATGCGCTCGATAAAGTGCAGGCGCTCCTTCTCGGAAAGCTCGCTGGGCTCATAGCCAGCCGAGCGCAGCAGCATGTTGAGCCACTCGTCGCGCGTAAAGTACTGGCGCTCGTCGACCATGGCATCCAGGTCTAGATTGGGCATCTGGATGGGCGTGAGCGACGCCACACTAAACGGAGAGTCCTCGGGTCCGCGCTTTTTGCGCTTGGCCTTGGAGCGGCGCGGCGCATCGTCGCCAAAGACCTCCATGCCAAACTCGTCTTCCTCATCCAAGGGGTGACGATACTCGATGCTCATAATGCACCAAATGCCGCCTTGCAGAATCTTGGAATAGTCGCGCACGTACTCGGCCGGCATCACAAACGGCTCGATGGTCAGATTGGCAAACGACGCCACGTAAATGTCTTTGTACTCGTCGAGCTTGGCCGTCACCTTATCGATGATGGTAAAGCGGCCCAGTTCGCGGATCTTGGACTTAATGCGCTCGGACTCGTCGGGACGCACGTAGTTATCGGTGAGGATCCTGCGGATGCGCTCCAAACCCTCTGCCACGGCATCCTCGTCGTCAGTTGAGCAGTACATGCCTAGCAGGTACTCCAGCACAAAGGTGGGCACGTTGGCGCCGCGCTTCATAAGGCCGTCAGGTCCTTGCGCACGATCTTGCCAGCAAAGTGCTCGAGCAGTTTGCCGTCCAGCCCATCCATGTCGTAGCCGTCGCCCTCGGGGTCCTCGGCCACGGCCTGGTCATAGCCATCGGTCGAGGATTCACCCTCGGCGGGCGCGGCAGCTTCAACGGGCGCGCAGTCTCAGCCTCCGCAGCAGGCACGGCCACCCCTGTAGGCACCGCAGCCTGCTCGGGCACATCCGCATCAATCGAGGGGACTTCCCACAGATCGTCGTCATGGCTATCAAACATAGGGCACACTCCTAAAAACCAAAATCAGCAACGGGGGCAAATGAAACAGCGATGGTGTACGTCTCGCGCCAAACGATCTTGCCCGTCTCGCGCTCGCGGCAGACCAGATAGTACGGACCTTGGCCGAGAATCCATCCGCTGCATGCAACGCAAACTTGGCATGCACCACGCGCTCCTGCGAGTTAACAGAAGTCTTGTTGGCATGCGCCTTGACCGTATCGCTCACCTCGTTGCCACTTGCATCGGTAAACACCAACTCGTACTCGCACGGCAAGACCTTACCTTGGGCAGGTTCTTCCTGGATCAAATTGACCGAAAAGAGCGAGTTGGTCACTCGGCGTCCCTCACTAAGTACGCGCAGCGTCGCCGCACGCGCATCGACAAAGTCCTTGGAACCCGAGCGCGCACGCCAAAATCCGATAACGGGCACGCAAAGCTCCTGCAGGCTCATGCCGCCGTGTACGTAGTTGTTAGTACCGCCGGGTCGTTTGAAGTGCACGTTCTCACGCGGGGCAAACCCCTCAAAGCCGGCACCCAAACGCCCCATGTCAACATCAGCAAACACCCCGCGCGCCTCGTCCGAAAGCTTGGCCACGGCCTCGTTGGGCACCACCAGATGACGTTTGCCGTGCATGACGGGAGCGTCAAGGAAGGGAAGGTCTGGCTTGCCGAGCATCTGGCACTCGTTAAGTTCCCGACGCGTGTAGATAAAGCCATGATCCGCCGTTATAACAACACGCGCGCCCGGAGCGTCGGTGCACACGCGTCGCGCCAATGCGGCAAGTTCCTCCACGGCGTCCGCGCAGGCATCGAAAACGTCATCCTGCGTAGCGGCCTTCTCGCCCGTGGCATCGATCTTGTTGTGGTAGAGATAAACGAGCTCGGAGTCTTTGAGCAGCGCTTTACGCTCGGTTCCCGCCATGTTGAGGAATGCGCTCGAGCGCAAAGCGCGGGCCGTGGGCTCAACGTGGGCAAGTACGGCCTCGCGCTGCGGAGTCGTCGCAGTGGGCATGCCGTCAGCCAGCACAAACGAGCCATCCGCTGCAAGCTTAAGCGCTTGGTGTGGCAGCAGCGCGGGCATACCAACCTCGGTAATGGAGGGAAAGACCGCCTGCATGCTAGAGACCTTGACATTACCGCCACGCTCGCGCTCGAGCAGCGCCGCGACGTCGCGGGCCACCTCATAGCGCAGCGCGTCGCTCACGATAACGACCTTCGTTTTGGCAGAGCCCACAAAGGCGGGCAGCACGTGCCAGTAGAACTCATCCTGTCGTTCGGGCCCCTCGATGTAGCCGCAATCGGCCACTCCCCTTGCGCAGCCGATGCCCAGCATGCATTGGCATCGGCCAAGAACCAGTTACTGTAGAGATTCTCCGCCCAG
>ENA-OQEX01000530-OQEX01000530.1-human-gut-metagenome-genome-assembly--contig:-NODE-530-length-19919-cov-10.999091_pt1 | contig 19919 bp, 20 predicted proteins | sample MGYA00242802_ERZ504649 | MGnify/ENA primary metagenome ERZ504649 (study PRJEB26092, sample SAMD00036194) | human gut metagenome | host: Homo sapiens | study: EMG produced TPA metagenomics assembly of...
TCAGGGCATCGGCCACCGAGCGACCCGCAGCAGCGACCAGCACTGCCTCGCGCTTGCAGGTACCTGCGATCTTGCGTGCATCCGCCCGATCCAAACCCGTCGCGACAAATACACTCAGAGCGCACAGGCAAGCCGCAACTGCAACCAGGGCGCTCATAGCTCCACCCTCATAATGCGCCGGATAACCACCAGGCAACGGCGTTGAGGCAAGACCCAGCACCACAGCGCCCGCACCGGCAGGCGTCACAAGACCGCGACGAAAATCTGCCGAAAGCAGCGCCAACACCGCGCACATGCCCGCCGGCATCGCCGCGACCATATGCGCCGACATGCGGGCCTGCGACGTCTTGACATCCAGGCGGCGCTTGAGCTCAATGCGCTCCCCCACCATGCTCGACGCCTCGGCCAGCAGGTCGGCAAGCGGGGCACCGGTTCGCTGCGACACCTTGAGCGCCAACGCGACAAGCGAAAGCCCGGGGGCGTCGATGCGGACAAGCAGGTCGTCGAGCGCATCGGTCGCCGAGATGCCGCAATCGATCGCCGCCGCCACCCGCAAAAACTCGGTATGCACCGGCTCTTGCGCATGAGCGCCCACAAAGCGCATGCCCTGGGCCAGCGAATGTCCCGAGGCAAGCGACATGGAAAGTGCGGTAAACGCCTCGGGCATGGCCTCCTCCACATCGTGTTGCTCGCGCCGACTCTCAAAGCCATCCCGGGCGGCGCCAACGACAAACGGGGCAACAAGTCCCAAGGCAAATCCGAGGGGCGATAACGACACCATCGTTAGCAAAACGCAGCAGACACCGCTCGATAGCAGCAGAAATGCCAGGCGAGTCGCGTTATCCTCAATAGCAAGCCCAAAGCGATCTGTGGGGACCAACGATGCCCACGAACGGGCGATCTTTTTCAGCAGATCGTTTTCCACCAGCTCACGCGGCAGCTTCTCTGCCACCGTCTTGAGCGCCTGACGTGCCAGCTCCGCCGGCGGTACCTGCGGCACACGAGGCTCTGCCCCACACGCCGTCGCGACAGAAAGCCCTGCCAAGCCCCCTACGACGAGGGGCATAGCGATCTCCATTCGTCCACCTCCTCTTGTGTAAGCGTCCCCGACCGCAGGCCTTCTGCGATAAACGGCGGCTCGCGGTCGAGCGTCCAGGTGCACTCGGCGGCATCGAAAGTCACGTAGCGTTCGAGCTCAACACCGCCCGACACGCCGCGGCGAACCCCCGAATATGAGGCCACAAAGCGCCTGCCATCGGCGTGGCGCTCGGACATCACGATGCCGTCGAGCGCATGCAATCTGCTCCTCGATGAGCTCGCTCGGCAGATCGATGCCATAACGTGCAAGCAACGTCAGGCGCACCACGGTCTCCTGTTCTGAACCCGCATGAAGTGTGGTGAGCGACCCGTCGTGGCCCGTGTTCATGGCCTGCAACATGTCGCAGCACTCGGCACCGCGCACCTCGCCCACCACGATGCGGTCGGGGCGCATGCGCAGGGCATTAGTTACCAGGTCGCGGATCGTCACCGCGCCCTCACCCTCAATTGAAGCCTCGCGCGCCTCTAGGCGCACCACGTGCGGATGATGCGCAAACTTGAGCTCGGCAGAGTCCTCGATCGTCACGATGCGCTCGCCGGTGGAAATCTCGCATGACAACGCGTTGAGCAGGGTGGTCTTACCAGATCCCGTGCCCCCCGCAACCGCCAGGTCCTGTCGCAGCGACACCGCGCACGACAGCAGCTGCGCATACCAAAGCGGCAGCGATCCCAACCCCACGAGCTCGTCCAGAGAGCAGATACGGTCCGAGAACTTTCGGATGGTGAGAATCGGTCCGTCAATCGCCACAGGCGGAATCACCGCGTTGACGCGATAGCCCGTTTTGAGGCGGGCGTTGACAATGGGGCTGCGCTCGTCGATACGGCGGCCAAGTGGCGAGATGATGCGGTCGATTAGCACACGGATCTGTTCGTCGTCCTCAAACGCGTGCTCGATGGGATACAAAACGCCGCCGCGTTCAAAGAAAGCCGAGCGGCAGCCGTTGATCATGATCTCGGTAACGGTGTCGTCCTCGATGAGCGGCTGCAACGGCCCCAAGCCCACCACATCATCCAAAATCTCGTCGATGATGGTCTCGCGCTCGGGCGTCGCGAGATCGGTCGGCTCCTCAACATTGAGCGCCGCCTCCACCGCGGGACGCAATTCCGAGCGGGCAAGCGCCGGGTCGATATAGGCGCTGATACGCGCCACTTCGTCGTAACCCATGCGGTCCATTACGGCGCGCTTGGTGCGTCGTTTCACCGCGCGGCGACGCCCCGCATCTACAGGCGCTGCCGCCGCTGCAGCGCCGGCAGCCTTAATCCTCGTTTGCAGGCTCATCGCTGATCACCCTCGCGCGACCAGGGAAGGCGGATACGCGGACGTTCGGTGCGCGTTGCACGGTCGGCGACCATATCGCTCCAAGGGCCGACGGCGCACCCCAGTTCCACGAGCATCTCGCGCGTGGCCTCGCGCACGCTGGTCGCAAAAGCGCTCGTCTGACCCACTGCCTCGCCGGCGCGACCGAATGCCATGAGCGCGGCCAAATCCTGACCGCCATCGGCGATGCGGATCTTGGAGCTCAGTGCGCAGGCAATCTCGAAGCGCATGGCGACGTCCTCGTCGGCACCGCGCGCACCAAACCGGTTGAATACGGCGCTCATACGCGTGCGTGGCACGCCCACACGGCTCGCCAGCTCAATGACGCGCGAAGCGGATGTCGCGGACGATACCGCCGCATCGCCTACGACCAGGCAACGGTCGCTCGCCGCTACCGCGGCGGCCACGGCATCACCCCAAAAGACCGAGGTGTCGACAAAGACCACGTCGGATTCGCGGCGCAAAACATCGAGCAATAGCTCCACCGGAGGTGCCATGAGCTCGGCCTTCTCGGGGGCCGCGACAGGTCCCCAGAGCGTGACGCCCGGGGCGACGCGCATCGATGCGGCCACGATATCCGGCTCGGTGAGCGTGCCCGCCGCCGACGGCTCGATAAGTGCCGCCATATCGTGCGGAGCATCGACGCCTAACAAGTCGTAAAGGTTTCCAAACATCAGGTCCAGGTCGAGCACGGCGGCACGCAAGCCCAACAGCGACGATGTGTGTGCCATGGTGGCAACGATCGTCGACTTGCCGCAACCGCCCGAACCCGAAATGGCGCAGATGACCGGAGCTCGATGCGGCGAAGCGGCAGCGTCTGCCGGCGGCATCGGAGGCGGCGGGGCGGCGTCGGTGACAGCGTCCCCGTCTCCCCCGCCGCAACTACACGCTGCGTCCAAGCCGGCATGGCGGCTTGTTCGGTCTGCGAGGCAGGCTCGTTCTGCGCAATCTGCTCATGCTGCATCAGCGACAACTCGCCGCACCCGGCAAAGCCCTCAACTTCGTCGAGTTCATCCGCCAGATTCACGCCGCGCACGTATCCCATATCTACAGCCGGGGAGTCGCCAGCATGCTGCGCCGGTCCTCCAGCGTCATCGTATACAAGGGGGTTCCGGGGGCGCCGACCATGCTCGGCTTCCGCTTTTCCATAATCATCAACACGCGGGCCTCTTGTAGCGCGAGGCGCCCCGGGTTCCCTATCAACAAAAGCATCGGGCTCAATCGTCATGCGCCGATCGGAATCAACCGCTCCCTCGCCCGCTCGCCCGTTGCCGCATATACTGTGCGCAGCGATGACCTCGGTCGCCCTGCGCGAAACAGCCCCTCGATATCCGACGGATCGAGTGCTTCTATCAACACGACCACGCGACTCACGCGCCTTCGGCCGTCAGGCGCGCAACAGTCTTGCGCACATCTTCGGTATCAAACAGAGACGCCGCGATGATGGCAGCTCCGCGGCGCGACGGAAACGCCCGCGCCATGGAAACCAGCCCGTCCAGGTCACCCACGCGAAGCACCTGTGCACCCGTATCACGGCCCTCGACTTCCCGCTGCAACAGCCCGTAATCGCCGCACGCGCAGCACGCAAGCCAGATCGCCTTCATCACTCGTCGCCTCCGCTCTTTTTGCCGCGCGCCGTGGCGGGAATCGTCAAGCTGACCGTTCCCTTGCCCGAGGCTCCCAGCAGTTCCTTGACGTCTTCGGGGTCAGCCGCCAGCGTCACCCATTCGATCTTGCCCTCGCGCGTGGCACCGGAATCCTCACTGGTATCGATCACGTACGCGCCGCACAGTCGATCGGTTACGCCGTCTTTTTGCACATACACATCCACGTAGCTGCCCACGCCCGTAGCACCGCCGACCGAGTGCTCGGCATCGACCGCCACCGAAACGGCGACCTTGCCCTTAGGCACTCGAGCTTGTGGCTCTCGGCCTTGGTGTAGACATTGCAGATCACGGCGTTTTTGGGAATACGCGAAGTCGTCACGTCGCCGCGCACCTGGCGCAGCTCGGTCGCCGCGTCACGCGGCAGCAGACTCGTCAGCCATTCCTGGGTTATGACATTGGTCTCATCGAGGGTCTCGCCCACATCGATATCGCGCGCCGCGACGCATACCTCGGCGCGATCGCCACCGTACTTGGCCAAGGTCTCAGCCTGGACCTGTTCGGCTTGCGAGCGAATCGACGAGCCGTAAACCATGCAGAGCAGCGCAGCGAGCACGCCCGCGACCAGACTGATGGCGATGCGCTTGCTCTTGTTCACGGCCGCTCCTCTCATGGCAGTGCCGGGCGAATGCCCGTACCACCATTGTCTGGGTGGTCAGAGTGCAAAGCGGCGCAATCGCGATCTCGGTTTTCGATGTCAAACCAATCGCTGACCAAAAACTAACCAGCCCGTCAAGCTCGTGGCAAGGTTTTGGTCAGCACGTCAGCAAACTGCATGTTTCGAGGCTTTTTCGCAGCAAAAAAGGCGTCTCCCGAACAGTTGGAAGACGGCTGTCATAGGAAAAATCAATTACAGGTGGACATCGGGATCGAGCATTTGAGCACTCACGCGCATGGATGACGCCAGGTTTTGGAACGTTTCCAACGCAGGCTGTCGATCTGCCCGGCGTCCTCGGCCTCGCGAACGGCACAACCCGGCTCATGGGTATGCGTGCAATCGCCAAACCGGCACGCGCGCGATGCCTCGACAATCTCGGGGAAGGCGCGCGCCAGACCCCGCTCGTGACCCACGAGCGGTAGGCTGCGCAGGCCCGGGGCATCGGCGATCACACCGGCGTCGCCCGGCAGCGCCACCATCACGCGCGCGACGGTAGTGTGACGGCCCTGGTCGTCGCGTTCGCGCACACCGCCGGTCGCCAACGTATCGTGGCCCAGCAGTGCATTGAGCAGCGTCGACTTGCCGGCACCCGACTCGCCCAGAATCATGGCGCAGCTCCCGGCAGGCACGCAGACACGGACCTCGTCCAGGCCGCGGCCCTCAGCAGAGGACGTCACGATCACGCGCACGTCCGGACCCACCAGGCGGCGCACGCGGTCCAGATCGCGCTCGAGCTCCTCGGCATCGCAGCGATCAGCTTTGGTGAGCACCACCACCGGTTCGGCATCGCAGTCGAGCGCCAACACCAGCGAGCGCGCCACGCGGTCGAGCAGCACCTCACCGGCACCGAGCGCCTGCACGATTAGCACGCAATCCACGTTGGAGCAGAGCACCTGACGCTCTCCGCGGGCACGGCCGCGCCAACGCTCAAAGCTCGTACGGCGCGGCAGCACGCACTCAATCACGCCCATATCGTGCCCGGGAGCGCGGCGCACCGCCACGCGGTCGCCCACGGCGGGCAGCAAGACCTCGTCCTCGCCACGCGACTTGGCAAACCCTACGGCATGCTCGGCACGAAACGTGTCGTCGGCAGTTGCCACCAGCGGAAACCCGCGGTCCAGGCGCACCACGGCACGAGCTGCATCTGCTCGGGCTCCTCGGCCTGTGCGCAAAAGTCGTCAAATGCCGCCTGCTGAGCTTCATCGACCGGCAGGTCATCGAACGCCGGAACATCCTGCAGCGCGTCAAGTCCCGGCACGTTTGCCAGCAGCTCCTCGGCAGACGCGGGGGCTTCGGTCGCGAGCTTCCGACGACGATCGCGCTTAGCCCGCGCCCCCGTCGTCTTTTTCTTCGCCTTAGCCTTCGCCTTGCCCACAAGCGCCTCCCAGCACCATAAATCACAACTGAGCAGGTATTTTAAATCAAATAGAGCTGGCCGGGCAAAGCCCGACCAGCTCACAAACTTCCCTCAGCCTTTATCATCCGCGCGGGAGAAAAGCCAGCAAGGATACCGCAGGGCCCGCCCCGGAAGCCTTTCTCCCGAACGATTCCACAGCGCGAAGCGCGAGGACCAGTGAGGGAGAAAGGGCGTGGGGCGGGCCCGGACGAGTGCGCTACTCTTTCTCCACCGCGCGCATGATCGCCTTGTAGATCTCCATCAGCGGGATGATCAGGAAGGCCAGGCCCAGCGCGGCAAGAACGCCCTTGAGCTCAAGCGTCACGGGGCCAAAGAACATCTCGGCAAGCGTCGGCTGCACGGTCACGATCACCGTCAGCACCAGTGCCAGCGCGGCAGAAGCCCACAGCCACTTGTTCTGTTTCTTCATGGTGAACAGCGACGCACGACGGCTGCGCATATTGAAGCAGTGGAAAATCTCGACCATGTTGAGCGTGATGAACGCCATCATCACGCCTTCCTCGTCGGCATTGCCGGCGATCATATCGGCGATGTGGATGTAGCCCATGTCAAAGTACACGCCCACAAAGAAGCTCGCCAGCACCAGCACGGTGATGATCAGACCCTGGACCACGCAGTCCAGGCCCATGTGACCGGCAAAGACACCGTCCTTGGCGTTGCGCGGCTTGCGCTTCATGATGTCGCCCTCGGCGTCCTCCATGCCCAGCGCGAGCGCGGGGAAGCAGTCGGTGACCAGGTTCACCCACAGCAGCTGCACCGGCTGGAAGATGGTAAAGCCGATGAGCGTGGCGATAAACACCGAGAACACCTCGGCAAGGTTGGCCGAAAGCAGGAACTGGATGACCTTGCGGATGTTGTCGTAGATGCGACGGCCCTCTTCGCAGGCACCGATGATGGTGGCGAAGTTGTCGTCGGCAAGCACCATGTCGGCAACGTTCTTGGTGACGTCGGTGCCGGTGATGCCCATACCGACGCCGATGTCGGCGCGCTTGATGGACGGGGCGTCGTTGACGCCGTCGCCGGTCATGGCGACGATCTGGTCGCGCGACTTCCAGGCCTCGACGATGCGTGTCTTGTGCTCGGGCTGGACGCGGGCGTACACGCCGTAGTCCTCGATGTGCGCGTCGAGTTCCTCGTCGCTCATGCGATCGAGGTCGGCACCGGTGATGGCATGGCTGCGATCGGTGACGATGCCCAGCTGCTTGGCGATGGCCACGGCGGTGTCGATGTGGTCGCCCGTGATCATGACGGTGCGGATACCGGCGTCATGCGCCTCGCGGATGGCGTCGGCGACCTCGGGGCGGACAGGGTCAATCATGCCAGACAGGCCGCAGAAGACCAGGTCATGCTCGAGCGCGGCGGGACTGCAGTCGGCCGGGACCTCGGTGTAGGTGCAGCTTGCCAGCGCCAGTACGCGCAGGGCCTCGTCGGCCATGGCCTTGTTGGCGGCCACGAGCTCGGCGCGACGCTCCTCGGTCAGGGGGACGACCTTATCGCCGTCGTAGATATGGGTGCACAGGCCGATCACCACGTCGGGCGCGCCTTGGTGTACTGCTCATACTCGCCGTCCAGGGTCTCGACGACCACGGACATCATCTTGCGGCCCGAGTCAAACGGGGCCTCACCCACACGCGGGTGCTCGGCGGTCAGGCCGGTGAGCCCCGCCTTGCCGGCGTCGTTGACGAGCGCGCACTCAGTCGGCTCACCCACGGCCTCGCCCAGCTCCTCGTCCCACTGGGCGTCGGAGCACAGCGCCATGCCGGCCAGGAACTTCTCCTTAGGCGCAGCGAGCTCGTGCTTGACGACAGTCATCTTGTTTTGGGTAAGGGTACCGGTCTTGTCCGAGCAGATGGTCTGCGTGCAGCCAAGGGTCTCGACGGCAGAGAGCTTGCGGATAATCGCCTGGCGCTTGGCCATTTTGGTCACGCCGAGCGAAAGCACGATAGTCACGACGGCAACCAGGCCCTCAGGGATGGCGGCGACGGCAAGCGAGACAGCGACCATAAAGGTATCGAGCAGCGCGGTCGGGTCGGTGAGAACGTTGCCCACGCCGTGGCGGATGATGTCGACGCCAAAGATGACGACGCAGATGACGATAACCATGATAGTGAGGATGCGGCTGAGCTCGGCAAGCTTCACCTGCAGCGGCGTGAGCTCTTCCTTGGCCTCGGCCAGGGCGCCGGCGATCTTACCCATCTCGGTGTTCATGCCGGTACCGACTACGACGGCGCGGCCACGGCCGTACACCACGGTGGAGCCCATGTAGCACATGTTCTTGCGGTCGCCGAGCGGCACGTCGTCGGTGCCGGCGGCGAGCTCGATCACGTTGGCATGCTTCTCGACAGGCACGGACTCGCCGGTAAGGGCGGCCTCCTCGATCTTCATCGTGGCGCTCTCGAGCACGCGGCAGTCGGCCGGGACGGAGTCGCCCGCCTCGAGCATGATCACGTCACCGGGCACGAGCTCGGCGCTCGGCAGGTGCACGAGCTTGCCGTCGCGCAGCACCTTGGACTGCGCCGCGCTCATCTCCTGCAGGGCCTCGAGAGCCTCCTCGCTTTTAGCCTCCTGGACCACGCCCAGCACCGAGTTGACGATAACGACGAACATGATGATGGCGACATCGGCAAAGTCCGCCTCGCCCTTGACCATGCCCGTGAGCGCGCTGATGACGGCGGCAACGATCAGCATGATGACCATGGGGTCGGCCATCTGCTCAAAGAAGCGCTTCCACAACGGCGTCTTCTCGGCTTCCTCGAGCTTGTTAGGGCCTGTCTTGGCGAGGCGCGACGACGCCTCGTCGTTGCTCAGGCCGAGGTCCTCATCGACACCTTGGTCGCTGAGTACCTCCGCCGCGGCGGACAGGTATTCCTTTTGCATATAGAGTCCCCTCCTGGGATTCGGGCCACTCAGCAGATTGATGCCCGATCATAATTCCCAGGAGAAGGGCAAGGGCTCATCAAGGCTGCCGTGCTGAGCGGCAGTTGATAGTGGAGCTATGGTACCCCAAAGAGACGCGTCTAGCCAAAACAATCGGTTTGGAAATATGGTCCGCACGCAACGGTGCAGACCGTGTGATGCTCAACATTGATAAAACGTTTTTTCTTCGGCGCATCATCAAACTGAAATATCGCCCAGATAGCAGCGGTTAGAACAGTTGGTAAAGTTTTTGCATATACCGTTTTTCCGCAAAAAATGAACTTCTAATTCGGCATACGGTCGATTTTTGGGGTATTCGGTCGTCATTTCGTTATAATCATCTCAGTTTTATTTCTTATGGTTTATCTATCAGCGCAAGACGATGTCAGATGGAGGTCTGAATGTACAAGCGCACTAAGATTGTATGCACCATGGGTCCCGCCTGCGATAGCGACGAGACCATCCGCGAGATGATCAAGGCGGGCATGAACGTCGCCCGTTTTAACTTCTCGCACGGCTCCTACGACGAGCACCACGGTCGCATCGAGCGCGTCCGTCGTATTTCCAAGGAGCTCGGTATGCCCGTCGGCATCCTGCTCGACACCAAGGGCCCCGAGGTCCGCACCGGCCTTCTGGTCGATGGCAAGAAGGTTGCCGTCAAGACCGGCGACAAGATCGTCGTCACCGCTCAGCCCACGACCGAGGATTTCCACGGCACCGCTGAGCACATCTCCCTCGACTACCTGGCTCTGCCCTCCGAGGTCGAGAAGGGCTCCCTCATCCTGATCGATGACGGCCTGGTTGCCCTCGAGGTCGAGTCCGTCGACGGCCAGGACATGACCTGCGTCGTCAAGAACGACGGCCTGATCGGCGAGCGCAAGGGCGTCAACATGCCCAACGTCAACATCTCGCTGCCCGCTATCACCGAGCGCGATCGTCAGGACATCCTCTTTGGCCTGACCGAGAACATCGACTACATCGCCGCTTCCTTCATCCGTGACGGCGAGTCCGTCCGCGGCATCCGCAAGCTTTGCCGCGAGAACGGTGGCGAGCACGTCACGATCTTCCCGAAGATCGAGTGCGCCCTGGGCGTCGAGAACTTCGACGAGATTCTCGAGGCTTCCGACGGCATCATGGTCGCCCGTGGCGACCTGGGCATCGAGATCAAGCCCGAGCTCGTTCCCCACATCCAGAAGGAGATCATCGCCAAGTGCAACGCGGCCTACAAGCCCGTTATCACCGCTACGCAGATGCTCGACTCCATGCAGCAGAACCCGCGCCCGACGCGCGCCGAGGTTGCCGACGTTGCTAACGCCATCTACGACGGCACCGACGCCGTTATGCTCTCTGGCGAGTCCGCTGCCGGTAAGTACCCGGTCGAGGCCGTTAAGATGCAGGCCAGCATTGCTCTCGAGACCGAAAAGTACCTCCCGGCTCACGCTCCGCTCGAGGTTCCGGCTGACGCTCACGGCACCCGCGTCGTCAACAACGTTGTGGGTATGTCCGCTGTGAACATGGCTACCACCGTTGGCGCCAAGTGCATCACCGTGCCGACGACCACCGGTCGTACCGCTCGCCTGATCTCGCACTTCCGTCCCAACATGCCGATCTGCGCGTTCTCCCGCCACGAGTGGGCCGTCCAGCAGATGATCATGTACTGGGGCGTTATCCCGCATCAGGCCGAGATTACCCAGGGCACCGTCAACGGCACGATCGTCAAGGCGATTGAGACCGCTAAGGAGCTCGGCTACGTCAAGACCGGCGACCTGACCGTCGCCACCGCCGGCGATCCCCGCATGAGCGTCCAACTCGAGGACAAGGTCTCCTCGACCAACGTCGCTTACGTCGCCCAGGTGCGCTAAAACGCACTTGCAAGCACATTTGCATTGCAAAGGGCCCGGAAGGCTTCGCCTTCCGGGCCCTTTTTCTGTGCCAATGCCGGCGCACAGCAAAACACGCACTCATTTCTTTACCAAAAGTGCGAAATCCACCCTTCGAGGCCCATAAAATAAAGTCCCAAGCGCTAAAAGTGTTCGCCCGGTGGCAAACCCACACCTTAACCGACGCTGATAAATCGTTTTAGCAAGAGCCAGATCGACCTGGTTTTCGGAAGTAAGCGGCAAATTCTGAGACCACCGAGCACACCTCGTTTTTTCGCAACAAAATGCCTGATAAACTAGCCTCAAAAGCCAGGTCTGCTCACAGGGTTTAGATTTTGCCGCATACTTCCGAATTGACACTGGCATCGCACGGTCCAAAAGCATATTTCGACCAGGAGGACGTCATGGACCTGACGCTATGCGGTCAATCCGCCTTTAACTATTACCGTATCCCGCCGCAGGTATTAGGACTTTACCCCGCTGTCAGTCTAGACAACATGGATCGCAGGTGTTGCGCCCTTGGGAACCATGTGCTTGTTGAAGACCTTCTTCATATGCCGCTTCATCGATTTGTGTTCAGTCGCGAGCAAGTCGGATCACGGAGTTTGTTCAAGTCACACCTCCTGACCCAAGAGCCGCCTCCTGGGTCGTTTAGGCAGACTGAGCATGGGTTTGATGTCACTTCACCGGAGTTCACGCTGCTCAGCCTTGCCACGCAGGTCTCACGCAACCAGTTATTCATGGCTTGCTACGAGATGTGCGGCTCCTTTGCAGTGTTTAAGCCCTGCGAGCGAACGCAACAACAACTCGATGAAGCTATTTCGCTTAAGCTCATTCCACCCAACTGCGGCTGGGAGCGAGTTAACGACACCAAGGGCAATGACACCAACTTGTGGAAGCGCACGCCGCTTCTTACCGCAGCGGATATCGCCGCGTTCGCCAAGCAGGCCGCAGGCCTGCGCGGCGTTAAGCAGCTCCGCTGGGCCGCCGAACGCATGACAGGACAGACCGCCTCGCCCTTCGAAGTCCAGACGTCCATGCTCATCTCGCTCCCCCGCGATGAGGGCGGTCTGGGCATCGACATCACCAATAACGCGCGCATCCCGCTCAGCGAAGCCGCACGTTCGCTGTATGACAAAACCTGCTGTTACGCCGACATCCTCATCGAAAGTTTCACCGACAGCATGGGTGTCATTCTGGAATGCCAAGCCGCTCCGCTCATGACAGCGAAGCCGCGAGCCTCTCCGATGCCGAGCGCGCCACCGCACTCACAAGCATGGGCTACGACGTCATCCAACTTACCTATGACCAGATTAAGGATAAGAAGAGCTTCGACCACATAGCCGAGCTCATCCATAAAAAGGCTGGGCTTCCCTACACCCCAAAGACCAAACAGGAGTGCGACGCCGAAGATGCCCTGCGGCAAAAGCTATTTGTCGATTGGGACGAGCTGTTCACTACCGGTCCGGCCAGCTAGCAGCTAGCAATCAGGGGCAGTGCGGGTGTGCCGGGAGCGGCTACGCGCTCGGCAAAGCCTGCCTCGGTTAGCTCGATGACATCGGTAAACGTTGCATCGAAAAATTCCTCGGTTAGCAGGCGATACGGCGGATGATCGGGCTCGCCGGGGTTTTCGCGTACAATCTCGTGCATGACGCCGATGGTCTTGAGCACATACTCCTTATGGATGGGATACTGGCCAAAACGCGTCGCCGCAGTATACAGGCGATCGGTCGCGCGCGGAATCGAAACAATGCCGAGCGTCTTGCCGAACCAGTCAAAGTCGCCTTGCTTTTTAATGCGGAACTCCTCGCACGGCTTGCCGCCGTGCGCCTCCAGGTACTGATTCACGCGCGTATTCCATACGGTATCGGCCACCAGATGCGACCAGACACCCAGTGTCAAATCGAGCAACGACTGCGCCACATCTTCGGACGCAAGCGAGAACTCACGAGCGCCGGGACCGACAACCGGCTCAGCATCCCTGTAGCGCTGGGGATAGTGCACGCGATTCAGTCGCTCGCGCTCCTCGATAATCGAGGTCGCCGCGGCTGGCGCACCGGTGGGCGAACTTTTAAGCAACGGTGCCACATAGGTATCCCAGAACTCGTGCTCACGCGGCTTAGGGATAGGCTCGGGCTTGGCAAAGTGCGTAATGCGGTACGGGATGGGATCGGCGATGCCAGGGACCATATAGCCCACGAAAATATCCGGAACCACGCAGCCAAACAAAAAGGCATTGCGGTCGCGCACGCTCTTGGCAAGCGCACCGGTGCGCTCCAGCAAACGCTCCGTCTGAGCGATATGAATGTTCCAGCTTGGCATAGCCACCCCCATAAAAAACCTGGATAACTATACCATCACGCAAAGCCGCGCGGGCGGCTACGCACGCTCTACGCAGCAACTAGTCCGTAGCACCGCTTTCGGTTCCATACGACGGCGAAGGCGCCTCGACCACATGGTGATATCGATCGATATAGATTGCACGGGCACCCAGGCGTCGCACCAAATCCTGGTGATGTGTGCTCATCAAGACCGTCTTACCCGCCGCGACGTAGGCCAGCAAGAAGTTGACCACGATGTCGCATGAATCCTCGTCGAGCCCATTAGTAGGTTCGTCGAGAACCAAGATATCGGGGTTCATCGATACGACTGCCGCCAGCGCCACACGCTTCTTTTGCCCACCCGAAAGCTGATAGGGCGAGGCATCGACCAGGTCGGCAACTTGAAACAGTTCTATGGCATCGTGCACGCGACGGTCGAGCTCGTCTGCCGGCAGCCCCATCTGCGCGGGACCAAAAGCAACTTCCTCACCCACCGTAGCGCAGAACAACTGGGCGTCGGCATTCTGGAACACAAAGCCCACGCGCTGATGGAACCGCTGGGCCGTCGCGGAATCCTTGAGATATGCCGCATCGACCATACACCCGTCAAACAGGTATGCCCCTGCGTCCGCGAGTTCAAGGCCGTTAATAAGACGCATAATCGTCGTCTTACCGCAGCCATTGGGACCGAGCAGGGCAACGAGTTCACCACGATCGACCTGCAGCGACACGCCATCGACAACCGTATGCCCCGCATAGGAGAACACCACGTCGCGCAACTCAATAAGCGGCGCGCCCTCGGCGCCGCCCGCACCGTTCGTGCCCGCCGCACTATTCATATCGATCGTCAAAACGTCGCCCTTCCCTACTCGCATCGACGGCTAGACCGCCCGCGCTACAGTACCGCACACAACACGGCGAGCAACGCCACGCCGACCGCATAGACCGCATCGCGCCAGCCAAATCCGCCCCGCGCGGCGCCGGATACGCACCAGCAAAGCCGCGGCAGAGCATGGCCTCGTCCATCGCACGACTGCATTCCATCGCCTTGATAAACGTCATGCCCATGATACCCGCGACCGAGTCGGTGCGCGAAAACCCCTCAGGCGCGCGACCCACACTGCGCAGCATGACCGATTCGGTCAGATCGTGCGCCGTTCGGCCCAGCACCTCGATGTGCTTGAGCGCCATATCAAACGTAAAGATGACCTCGTCGGGCAGATGTAGCGTCTTGAGCGCCGCCGACATGCGGTTCCAGGTGAGCGTCCACGAAACACCCAGCACGAGCGACACGTTAATGAACGTCTTGAGCGCAATTTTGAGCATGGCGCCCGTAGCGGAAGCGCCCAGCAGCAGGGCAGGCAGCGCCAGAACCACGGCAAACCCCACGCAGCCAACGCCGGCACAAAGGTCGCGCGCAGCCCGCGTACAGGGCGCACGGCAACGAGCACCAGCGCGATAGCCGCCATCAACATGAGGTACAGCGGGCTCTGCGTCAGACACACGCACAGGACGCAAGCGAACATCCCCACCAGACGCACCGGAGCCGAAACGCACGCGAGGCGCGGTCGACCATCGACCCGCCCTCGCGTGCGCCTCCACCCAGGCGAACCCGCTCAAGCAGGCTCGCCAGGTGCAGGACATTCTTTTGCATCACACGATGCCGAGCCCCCGCGGCTCGTATCGCTCCTCGGCTGCAAGCCAGCTAGGCAGCTCGGCTATTGCATGAGCACCGCTTTCCTTAACCGTCAGCGAGATCAGACGGAATGCGATGGTGAGCACCGCCACGCCAATCACGCCGGACAGGATATACATGGCAGCCTGACCGGCAAAGCCAAGACCCTGCTCCTCGGAATAGGCCTGCAGATAATCGCCCGTGGGCAGAGCGTCGGCAAAGGTCGGGGTGTCGAGGCCGACCGAAGCCTGCAGACTGTCGTCACCAGCCTCCTGAACGGCGGTCGCGGCGCCCTCAGCGTCCCACTCGCCCCAGGCGTCACCCGTGGCCAGCAGGCCCAGCGGCGTGGCCACGACAAGCACGGCGACCAGGATGAACGTGGGGACCAGCGAGGTCTTCTTGGCGGTTGCGCCCTCGGTCTCAAGCAGGCCGTCGGAAGCCTCGGGGCCGACGATAATGCTCGGCGCCGTCTTCTTGATAAAACCGTAGATGGCGGCCGTCGCTACGCCCTCGACCACGCCGGCAACCAACATATGCGGGATCATCATGGCCGGAATGGCAATGGACAGCGGGAAGGGGCAGTACAGCGGAGCGCCCGAAGCATTCGTGAAAAGCATCGGCTGAATACCAAACTCGATTGCTGCGCACAGGGCCGCCAGCACAGGCCGACCCAGCCGCTTACGATGGCCGAAACCGAGGTGCCCCAGCTCTTGTCGTGCAAACGGCTGTTAAGCGCGCGGAACACGATGGCTGCGGCAAACGGCAACACGAAGGCCATGTTAAAGCAGTTAGCGCCAAAGGACAGGATGCCGCCGTCGCCAAACAGCAGCGCTTGCAGCGCCAGCGCGACCGAAACCGCGATAGCCGCGGCCTCGGGGCCCAGCAGCAGCGCGATGAGTGCGCCACCAACGGCGTGGCCAGTGGTGCCGCCGGGCAGCGGCACGTTGAACATCATAAGCAAGAAGGAGAACGCGGCGCAGATGCCCAGGAACGCCATGTGCTCGCGATCGAGCGTGGCGCGCACCTTTTTGATGCAGTGGACCCAAACGGGCACCATTGCCACTGCCATGACGGCATCCGTCTGCGGGGACAGATAATTATCTGGAATGTGCATGGGCGCCTCCCGGTTATCGGCGCACAGAATTGCAACGCCGCTTAAATCACCTTGTCAGTGTTACGCATTGTAAGATTCGTAACACGCCGCGGGCTATCATAGCAAAACGGCGCACTGCCGACAAAGCAGCACGCCGTTATGTAATGCGCGTGTCATATATGAAGGCTCAACGGTGCCTTATATCGAGCATAGCGGTCACGTAAGACTCGGCGGCAACCACCGCTGACCCATACCCCAGCGCAAGCCCTATCCGCGGACCTCGCCGTTTACGCCCTTGCATACCTTGGTGACGATCTTCTGGTGCGCCTTCTCGACCTCTTCGCTGGTGAGCGTGTGGTCGTCGGAGCGATACGTAAGCGCAAAGGCCATGGACTTCTTGCCCGCTCCGATGCGGATGGGATCGCGGTAGACGTCGAACAGGCGCACGCCCTCGAGCAGCTTGCCGCCGGCGCTGGTAATGCGGCGCTCAAGATCCTCGCAGGTCACAGCATTGTCGACCACGATAGCAAGGTCGTGCTCAACAGCCGGGTACTGCGAGAACTCGCGGTAGTTCTCCTGATTGCGGGCGCTTGATCAGCTTGTCCAGATCGAGCTCAAAGGCAACGACGACCTCATCGATGCCCATCGCCTCGCGCGCCTCGGGGTGAATCTCGCCGACCCAGCCCAGTACGGTGCCGCCGGACAGAACCTCGGCCGCACGACCCGGCTGCAAGAAAGCGTAGCCCTCGCCCTCGACGGGACGGAAGCGAACCTTCTCGATGCGCAGCTGGGCGAGCAGCTCCTCGACAATGCCCTTGCCAAAGAAGAAACGCAGCTTGCGGTACTTCATGTTCCAGGACTGCTCGCTCCACTGGCCCGAGAGCACGCCCGCCACGGACTTGGTCTCCTTGGGCAGGCTGGCGTTCTCGCGACCGTGGAACAGGCTGCCGACCTCGTACAGGCGCACGTTGGGCGTGCCGTGGGCCTCGTTATAGGCCACGGACTGCAGCAGGCCCGGCAACAGCGAACGACGCATCTCGGTCTGCTCGGCTACCAGCGGTTAATGAGCACCACGGGCAACCGCGACCCTCGGTGGACATACCGATCTTCTCCAGGTCGCCCGGGGCGGCAAAGCCGAAAGTCGTGGTCTCGTTGAGGCCGCAGGCGCGCAGGATCTCGCCGACCTTGCGGGTGAGCTTCTGCTCGCGGGTCAGGCCGCCGATGTGGTTCTTGGCAGCCGGGATGGTCGCCGTCACACGGCCCATGCCCCACAGGCGCAGGACCTCCTCGATCAGGTCGATCTCGCGCGGCAGGTCGGGACGGAAGCTCGGCGGGGTGACCATGAAGTCATCGCCGTCGCGCTCGACGGTGCAGCCCAGGCGGGTGAGCGAACGCTCGATAAACTCGGGCTCGATGTCGGCACCGCAGATGGCATGCACGCGGGCCAGGCGCAGCTTGATGCTGTCGATAGTCTTGGGCGCAGGGAAAACGTCGACATAGCCGGGAGCAACCTCGCCGCCGGCGATCTCCTCGATGAGCGCGCAGGCAACGTTGGCGACGTCCACGCAGCCGGTCTCGTCAACCTGGCGCTCAAAGCGAATGGAGGCGTCGGAGATCAGGGACAGGTCGCGGCTGGTGTGCGAGGTGCGACGGCGTTGAAGCAGGCACTCTCGACCATCACATCGACGGTGTCGTCCTCGATCTCGGAATCCATGCCGCCCATAACGCCGGCCAGCGCCACGGGGCGCTCGCCGTCGGTGATGAGACCCATGCCGCGTCGAGCGTGCGCACCTCGCCGTCGAGCGTCGTGAACTTCTCATCCTGCTGGGCGGCGCGGACCACCACACGACGGCGCATCGCGCTCGGCAAAGGTGTCCAGGTCAAAGGCGTGCAGCGGCTGACCGGTGAGCATCATCACGTAGTTGGTGATATCGACAATGTTGTTGTGCGGGCGCACGCCCAGGGCGTTGAGGCGCTTGACCATCCAGTCGGGCGAGGGGCCGACCTTCACGTTGCGCACGATGCGGGCGACGTAGCGGTCGCACAGGCCCTCGTCGGCAATCTCGACCGAAAGCTCGTCGTCGGTCGCGCGGCCGGTCTCGGCCTTGATGGCAGGCAGCTCAACGTGGAAATCGCGGTCGAAGATGGCGCCGGTCTCGCGGGCCATGCCGATCATGGACAGGCAATCGGGACGGTTGGGCGTGATCTCGCAGTCAAGCACGGTATCGCTCGAGCCACGTACTCGGCAAACGGCATGCCGCAGGGCGTATCCTCGGGCAGGATCATGATGCCGGAGTGGTCGCCGCCCAGGCCGAGCTCGCGCGCGGAGCAGTTCATGCCCATGGACACGACGCCGCGAAGCTTGCTCTTCTTGATCTTGACGTCGCCGGGCAGGACAGCGCCAATCATGGCCGTGACGATGTGGTCGCCGGCCTCGAAGTTCTGCGCGCCGCAGACGATCTGCAGCGGAGCGGGGTTGCCGTCGGCGTCGAGGTTCTTGTCGCCCACGTCGACCGAGCACACATACATATGGTCGCTATCGGGGTGCGGGGTCTTGGTGAGCACCTTGGCGGTCACCACGTGGTCGAAGGACTCGCCCACGGTGTCGATCGCCTCGACCTCGGTGCCGGTACGGATATATTCGTCCGAAAGGGTCTTGGGATCCTCCGGAATATCGATCATGGTCTTGAGCCAGTCGTAAGAAACACGCATCTAGCTCTCCTTTCATACTGAAAGCCTGCGAAGAGATGCAGGTGGAAACTTCAACTTTGTGAACATTCCTTACAAAGCGAGGGTTGTCCAAGTGCGGCAGATCGGCCCGAAAGAGGAGCGCCGCGTACTTTGGTACGCAAGCGACGAATGAGCGCCGAGGTGCCGTGCTTGGGCAAGCCGCAGCCTAAAAATGGTTCAGGAAGCGCATATCGCCTGTCATGAGCGTGCGCAGGTCGGGCAGGTCGTAGCGCAGGGCCGCGACGCGCTCGGCGCCAATACCAAAGGCGAAGCCGGTGTACTTCTCGGGGTCGATGCCGCAGTTAATCAGGACGTTGGGGTCGACCATGCCGCAGCCCAGAATCTCGATCCAGCCGCTGTGCTTGCAGAAGTTGCAGCCCTTGCCGCCGCACACGTGGCAGCTCACGTCTACCTCGCAGCTCGGCTCGGTGAAGGGGAAGAAGTGCGGGCGGTAACGCGTCTTGCGGTCCTCGCCAAACATGCACTTAACAAAGTAGTCGAGCGTGCCCTTAAGATCGCCAAAGGTGATGCCCTCGTCGACGACCAGGCCCTCGATCTGGTTGAACTGCGGCAGGTGGCAGGCGTCGGCCGTGTCGGGACGGTAGACGGTGCCCGGGCAGATCATGTAGATGGGCGGCTTCTGCGACTCCATGGTGTGGATCTGCACGCCCGAGGTCTGGGTGCGCAGCAGCACGTCGGACTCGCCGTGGGCGTGAGCCTCGGGGTGCGCGACGCTGCCGGGGTTGTTGTCGACCACATAGAAGGTATCGCGGGCCGAGCGGCTCGGGTGATCCATGGGGGCGTTGAGCGCGGTGAAGTTGTAATAGGAGGTGTCGACCATGGGGCCAGACTCGACGGTGTAGCCGATGCCGCAGAAGATGTCCTCGGCCTCCTCGATGATCTGCTTGATCAGGTGCTGGTGGCCGATCTGCGGACGGATACCCGGTAGCGTGATGTCGACGGCCTCGTGCTCGAGTGCGTGCTTGAGGGCGGCGGCCTTCATCTCGGTGGTGCGCTCGTCGAGCATGCCCTCGATCAGCTGGCGCATCTCGTTGGCGCGCTTGCCCATCACGGACGATCCTCGGGGCGAGCTTGCCCATCATGCGCATCAGGCCGGTGATGCGGCCCTTGCGGCCGAGCAGCTCAACG
>ENA-OQEX01000531-OQEX01000531.1-human-gut-metagenome-genome-assembly--contig:-NODE-531-length-19919-cov-3.052395_pt1 | contig 19919 bp, 24 predicted proteins | sample MGYA00242802_ERZ504649 | MGnify/ENA primary metagenome ERZ504649 (study PRJEB26092, sample SAMD00036194) | human gut metagenome | host: Homo sapiens | study: EMG produced TPA metagenomics assembly of...
CTACGCCGATGAACAGGAAGAACGCCAGTCCCAGCAAAGAGAACACATCGCCGGGTTTGGAGGAAAGCACCTCCGGCTGTTCCACCACTTGTCCTGTGCCGAGCTTGAGCGCACCCATGATGCCCAGAAACAGCAGCGAACCAATCAGTCCGTATGCCACAATATTCTGCACCTTTGCGAACATATCCACACCGAACAGGTTCAGCCCCAGCAGAATTAAAATCAGCACAATGGAATACACCGACCCCGGAATGGGAACGTCAATAAAGACGCTGTTCAGCGTGTTGCCAAACATTGCTGCCTCAGAACTGCCCATGATGGTCTGACAGGTCAGATAGCCGCCGACGGTAATGACAATGGAAACAAACGGTCCAAAGCACGCCAGCGTATACTGCGCCATACCGCCGGTCAGATTCGGCATCAGTGCGTTCAGCTCACAGATGGAAAACGCCGTCAGAATGTTGAATGCACAGGCAATCGCCATGGTGATGATAAACGGCAGTCCGATGGCAGATGCGCCCTGCCCGATGGAGAGCAGACAGCTGGTGGCAATAATCAACCCTACGCCAGTTGCCACAATACTGGGTAAGCCTAGTTTTTTCTCCTGCATAATCTCTCAACTCTTTTCTGGGACAAATCCTTATTTTTCACCGTACAGCAGTGCGTCAATGCCCTCTTCACCGGTGCGGACACGGATGACATTGGTCACATCCGAGACGAAGATCTTGCCGTCACCGATATGCCCGGTGTACAGTTCTTTCTTGACGAATTCCAGCAGCCCGTCCAGTTCTTCTGTGGGCAGAACAATCATGACGACCTCTTTGGGCAGCAGACTGATCTCCTTGTTCTTCTCCTCCACCTCAAATTCCTGGGTACCGTGCTGTACGCCGCATCCCAGCACCTGGTATACCGTCATACCGGTGATATGGAACTTTCCCAGCGCCTTTTTCAGCGGTTCGATTTTGGAAATGCCGGTGATGATCTCAACTCTGGATAATTTCATAATGAATTCCTCCAACAACTTCAAAAAATTTTCCCAAAAAAGAAAAGATGCCGAATTTCCAGGAAATTCGACATCTTTGTCTTTCTACACTCTTATTATAACAGATGCTCTCTCTGAAAAATTGTAAAAAACAGAACCTCTTACTGAAAACGGTCATACCGCAGTGCGGACAGATCCACTGCTGTTTCCTGCTCCATTGCCAGCTGCGCCAGAACTAGGCCGACAGCCGGCGAGATGCCGAAACCGTGTCCCGTAAAGCCGCACGCCAGAATCAGCCCCGGCACTTCGTCCACGGTGCTGATAACCGGCACATGGTCTGCGCAGGCATCCATCCAGCCTGCCCAGCTGCGGACGACCTTGATGTTTGCCAGATCCGGGAAATAGTGCATGATGCCACGGCAGGCAGCCGATGCTGCGATGCTGGAGGACAGGGGCTTGCCCGGTTTTGCATACGGTTCCAGACCGGAGTTCAGACCAAAGACGAACGAGCCATGTTCTGTCTGGTGACCGTAGAAATCAGCTGCGGCAGTACCCAGCATCTGCCAGAACATCGGAGCGACTGCTCGGTGACCAGCGTTTCCAGCAGCACCGGCTGCATGGGAACATCAATGCCCACAGTCGATGCAATGAAACGGCTCTCATAGCCTGCCGCCAGGATGATCTTGTCACCCTCATACACATTGCCGGATTCGGTCACCACCTGTCGTGCAGCGCCCTTGATCTTCCGCAGCTCCACAACTTTCTCACCGGAGATGAAGTGCGCACCCAGACGGCGTGCCATCTTATAGTAGCCCATGGTTGCCATCAGTGGATTGGCATGACCGTCCGTGGGACACCAGCTTGCACAGGTCACAGCGTCGGACAGATACGGTTGATGCGTCTTGCCTCATCGCCGGAGATCATGCGCACATCCACGCCGCAGGCTGCGGCACGGTCTGCCAGACCTTCCAGGATCTTCTGATGCTGCGGCGTGCTGCCCAGACGAAGGTTGCCTTCCTGGTAGTACTCCACGTTGGTGTCCAGCATATCGGACAGCTGCGGCCAGATGTGCTGGATGGAGTACATCACCAGCGGCAGTTCTCTGGGGTCACGGCCGGACTGGCGAACGCCGCCGCCGTTTCTGGTAGAGCCGCCGTTTCCGATATTTTCGCTGCCCTCCAGCACCAGGACGGAGACACCATTTTTTGCAAGGTTATATGCCGCAGCGCATCCGATGATGCCGCCGCCAACGATAATGACTTCTGCATTCATTTTGTCTCCTCCTTATCTCTTGCCAGCACTTTCATTTCGATAGGACGCATGGGCGCTCTGCCGGTGGCAGGTCCGAGTTCGTTTGGACGCACACCCAGTTCCCGTGCGACAATGCCTTTTACCAGTTTTGTACAGGTCTGCCCCTGGCAGAGTCCCATACCCGTCCGCAGATAGCGGCGTATCTCGGTGAGGGTAAACATACCGTCATGCACAGCACGCCGGATCTCCCTTTCGTGATCTCCTCACAGCGGCAGACGATCATATCGTCATCCGGCTGGGGAACAAACGGTTTCAGTTCACGGTTTCTGTCATTCATGCTGTCTCCTCCTCCCGAAAAAATCTTGCTTTCATGGCATATTCTTTCGGCACTTTCATGGTAAGCAGATTGGTATGGTCGAACGCCTTTGCGCTCCGCACATTGACTACCTCTGCGTCACAGACCTTATCGCCCTTTCGGTTCAGCGCCACGCCCTTGTCACCTTTTTTCGGCAGGGGCAGGAACTCATACGGCAGTGTCACTTCTGCAGTGCCGTCGCCGCAGTCCTCGTTGACCAGGAAGATTGCCTGACCGGAACAGGATGCCACGCACATTCCGCAGCCAGTGCATTTTTTCTCCGGGTCGATTGCCGGCAGCGCTGTGATGTTGCTGCCAATGCGGATGCAGTGCTTGGGGCAGGCATCCTGACATGGATTGCACGGAATGTTCTGGGTGCATTCAATGACCGGATGCACGCCGCTGCTGTGGGTCACACCAGGGAAACGCTCGATCTCTTCCTCTGCCACAAAGCCATGTTTCAACAGGTTTTGCGAGATTTCCACACCCTCTTCGGTCTCGGTGATCTGCTTGCCACGCATTCCCGGTGCAAACATTCCCTGCCGCAGACCAGCCAGCGCAGCCTCCTGCTTGGCAGTCTCTTCTTTGCAGGTCTCCTCTGAGATGAATCCCAGTCTTGCCGCTGCGGCAATGCCGGCGATCCTTCCCTCGATCATGGCGCTGGATGCCTCCTCAATGCCGGAAACATCGCCGGCGGCATAGATGCCGGGAACAGAGGTCTCACCGTATTCATCCACTGTGGGAACAAATCCTGCCTTTGCCGGATTGTCCTCCATGGCACATCCTGCCATATCGCAAAGCTTGGACATGGGAGACAGTCCTACCGCCAGGCAGATGGTATCCACATCAAAGTGCTTTTCCGTCCCCGGAATGATCTGCCAGTTCTTGTCCACTTCTCCGATGGTCACGCCTGTTACGCAATCCTCGCCGTCAGCGGAAATGATGGTGTGCGACAGATAGAACGGCACGCCGCATCTTGCGACCTTTGCGGCATGGACGCCGTAGCCGCCGACACGGGGCGCTGCATCTGCCACGGCAACCACTTCGCAGCCTGCCTGCATCAACTGAAAGCTGACCACCAGACCCACGTTGCCGGACCCCAGCATCAGCACACGCTTGCCCGGCAGTGTGCCGTGGAGGTTCATCATGGTCTGCGCTGCGCCTGCGCCGATGACGCCCGGCAGTGTCCAGCCCGGGAATGTGACCATGTTTTCGCTTGCGCCGGTGGCGATCAGAATGGTATCACCCTTGACGTGGATCACATGATCCTCCACCTTTACAGTAACTTCCTTTTCCGGGAAAATGCCGATCACGATAGCATTCAGAACAACTTCAACACCAAGAGACGCTGCCTCTGCCAGAAGTTCTTCGCCGATATGGAATCCACGGATCTTCGCCTTGTGTTCCTTAGAGCCAAAGAACTTGTGGATCTGTTTGAACAGTTGTCCGCCGGGCTTTGCGTTTTCATCGTATACTACAACGTGCATACCTTTTTTTGCCGCCTCAATGGCTGCGGACAAACCTGCCGGTCCTGCGCCGACCACGATCATATCATAACGTTTCATCATTTTGCTGCACCTCCCGGCTGTTCTGCTGTCACACCGTACTGTGTCCGGATCTCCATGCCCTCTTCCAGCGGCGTGATGCACGTCCGCACATTCGGCTGTCCGTTGACGACCATAACACAGTCGGTACAGCGCCCGATGGCGCAGAAGATTCCTCTCGGCTTATGTTCTTTTCTGGTATAGCGGTGAACCATTACGCCGGCATTTTTCAGTGCCATGGCAATGGGTTCTCCGGCATAGCCTTCCAGTGTTTTTCCATCAAAAGTAAAGGAAACCAGCTGTCCCTTTTCATATGTTCCCAGAATCGGATGTTCCTGTATTCTCATGTCTGCTCCTCCTGTCTTATTTATACCATCTGCGGGACATCCCAAAGCTTCAGCTTTGTGCCGATGCCCTTTTTCAGTGCATTGCGGTAAACCATCGTACCCCAAGCCACATCTTCTACCGGCATACCGCCGATGGAGTACACGATGATCTCGTCATCCTTCCGGTACAGCGGAATGTTGCCCATCAGGATATCGCCAGGTCATCCACCTGCTCCGGTTTCATCCTGCCCTCTGCAATCAGATCCATCACGTGAACTGCCGGAATCGGAACTGTATTGTAGGCGTTGGGCTTCATTTCCTCTTCCCATGCCTCATACAGCTTGATGTTGTCTGTCACGGTTCTTGCACGATGGATGATAAAGTCATCATCAAACCGAAGCGCTGCGGTAGAACTGATGAGTGCGCCGGGCTTGATCCACTCCTCCTTGATATACGGATACTGGCTGGGGTCTCCGGTAGGCGTTGAGGTGCTTGCCGAAACAATATCCGCATCCCGGACTGCCTCTTCCATGGTATCCACAGCATACACATTCACCTGGGGATATTCTTTCTTCACATGGGCAATGAACTTTTCCAGGGATGCCTTTCCTCTGCCCTTGACCTTAATGGTCTCGATGCCGGGACGGACTGCCATGATCGCTGCAAGCGCCGTCTTGCTCATAACACCCGGTCCGATAATGGCAGCCACCTTGGAGTCCGGTTTCGACAGGTGCTTGTATCCCACGCCCGGAACTGCGCCGGTACGGTAAGCGGAAAGGATATTGGCGGACATATATGCCACCGGTGCGCCGGTATCCTTATCGTTCAGCGTCAGCATCAGAATGGAACGGGGCAGACCCTTTTCCTTGTTGGCACAGTTGGAACCGTACCACTTCATGCCTGCCATATCGAACACACCGCCCAGATATGCCGGCATCGCCATAAAGCGTCTGTCCGGTCCGTCTACCGGCATTTCCGGGAAAGGAGAGGACGGCGGAAACATGACCATACATCCGTGGGAATTGCCGTTTGCGCCGCCCATGCGATAGTCACCCACCTTCATCAGCTTGAACATTTCTTCCATCGCATCAATACAGCCTGCCATATCCTTGACACCGGCTGCAACCATATCCTCTTCGTTCAGATACAAAAAATCAACTTCTGGATAGCTCATCTGAAATACCTCCTCCGGAACGCCGGCGCACGCCTGTGTGTACCGGAACGATTCCATGCAAACAAAATAAAAAAGGAGTTCAGATGTCTGATTCATCTGAACTCCTTTGTTCGAGTATTATCTTACCACAACAGGGCAAGAAAAAATTGTAAAAACCGGAACTAACTCTCAACTTCCTGAGTAAAGCCGACGCATTCACAGAAATTTGCACCTTCCGGCTCATCTGTTGCCTCTGTAAACGTCACCGTATACATGGCGTAGATCTTATTGCCGATCTGCTGATACCGTGGTTCTACTGTATAGTCCACAATATCCCAGGTCTGCTTTGCCTCTTCGATATACGCATCCAGCTTTTGCTGGAAATAGTCATAGTCGATAGGCGCAGACAGTGTGTTATAGCTGACACTGAGCTGACGCACTTCTCCTTTGCTGTCCACATCCACAATGGCAGAGAACGGCGCCTCGTTTTCCGGTGTAACAGCATCGTTTGTCACCAGATATTCACTGCCGAAAGAGGAGACTTCCAGTTGGGTATCTTCTGCCAGCAGGCTCTCTGCCACATCGAGACTGCGCTGTTGGCGCTGCGCCATCGTGTATGCTGCCGTCATCGAACCGCTTTCTGCTTTTTCAGCTGTATCAGCATCGCCTTTCTCATACTTGCAAAGCCGTCCGTCAGCATCAAAACAGAACGTCTCGCCGTCCGCCGAAAGATAGCGGTCATAGGTCAGAACAGGGTCATTGTCTGCCGGATCTTCAAAGGAATATCCAATGGCAATATTCTGCGTTTCTGTGCCGTCATAAGTCAGATCAGAAATATCAAAATAAGGATTTGCCGTCAGATTCGTCTGAATGGTTTCCGGGACATCTGCACTGCTCTCCGCAGTTTCTTTCGCTTGTCCGCAGCTGCACAGCAGCAGCGCTCCTGTCAAAAGCAATATGCCGACTTTCTTCATGGCATCTCCTTTCCAGTCAAATGCTCAGACCATCAGCATCCGGAACATCTCAATGACCTGTTCCAGAGTTGCCTCTCTGGGATTACCCGGATAGCAGGCATCTGCCAGAGCATCCTTTGCCAGCTGTTCCAGGTCCTCTTCCTTAATGCGTTCGTTTTTCTCCGGAATTCCCACATCCTTGGAGAGCTTGCGGACTGCGGCAATGGCTGCGTCACGATATTCCTCCTGGGACATGGTCTCGGTTCCCTCTACGCCCATTGCCTTGGCGATGGCACGATAGCGTTCGCCGGTATAATCCCGGTTGAACTCCATGGAAATGGGCAGCAGCATTGCGCAGCTACGCCGTGCGGTGTATCATAGTGTGCGCTCAGCGTATGTGCCATGGAGTGGTCGATGCCCAGACCTACGTTGAGAATCCCATGCCGGCGATGTACTGTGCCAGTGCCATGCCCTCTCTGCCGCTGGGCTTGTTTTCCACTGCATCCCGGAGATTCTCCGAGATCAGACGGATCGCCTCGATATGGAACATATCCGGAATTTCCCAGGCTGCCTTTGTGGTATAGCCCTCGATGGCGTGAGTCAGCGCATCCATACCGGTTGCGGCAGTCAGCCCCTTTGGCATGGAGGACATCATATCCGGGTCAACAATGGCAACTGCCGGGATATCGTTGGTATCCACACAGACGAACTTCCGCTGTTTTTCCACATCGGTAATGACATAGTTGATGGTAACTTCTGCGGCAGTGCCGGCTGTTGTGGGGACTGCAATGGTGGGAACAGCGTGGTTCTTTGTCGGCGCAACGCCCTCCAGAGAACGCACATCCGCAAATTCCGGATTGGTAATGATAATGCCGATCGCCTTTGCGGTATCCATAGAAGAGCCGCCGCCGATGGCAACAATGGCATCCGCTCCGCACGCCTGAAAAGCCGCTACACCCTCCTGCACATTCTGGATGGTGGGATTGGGCTTGATCTTCGAGTAAACCGTGTATGCAATGCCGGCGTTGTCCAGAATATCTGTCACCTTTGCCGTCACACCGAATTTCAGCAGATCCGGGTCTGTTGCAACAAACAAGTGCTGATAGCCGTTGGTTTTTACTTCGTTGACGATTTCCTGAATCGCACCTTTTCCATGATAAGAAATGTTGTTCAATACAATACGATTTGCCATAATTCATGCACCTCACGATAAAAGTTTCATTGGTACTGCCATTTCTGGTGTACAAACATATTACACATCATATTTCAAGAAATGTCAATACATAATGTGCAATATCGACAATCACTTTTCCAATCATGCCTGGGGCAATTTCAGATACAACAGCGGATAGGGATTGCCCTCTTCGTCGTGGGAAGTCCTTCGGTAAATGACAAAGCCCAGGTGCTGATAGAACCCCACTGCCTGGGGATTTTGTTCGTTGACAGTCACTTCCCCGACGCCGTAATTCCGGATGGCGTATTCCAGCAGCTGTCTGCCCAGCCCCTGTCCCCTTACTTCCGGCAAAAGAAACAGCATTTCCAGACGATTCCCCGTGATGCCCATAAAGGCGACCGGCTCGCCCGATGCCGTTTCCGCAGTCAGCAGGTGCTGCACGCTGTGAAATGCCGTGGGAACGTAGGTCTTGATGTGTTCGATCTCTTCCTCAGAGAGAAATGTATGCGTTGCCCGGACAGACTTTTCCCAGACTGCCAAAAGCGCCGTCATAAGCGGTGCGGTTCTGTCCTGTACTTCACGAATTTTCATAGCGGATTCCTTTCCCAAAAACAAAAGCCACCTCGCCGGGGAGATGACCTTTGCAATACTGTACTTTATTTTTTCGCATTTTTCGCATCCTGCCGGAGCAGTTCCATCCGGAGTGCCAGACAGGTTACTGCCAGGATGCCGATTCCGCCGCCGATGACCCATCCGACAACGATGTTCCGGACACGGTAAACCTCTGCATACGGTACTGTCGCCATAATGATGTAGTCGCCGCTGGACTGATAGTGTACCATATTGGTCTTGCCGTCTGCATCTTTCACGTCAAACTTGCCCTTGTTGCGTTTCATGCTGCTCTTGTCAAAATCGGCTGTCTGTCCGATCAGATCCGTATCGGTGCAGCTGATATACTTCATGGTGTCCGCCTCCAGAATGGCGGTAGTGCCGGAAGAGTACAGCGGCATACTGGACGCAATGTTTGCCAGGTCTGCATCCTGCAAAAGCGAGACCACGGAATCCGCTGAAAATGTGATCTGCACCATGCCGTGTCCGCCGTCCAGCGACGATGCCGCCACGATGGTAGCGTATCGGAATCCAGCAGGAACAGCGCATCGGTGTACACATCTTCTTCCAGATGTGACCGGAACTCCTCACGAATGGAAGTGCCTGCGCCCGACGGGTCGGTACTTGCCACCACATTGCCGTCTGCATCTGCAACGCTTATCATATCGGCATTGACTGTGACACGCAGTTCTTCCAGCGTCCGGTCATCGGTGATGAACGAACTGTCCTGCGCCAGCAGCATGGCAATGGTTCTGGTTTTGGCGGAGTAATCCTCTTTGAATTCGTCTGTCAGCAGCTGGGTTGCGTTGTGGTTTTTCTCCAGATACGTCTCGATCGAGCCAATGTTGACATCGATCTGTGCGATCACATTATTCTGGCTGACAACGCCCACGGTATAGCCGGCTGCAATTGCCAGAACCGCAATGCAGACTGCCATGCTCAACATGACCCAGCGATATAATTTCACAAATCGTTTTACCACTTTTATAAAAACACACCTGCCCTTTTCTGAAAGGCAGCACTGCGCAAAACCTGCGGATGCTGCCGAAAATATACTTTTGTTATTATAGCATATTCCGGCGCAGTTGTCCAGCATTTCCACCGAATTTTCACAAAAAAACAGGACAGGAATTTTTGCTCCCGTCCTGTGATCTGTTTCAGATTCGTATACGATTCCGCAGTTACCGCAGCTGATGCCGCTTTTCTGCAAAGTATTGTTTGGTATCCATTGCCACAACGCCGGACAAAGCAATCAATGCAATGACGTTCGGGAATGCCATCAGACCGTTAAAGACATCGGCAGTATCCCATACCGCCTCAACCGTCAGATACGGTCCAATGAAAACTGCCACGATGTACAGCCAGCGGAATGCCAGTGTCAGCGTATGGCTTGCCTTGCCACGCAGGTAGGTCAGACAGCGCTCAGAATAATAGCTCCAGCCCAGGATGGTGGTAAATGCAAAGAAGATCAGGCAGAGCATCAGAATGCAGGAAGAAACCTGTGCCGGGAACGGCAGACCGTGCTGGAACGCTGCGTCTGTGATCTGTACGCCCTGGAGATCCGGGTTCTGCCATGCGCCGGAAATGACGATGGAAAGACCGGTCATGGTGCAGATCACAATGGTATCAATAAAAGTACCGGTCATGGTTACCAGACCCTGGCGAACCGGTTCTTTGGTACGGGCTGCGGCAGCTGCGATCGGGGCAGAACCCAGACCAGCCTCATTGGAGAAGATACCTCTTGCAACACCCTTCTGCATTGCCACGATCATAGCACCCAGTGCGCCTCCGGCAACCGCATCCATACCGAATGCGCTCTTTACAATTTCCACAACAGCGTGGGGAATGACAGTCACATTGCAAATCATCATAATCAGACAGCAGAGCACATATGCCACTGCCATAAACGGTACAACTACCTGGGAGATCTGAGAGATACGCTTCAGACCGCCGATAACAACCAGCGCAACACAGATCGTGATAATCAGCCCATGATACTGTCGTCCAGGTATAGTCTGTGTCAAACAGTGTGAATGCGATATGCTCGCTCTTGGCATCAAAGAAGTTGTTTGCCGCAGAGGTAATGCCGTTGATCTGGGTAATCGTACCGATACCCAGCAGTCCGGCAAGCACGCCAAACAGGGCGAACAGCTTTGCCAGCCACTTCCAGCGAGAACCCATGCCATTTTCAATATAGTAGAACGGACCGCCCAGATAATGTCCCTCTTTGTCAACAGTACGATACTTGATGGCGAGGAAACCCTCGGCATACTTGGTCGCCATACCGAACAGGGCAGCAATTTCCATCCAGAACAGTGCGCCCGGACCGCCGGCAGCGATCGCAGTTGCAACACCGACAATGTTGCCGGTACCAATGGTGGCAGACAATGCGGTACAGAGTGCGCCGAAGCTGGTGACCTCGCCTTCACCCTCTTCTTCATTCTTTACCATGAACTTCAAGGCGAGACCAATGCGGCGCACCTGTAATCCACGGACACGAATGGTAAGCCAGATGCCGCACAGCAGGATCAGCAGGATCAGCGGAATGCCCCACACCCATGCGTCAATTTGTTTGATGACGTTTGTCAACGTTTCCATTTGTGTTCACTTCCTTTATTATTTTTCCGCAGATATGTGTGCAGAACGCCGGATGATAAAGGCGGCGAAATGCACCTTCTTTCTGCATATTCCGACACTGTCAGAAAAAACATTTTTATTATACCATACTTCCGTATGGATTGCAAGAAAAATTGTGCAAAATTCCAAAAAAACTTTTTATCGCAATAGCATAGTACAAAAAAGCGTCCGGTACGACAGGACAGAAAAATCCTGCAACGCCGAACGCCATTGTTCGTGGTTGTTATTTTTTCCAAAGCGGAATTATCGGTTATCCACCTTTTCCGGAAACAGGTCATGATGGGTCAGTCTGTCCCATGCCACCTGTTCCCACTTGGTTCCCGGTCTGCCGTAGTTGCAGTACGGGTCAATGGAAATGCCGCCACGGGGCAGGAACTTGCCCCAGACCTCGATATATGCCGGCTCCATCAGCTGAATCAGATCGTTCATGATGATGTTGACACAGTCCTCGTGGAAATCACCGTGATTCCGGAAACTGAACAGATACAGTTTCAGCGACTTGCTCTCCACCATGATCTCCCGTGGAACATAGGAGATATACAGCGTCGCAAAATCCGGCTGCCCGGTGATGGGGCAGAGACTGGTGAACTCCGGACAATTGAACTTGACGAAATAATCCCGTCCCGGATGCTTATTCGGGAATGTCTCCAGCACCTCCGGGGCATAATCGCTGGAATACTTGGTGTTCTGATTGCCCAGCAGTGTGATATCGCCGGTTTCTTCTTTACTTCTTCCTGCCATTTCATTCACCTCCCAGTGCCGGATCCTGGATACCGTTTGCTGCGAAAGCCGCCGCACGGTCACGGCAGGTGCCGCAGACGCCGCAGGCTTGTCTCCGCCTTCGTAGCAGCTCCAGGTCAGTTCATACGGTACGCCCAGTTCCAGACCCTTTTTCACAACGTCTGCCTTTGTCCAGGTGACAAAAGGCGCCTCAATGTGCAGCTGGTTGCCGCTGCCAGATAGATTGCCTGGCTGATGGCATCGTTGAATGCAGTGCTGCAGTCCGGGTATGCGTTCCCGGCGGCGTCATCGCTGTGCGCACCGTAATAAATCACTTCGCAGCCGTTGGACAAGGCAATGCTTGCCGCACTGGACAGAAACAGACCATTCCGGAACGGCACATAGGTGGAAACCGGGCTGCCGTTTGTCTCCTGGAGCTGTTCTGCGTAAGTCTCCTTGGGAATCTCCTGGGTAGAACCGCTGAGCAGAGAGCAGTTGGAGTCCGCAAAAATCACGGACAGGTCCAGCTGCTGCCACTTTACGCCGTAGTGCGCCGCAATTTTTCCGGCAGCCTCTACCTCTTTCTGATGCTTTTGTCCGTAAGATACCGACAGCGCCAGCACCTGGTCTGCGCCGTACTTATCCACAGCAAGCCCCAGACAGGTTGTACTGTCTACGCCGCCGCTGAAAAGAACCAATGCTTTCATATGATCTATCCTCCTAGAGTAATTCCTGCAAAGCGTGATCCGTCTGGAATGCGCCGCAGAAGGTTTTCGTTGTGGTTCGAGATGAGACGTTGCGGATGCCACGAGCCGTCATGCAGCTGTGCGAGCCGGTGATGACTACGCCAACGTCCGGTGTTCCCACCGCCTCCATCAAAATCTCTGCGATATCCTGTCCCAGGCGCTCCTGCAATTGCAGACGCTTGGACGCCATGTCGCAGATCCGGGCAATTTTGCTCAGACCGATCACCCTGCCCCGTGGCACATATGCCACGTTGACTTTCATATCGTACATCAACGCCATGTGATGCTCACAATAACTGAACACGCTGATATCTTTCATGACCACTGCAGTCTGGGACTGGCTGGGAGAAGGGGCATCAAAGGTTTTTCCGAACATCTCAGCAATCTCATGATTGGAATACTGCACACCGGCAAAAATCTCCTCGTACATTCTCGCCACACGCTGCGGCGTCTCCCGCAAACCTTCCCGATCCGGGTCTTCGCCGATCGCTTCTAAAATGCCCCGGATATGTGTTTCAATTGCTTTTGTATCCATGCTTTTTACTCCTCATACTCCACGCTGCAAGGGATCCCAGATAAACTTATGCAGCTGCAGCTGCAGCCGTACTCCATTCAGCGTATGTTCTTTTAGGAATTCCACGATCTCCGCCGGTTCGATCGAGCCGAATACCGGGCTGAAAAACACGGTACAGCGGTCGATCAGACCATATTTCCGGATGATTTCCAGCGCCCGTTCCAGATCTGCCCGGCTGCCTGCCACAAATTTCACGGCATCCCGGCTGCGCAGCAGGGAAAAATTCTCCGGCAGCATGGTCTGTTCCATGCCGCTCCCCGGCAGCTTATAATCCATGGTAAAGCACGGACGGAACGACAGGGACGCAAAAGGCTGGAGCGAAACGCTGCCGTTCGTCTCGATCTCCACCCGATAGCCCAGCGCACCCAGCGCCGTAATCAACTCATCAATGCCCGGCTGGAGCAGCGGCTCGCCGCCGGTCAGCGTCACATTCCGCACGCCAGTTTCCCGGACATATGCCACCAGTTCATCGGTCGTCATCCGCACTGCCGGAGCTGCGGCAGTATTTGCCCACTTGGTATCGCAAAAGCCGCACGCCAGGTTACAGCCACGAAACCGCAGGAACACTGCCAATTCCCCGGCGTGCTTTCCCTCGCCGTTGATGCTGACAAATTTCTCAGCTACTGCATACGAATTCATGGCTCACACCTCGTATACAGCACAGTTTTCCGGTGTTTCATACACTGCCACCCGGCGGACAGGCAGACCGTCGGAGGACAGTTTTTCATAAAAGCATTTGGAAAACTGTTCCGCAGTGGGACGAAACGGCACGGCGATCAGACGGAATCCCTCCGCCAGAAGTGCCTCTACCGTTGCCCGCTGGAGCGTACCCTCTTCATAGATCAGCGCATGGTCATAGCTGTCTGCCAGGTCACGGACAGCCTTTTCACATCGCCGAAGTCGATCACCATGTCCCGGTAATTGCCCTCTTCCTGTAAGGTCTCTTTTCCTACGGTCACTTCGATCTTCCAGCGGTGTCCATGGAGATTGGCGCATTTTCCCTGATAGCCGGACAGAAAATGTGCACTGTCAAAGCTGGCAGATGTCTTAAGTTCAAACATCAGATTTCCTCCTAACAAAAAAATGCAGCCGCATCAACATACGGCTGCATCCAAAATTCATTTCAAACAGGCATCGCCTGCACACAGGAACAATCCCGTCCCCGGTAGTTTACTGTTTCGGATGCCCTGGTTTTATTTAACGACAGGATGGCGCAAACGAACTGTCGATATCAATCGACAAACAGTATACCACACTTTTTTTGAAATGTCAAGTAATTTTTGATTTTTTCAGTGATCTGCTCACTTTTCCTCCGGCGGAACATAAGTCGGTGCATTTTTCGGGCTGTTTCCTTGATGACCGTATGGTAATACAGATAGGTCATGGGAATGCCGTCGGCACGGTTCAGCTCACAGTCTGTTACCTCGCCCAGAAAAATGGTGTGTGTTCCGGCGGTCATGATCTTTACCACCCGGCAGGTGATCCAAGCCATTGCCGCATCCGGCACCGGCATACCGTCATGTTCTGCGCTGGGAACGCCGGCAAATTTGTCTGCATCCCGGCTGGAACGATACCCGAATCCGCCGATCAGCGCCGGGTCAGTGTCTGTTGCCAGAATCGACAAGGCAAACTTTCCGCTCTGTGCGATCTGGTCGTGGGTGGCATTGTCATGGTTGATGCTCACGGCGATCTGTGCCGGAGAAGAGGTGATCTGCATGGCGCTGTTCGCCACACAGCCATAGGATTTTCCGTTCTGCGCTGTCGTCACCAGGTACACCCCGTAAGACAGCTTTTGCAGGGCTTTTCGATTCATGAGACACAAACCTCCTGTTCCGTCAGGTGCGTTATTCTGCGCTGGGCAGGGTCTTGATGAGAGATACCAGGAACTTCAGCAGGACAACTGCGTCCTTGCCGTCCACTTCGCCGTTGGCATCGCAGTCTGCGTTTGCCTGTTTTTCCGGGGTATCCAGGGTCACTGCGCCGGCAGCGACCTTGTTCAGCAGTACGGCATCGGTGATGTCTACTCTGCCGTCCAGATTGATGTCACCGTAGAGTGTGCCAGCCGGAGCGCCGGTAGCTGTGGTGTTTGTGGTCTCTGTCGTGGTTTCAGAAGAAGTTGCTGTGGTATCACTTTCAGAAACTGTGGTTTCGGTTTCATTCGAAACGGTAGTGGTTTCGGTTGTTTCTGTGGTGGTCTCTACCGTTGTTGCAGTTGTTTCTGCCGGATATACGGTAATTTCCTTGAGCAGCGTTTCAAAGCCGTTGGATGCAGTCAGCGCAATAACACCCGGCTGTTTTGCCGTCAGCGTTGCCTTGTTGCCGTTTCCTTCTACGCTCAGAATATCCGGGTCAGAGGATGCCCAATCGAAGTCGTTGCTGATGATGGAATAGGTAACAGATGCCTCAGCGGTCTCGCCGACGATCATAGAATCCGGTACCTTTTCCCACGCTGCCATCGGATCCGGTGTCTCGGTAGTGTCCTCTGTTGTGGTAGTTTCTGCTGTCGTTGTTGTCTCTTCTGTTGTGGTCGTGGTCTGCTCCGTGGTCTCGGTTGTGCCGGGCTGAGGAGTCTCGCCGCCGCCATAGCTGAATACAAAGTCGCTGTTGATTTCAGAAGCAGATGCAATTGCACTCTGTGCAGCTGTTGTCGAACCGCCGTAAACGGCATACAGTCCGGCAATTGCCAGTGCAAAGCAGCCATTGTAATCCAGCGCCGGTTCTGTACAAGAATAAGAATCTGTGTTATCGTCATAAGAACCGTTGGCATCTGTCGGACCGCCGACCAGTGTGCCGTACAGGGTGTACTTTGCAGTACCCTTATCCGGATTTGCTGCTCTGTGGTGGATATGCTGCGGATAAGAATCGCCAAAGCCGATTAGATAGCTGCGGTTTGCCGGATTGTTTCCCAGCAGGTAGTCCATCTGACCCTGCGCATATTCATTGTATTTGTCCTGTCCGCTGGTATACTTTGCATAAGTCAAAGCATACATCTGCCATGCGCAGTTGTAACGGGATGCACCCCAGCCGCCGCCGACCGGATAATATGCCTGGTTCTTGTTGCCTACCAGCTGATCCATGTCAAACACCAGCTCGCTGCCGTGCGCACTGTACTTCTGAGGATCCATGGAGTACAGCAGAGCAGAATAACCGCCCCATACCTTATCCCAGGAATAAACCCAGTAATCGTAGATACTGCCGTTGTATACGCCGTTGGACGGTGTATACTGTGCCTGGTAGGAATCCGGCAGTTTTCCGTTGTTGTTGGCGATCGCACACCACAGGTCACTCCATGCTACCTTATCTTCGATATTGCCGCAGGAATAGTAGCTACCGATTCCCTCATAGGTTGCTTTCGGATATTTTTCTGTAAACTTTTCCAGTGCGTTTGCATACTTCAGGCAGGCATCTGCATAATCTGCATTCTTATCCCGGAATGCCAGAGAAGTTGCTGCCAGAGCTGCTGCCATATGACCGGACGCATCTACTGACGGGTTGGACGCATCTGCCCAGTATGTCGGTCTGTTCTGTGTCTGCACTTCCGGTGCAGTCCAGATGTTGTGATCCTGGTCGTCACCTACCATATAGCAGAACGCAATGACATTGCCGCTGTCATCCAGATAGGTCACTTTCATAAAGTAATCGCACATTTTTTTCAGAATGTACAGCAGGTGGTCTTCACTTCCGGTCTCCTTATAGGAATTCGGGTTTTCAAAATAAGACCATGCCAGATTGGTGCAGGAATATCCCATTGTGTTCGAGAACTTCAAATGGTCTCCTGCATCGTGATAGCCGCCGGACACATCTACCGTATCCGAACCGCCGTTTGCCGCTTTGATCGCTGCCATGGAGCTGGAGGACAGTCCCTTGGCACTGCTCAGCGATGCTTCTGCATCATAGGTATGACACTTTCCACGCCAGGTCAGCACGTTGTCATCTGCGCCGCACTGGTTTGCGTCAAAAAAGTACAGAGACAGTTTCAGTGCGTCTCCGTATGTACCGGCTGACGGCTGTGCCGAGACTGTCATCCCGGAAACTGCCGATGCAGTTCCCGTAACAGCCAGTACGCCGGCAGAAAATACTGCTGCCAGCTTTGTTTTCAAATTCCCTTTCCGATTCATTTCGTCTTCACTCCAATTCTTCATTTCCGGCACAACACAGAATGCCGGTTACGTTTACGTACATTTTTATCATACCATATCGGCGGAACTTTGTCAAGAATAATCAAGCGTTTTATCAAAATTTTTGTGCAACTTCACAACCAGAACAGACGCACAGCTGCAAAAAAAGACCGGCGCTCTCTTCCAAAACGCCGGTCTCTTGTATGCAAAAGCTTTTTCGCAGCAGCATCTCACGCGCACCGCAGACGAAAAGCACTTATGCCTCTACCATGCCACGCTGTCCCAGCAGCGCACGCAGTGCAGAAATACTGCTGCTCTGCACTCTGGCAATGGGAATGGAATTTTTCTTCGCTGCCTTCACAGCACCCTGTACCATCTTATGGGATACGGTACGGGTAAACAGGATCATCAGATCCGGAGAACCGATCTTCTTTTCGATGGGTCCGGTTTCTTTCGGGAACACCTTTGCCGTACAGCCGTGCGCCATACACACATCGGCATACTGGCGGCTCATACACTCGTTTCCTCCGATAATCACAACGCTCATTGGATAATTTCACCTCACAAAGTTCCTGGGCTTTTGCGGCACACGCCGCAGCCCGTCGATATTTCTGGCAGCCAAGCAGACCCTCGTCATCAAGAACTGTGCGTTTCACGACTCGTCAGCCATGTTCCGCACAGCTGGGGATCTTTGCTTTTTCAAGAGTTAGCGTTGACTAACTATAGGATATCATACATTTGACGGCTTGTCAAGCCTTTTTCGGAATTTTCTGCAAAAAATCCAGTGAACAATATGTAAATTCTCAAGCCGTTTCATCATTTTGCAGCATTTCGCCCGAAAAGCAGAAAAAAGGTTGACAAAAACCGACATTTCCATTATAATGGAAGATGCGCATTTTCGGATTTTTGAAAGATGCCGCAAATTTATGTTTTGGCAGCGTTCCTGCTGCCATAAAGGAGAGGAATATGACAACCGCAATTACCATTGGCATGATCATCATTTATGTGGCGATCATGATGGGCATTGGCGTCTATACCGCACGGCAGACTCGCTCCGTCAGCGATTTTGTCCTGGGCGGTCACAGCGTCGGCTCATGGCTCACCGCATTCGCCTACGGCACATCTTATTTTTCCGCTGTAGTCTTCATCGGCTATGCCGGACAGTTCGGCTGGACATACGGCGTTTCTGCCGCATGGGTCGGCATCGGCAACGCCCTGCTGGGCAGTCTGCTGGCATGGATCGTCCTGGGACGGCGCACCCGCATCATGACACAGTCGCTGGGCGCAAAAACCATGCCGGAATACTTCGAAAAGCGCTGGAACTCCAAAGGACTAAAAGTTGCAGCTGCTGTGATCGTCTTTATCTTTCTGATTCCCTATACCGCATCGGTGTACAACGGTCTGTCCCGTCTGTTTAACATGGCGTTCCAGATCGAGTCCGAGGGCGCATACAAGATCATCATTATTGTTATGGCGCTGCTGACGGCGATCTACGTGATCCTGGGCGGCTATGCGGCAACTGCGATCAACGACTTATCCAGGGCATCGTCATGCTGGTGGGCATTGCTGCAGTGGTGATCTGTGCGATCCACAACCGTGGCGGCATGACTGCTGCACTGGCTGCACTGGGCGATATTGAAGTAAACGGCAAGACCAACACGCTGAACTCCGTATTCGGACCGGATCCGCTGAATCTGCTGGGCGTTGTGGTTCTGACATCACTCGGCACCTGGGGTCTGCCCCAGATGGTACACAAGTTCTATGCCATCAAGAGCGAAAACGACATCAAAAAGGGTGCTGTGATCTCCACCGTCTTTGCACTGATCGTTGCCGGCGGTTCTTATCTGCTGGGCGGTTTCGACCGGCTGTTCTGCACGCTGAGCGCAGACGGCAGCGACAAGACAGTGATCTCCACCCTGTCCAACGGCAAGCCGGATTTGACGCTATGATCCGTCTCTGCTGCACACTGCACTGCCGGATATCCTCATTGGTCTGGTCGTTGTTCTGGTGCTGTCGGCATCCATGTCTACCCTGTCATCATTGGTACTGACTTCCAGCTCCACGCTGACCATCGACCTCATCAAGCCCAATGTGAAAAAATGCTCTGACAAAAAGGAAATGCTTATCATGCGTGTGCTGATCGCCGTATTCCTGGTGATCTCCGTTCTGCTGGCGTTCAACAAGAACGCCTCGATCTCCACGCTGATGTCCTATTCCTGGGGCGCACTGGCAGGCGCATTCCTGGGACCGTTCATGTATGGTCTGTTCAGCAAGAAGGTCACAAAGCCGGCAGTATGGTGCAGCTTTATCTTGGGCATCGGTCTGACGCTGGTACATATGTTCCTGTTCGGCTTTGGCTGGAACCCGGAACTGTCCAAGCTGCCGCAAGCCTGCCGCTGAATCTGGCATCCCCGATCAATGCCGGCGCAATTGCAATGCTGCTTTCTCTGATCGTGGTTCCGCTGGTCAGCGCCTGCACCAAGGTAAAGGACACCGACCACGTGGAAAATGTTTTCACCTGCTATGCACCGGCTGCGGAAAAGAAGGACTAAGCGCCTGTTCTGCATCTGGGACAAACTGGATTTGTCATTGAATTGTAACTCATTTGTTATGACATCGTTCTTGAAAAAACGACAGATTTTTCTTATGATATAATGTGAGACACCTCGCTTGTCGGGGTGTTGTTATTTATGTTTGCCTGCATAGAATAGATAAAAAGCAGCACCGCAAAACAGAAAAAATATCGAAGGGAATTGAGGAATCATATATGGTTTCAG
>ENA-OQEX01000532-OQEX01000532.1-human-gut-metagenome-genome-assembly--contig:-NODE-532-length-19889-cov-13.010576_pt1 | contig 19889 bp, 20 predicted proteins | sample MGYA00242802_ERZ504649 | MGnify/ENA primary metagenome ERZ504649 (study PRJEB26092, sample SAMD00036194) | human gut metagenome | host: Homo sapiens | study: EMG produced TPA metagenomics assembly of...
CTGGCCGTATGCCGGCTGCTGCGCGTAGGCAGGCTGGGTATAGGCGGATTGGTTGTAAGACGGGGCCGCGTAGCCTGCTGTCCGTAGTTCGCTTGGTTGTAATCCGGCTGGGCGTAAGCGTTGTTGGGTCATACGCCGGGGCTGCCGGCTGACCGTACGACGGCTGCGCAGATTGGGCAGGCTGGGACGGCTGGCATACTGACCGTACTGGTTGTACGATGCGGCGTTCGGATCATATACCGGAGCAGCGGGCGTGGCCGGCTGAGCCGGCTGGGTATAGACGGGAGCCGTACCGTATGCCGGGGCCGGAGTCGCCGGCTGACCGTATGACGGCTGAGCGGTCTGGGCCGACTGTGCGGTCTGGCCATACTGGCTGTATGCGGAAGCGTTCGGATCGTACGCCGGAACGGCAGGCTCGGCCGGCTGAGCGGGCTGAGTGTATGCGGCGGAGTTCTGATCGTATGCGGGGGTTTCCGGCTGCGACTCCGGATGGTTCATCTGCGCATCGTTCTGTTGTGGAATGTACGGTTGGTTGTAGTCGGCCTGGGCTGCGTTATCCGACGTTGGATTGTTGACTTGACCGGCACCATTGAAATCGGCGTTGTTATCACTCATGCCTCAACAATATCCCAAGGTTTGCCCATTTCCACCCGATTCCACCTTAGGTGGCCCCTGAAAAATCCCCGAATATGCGAAGACGCCCGCCGATTCGGGAAAAACCCTTTTCGGTGGGCGTCTCAAAGGATGGGACGGAAGTCGGAATCAGCCGATTTCTCGGCTTTTCGAACCGTCACATGCCGTCACATATCTTTATATGTCGTCTCACATGCGCGCCAGAATGTCGCGACCGACCTCGTCGGTGGAACGCGTGGTGGAGCCAAGCTCTTCGATGTCCGCTTCGACGGCGGCATCGATCTTGGCCGCGGCATCGTCGAAGCCGAGGTGGCGCAGCAGCATGGCGGCGGACAGGATGGCTGCGGTCGGGTTGGCCTTGTTCTGTCCGGCGATGTCCGGAGCGGAACCGTGGATCGGCTCGAACATGGACGGATACTCGTTGGACGCGTTGATGCAGCCCGAAGCGGAGTAGCCGACGCCACCGACCACGGCACCGGCCTCGTCGGTGATGATGTCGCCGAACAGGTTGTCGGTGAGGATCACGTCGAAGCGGGACGGGTTGGACACCAGGAAGATGGTGGTCGCGTCGATGTGCAGGTAGTCGTGGGAGACCTCCGGGTATTCCTCGGCCACCTTGTCGACGATGCGCTGCCACATGTCGCCGGCGTGACCAGCACGTTCTTCTTGTGCACGAGGGTCACGTGCTTCCTGCGCTTCATGGCCAGTTGGAAGGCGTAACGCACCACGCGCTCCACGCCGTAGGCGGTGTTGATGGAGACTTCGGTGGCCACCTCGTTCGGGGTGCCACGACGGACCGCTCCGCCGGCACCGCAGTACAGGCCTTCGGTGCCTTCACGCACGACCACGAAGTCGATGTCACCCGGGTTGGCGAGCGGCGACGTGACACCCTTGTACAGCTTGGACGGACGCAGGTTCACGTACTGGTCCAGGTCGAAGCGGAGCTTGAGCAGCAGGCCGCGTTCCAGAATGCCCGCCTTGATGCGCGGATCGCCGACGGCGCCCAGCAGAATCGCATCGGTCTTCTTGATGCGGTCCTCTTCTTCTTCCGGCAGGATCGCGCCGTCGCGCAGGTAGCGTTCGGCACCGAGATCGAAATGCTCGTAATCGAATTCGGCGACGCCTTCGGCCGCCTTCTCCAGAGCCTTCTGAGCCCACGGAGTCACTTCCTTGCCAATGCCATCGCCCGGAATGACGGCGATGGTGTACTTCTTTGCAGAATCACTCATAGCACGCGACTCTAGTCAGTGATTCACCTATCGGACTAAAACAGCTCAGCAAATGGACAGCCCATTCCGGCAGTCGGCGGCCAGTCAGCTGCCGATGCCCATCACCGACAGGCACCAGGCGTTCTCGTACGAGACTTCCTCCCACTGCTTGTACCGTCCGGATGTGCCGCCATGCCCGGCCTCCACCTCGATTTTCGCCACGGCGTCCACACCGGCATGCTGCAGCCGGGCCAGCCATTTCATTGGCTCCACATACAGCACGCGGGTGTCGTTCATGGATGTGGTAATGAAAATTTTCGGAAAAACGGCAGTTCTTTCGTCATTTTCACTATCTGGCGCATTCTCGTATGGCGTGTACGACTTCATATACGCGTACACATCCGCGTCGTGCAGCGGATCGCCCCACTCGTCCCATTCGGTGACGGTCAGCGGCAGCGAAGGATCAAGGATCGAGGTCAGCGCGTCCACGAACGGCACATCCGCCTCCACGCCCGCATAGCATTCCGGAGCCATGTTGCGACCACCCCTATCAATAGGCCGCCCGCCGAGCCGCCGTTCGCCACCGTACGCAGCGGCGAGGCCAGTCCGGCGCGTTGCAGCGCGCGCGTGGCGTCGATGAAATCCTCAAACGAATGCTTCTTGTTGAGCAGGTGCCCCTGCTCGTACCAGGCGCGTCCCATTTCGCCGCCGCCGCGGATGTGCGGCACGGCGTACAGCACGCCGCGGTCGAGCATGCTGATGCGTGACACCGCGAATCCCGGATCGGAGCTGATCTCGTACGCGCCGTAGCCGGTGATGAACATGGCGGAATCGCAGGTCGGCACGTCACGCCGCCATACCAACGAGACGGGGATGCGTTCGCCGTCGCGCGCGGTGACCCACACCCGGCGTTCCATGTAGTCGCGCGGATCGAAACCACCCAGCACGGTGGCGCGTTTGAGCAGACGGTCCTCGCCGGTGTCCGGATCGTAGTCATGCAGCTCGCCGGGGCGCGTGTAGCTGGCGAACGAGTAGCGCATGCGCGGCGCGTCATACGAGGGGTTGCCACCAACGCCGATCGAATACAGGCGGCGCGTCTCCCCCGGCATGCGGTCGGCGGTGGCGCCGTCCGACGACGTCATCGCCCGACGCGAGACGCCATGCACGGCCGATCCCTTGCCTTGCGCGGCGGCGGCCGCGTCCAGTTTGCCCCAGATCTCGGCGCGTTCCTCGTTGATCTCGTCCACGGATTCGTCGACGTCCCAATCGTCCTCCAGCGCGTGCGGCACCAGTTCGGTGAACCGCCATGGCCGGCCGGCCAAGAAATCCTCGGCGGCGGCCCGTTTCGTCATCACCGCGATGTGCGGCAGGCTTTCCGCGCGGTATTGCAATGCGACGAAATGCCGATGGATCGAGATACCCTCGATGCCCAAGCCATGCGCGCCCTGCAGAATGGCGGGATTGCAGGGATTTGAATACGGGGTGCCGATCGGCATGGAGGAGGCGCCGGGGTCCACGTCGTCGCCATGCTCGCAACCGTAGGGCGAGCCGACCGCCACGCGCACGCCTTCGCCCAGCCGGTATGGAGGCTCGTGCGTCCGCATATCGATCACATCGATCTCGAAATTCGGATTCAACGCGTTGTGGTACACCACGCGAGCGGAATATCCTCGCCATGCTCCCCCGCGCCTTCGAAGCAGGCGAAGCTCACATCGTATTCCACGTCGGTTTCGCGCGGAATGAACGCCCGGAACGAGCCCTCTGGGGTGTCCACCGGCAGCATCAGCACCTCGGTGGTGGTTTTCGACCCGGTGCCGATCACGATGTTCCGTTCGTCGAAGGACAATCCGATGCCGCCCAGAAGCGTTCATCCGCCTCGCGGTACACCTCCACGTCATCGGTCACGGGGGTGCCGACGCGGTGGCGCATCACCGCGTATGGACGCCACGCGTCGTCCAACAGCACATAGAACACCCATTGCGCGTCCGGCGTGAAGCAGGCTCCGCCGATGCCTTCGAACCGCTCCTCCAGCTCGTCGCCGGTCTCAAGATCGCGGATGCGGAAATCGTAGCGTTCGTCGCCGCTCGTGTCGGTGCCGTACAGCATCCAGCGGCCGTCCTTGGAAATGTCCATGCCGCCGATGCGGAAGAAATCATGGCCTTCCGCTTCGACGTTCGTATCGAACACCACCTGTTCGCCGTCGAGTGGCACGCCGGCCTCCACTGTCGGCGGGTCCCAATCGTCCGCGCCGCGGATCGGCACGCGGCATTGCGTGGCGTATTGCCGCCCCTGCATGGTGCGGGTGAAGTACCAGTAGCCGTCCATGCGCGTCGGCACGGACATGTCGGTTTCCTGCACATGCGATTTGAATTCCTCGAACAACGTCTTCCGCAGTGATTTGAGCGGTGCCATACGCTGTTCGCAATAGCGGTTCTGTGCCGCCACGTAGTCGCGTACATCCTGCGATTGCTTGTCCCGCAGCCATTCGTATTGATCGATGAAGGTGTCGCCATGGAAGACGCGCTCCTTCGGCACCCGTTTCGCGCGCGGAATCGCGCCGAACCCATCCTGCTCCGATGCGGACGGGTCGTTCATGCCCCGAAATTCACTCATGCACGCGATTATACCGGCCTGCGCCGCCTAACTTTCCGACGGCGATGTGCGCCGATGCTTCCGGCAGCCGCACCGTGCAGCCATGCATGCTGCCGGATTCCGGGCCGGTCAGTCGGTTTCGCCATCCGCGGCTTGGGTGGCGCGCAGGTACGGCAGCATGGTTTTCATGATGTTCGATCCGGTCGTTCCCGTGAATACCGGCACGTCGGTGACCGGCATCGGCTGCGTGGCCACGCGCCCGGCGACGGAACCGAAATTGCCGGTCACTTCGCGCGGGGACAGCTGCCGGATGCCGATCGCCAGCACACGCCCCGGGTAGCGGCGTGCGATTGTGGCGTATGTGGTCGGATCCTTCTGCCCGTCGTCGCCGATCAGAATGAACTTCATATCGGGAAAATCGGCCATGAGCTGTTCGGCGTATTCAAGCTTGTGCTGCACGCCCGACGGAATGAAGGTTTTCGGCCTCGGGTCAAGGTCGCGCAGCAGCAGCGGACCTTCCGGAAAACCGTGGTTCGTAATGAAATGGCGGATCGAGCTTTCCACATTCCATGGCGAAGTGGACAGGTAGAAGAACGGCGCGTCCGGGAACATGTCCGCGATGCGGTTGAACAGCAGGTTCATGCTGGCCACCGGCACCTTTTTGCGCGGATTAAGCAGCAGCAGATTGTAGGCGGCCTTCATCAGACGCGGCGCCTGCGTGACCATGATGGTGTCGTCCACGTCGGAGATCACGCCCACTTTGGTGCCGCTGGGAATGGTGAAAAGGTTGGCGTTGACCGGCTTGCGGCTGCGCACTTTGTACGAGACGTTGTGGATGCCCGGTTCGAGTGAATGCTCGGCGACGAGGTCGAGGTAGCCGGCATCGTCGGATGCCGCGAATTCGCTGGAAATATCAGGATTGCTGTCGATCGCGTCGTATACTTCCGACGCACCCACCTGCACTGTTTCGATGGGCACGTCATCGATGGCGATCCGCACTTTGGTATGCGGGGACGGCACCATCAGCATGCCACGGATGCCGCGAATCAGGCGGCCGGCCTGCCGTTTGAACGGGCCGTATACGGTACGGCAGATCAGTCGGGAGTAGTGTTCGGTGCCGTAGCCGACGTAGGGTTCGACACGTGGATACCAGTCGAGCGACCGTACCAATGCGGTCGAGAATTTCAGCCAGACACTGAATGCTTTGGTGATCGTGCGGCGGAACAGCCTGGTCAGCGGCGGTTTGACTTCAAGACGCTCATGTCTGGAGGCCGCGTCGAAGGTGGTGACCACCTTGCGTGCCGGAATCGGCACGGTGGGCATGTCATCGCAAGAATCGTCCATCCGCTCCCCCATACGCTGCTGTTCGCGCTGCTGGTCGTGCTGCGGCGCACGCTGCGGCGGGAACTGCGGCAACGGCTGAATTTCACTCATATGCCCACTATAGGGGTCGCGTTCGAACAAACAGTAACGCCACCGAGAAAATCAGGGAACTTTCAGGGCCCCGCAAGGCACTTCCCATAAAAAGGCTGCGGCCGGCGGGTACGATGCGCGACCGTAAGCCCGGCCGAACGGCCTTGAGCGTGTCGCGCATCGCACCCGCCGGCCGCAGCCGTAATTAAAACTAGACGTCCGTGCTATTCAGTCAGCCACAATCTTGGCATACTCGTCAGCGCTAAGCAGGTCAGGCTCGTCATCCTCAAGCTCGATCTTGAAAATCCAGCCCTCGCCGTACGGATCGTCCGTCACAATGCTCGGATCGTCCGCAGCCTCGTTGTTGACGTAGCGGATGGTGCCAGCCACCGGCGAGACCAGCGCGGTGACCGCCTTGGAGGATTCGAATTCCGCCACTTCGTCGCCAGCTTCGACCTGCGTACCGACTTCAGGCAAATCGATGTACACGAGTTCGCCGAACTGTTCGGTGGCGTATTCGGTAACGCCCACCATGGCGGGTTCAACGGAGGAATCCACCCACACGTGCTCGTCGGAGTATTCGAGGTGCTCGGGCACGTCGAGGTTCACTTTGCTATCGTTTGCTTCGCTCATGCCGCCCATTGTACGGCGTATGCGAACGCCGCGCACCCGCGCCACGCGTAACGGGTCAGCGTACCGGTCCGGATGGCATGGCGCCGACTACCTGCACGATGGTGCCTTCCGGACAGTTGTCGTAGATCCACTTGGAATCGGCTTCGTACATGTTCACGCAGCCGTGGGAGCCGTAGTGCGCCGGGTCGCCGTGGCGATGCCGTAATTGTTCCAGCTTGCCGTGTGGAAGCCTTCGCCGCCGTAGAAGTAGCTTACCCACTTCACACCCTTGGACAGGTAGCGCGAGCCGTCGTCGTTCAGGCCGGTCATGTCCTGGATCTGATACTTGAGGTAGATGTAGAAGGTGCCCAGGTCGGTTTCGTGCTTGCCGGTGGTGCCCGTGCACACCGGGAAGGTCTTGACGGCCTCGTCGTTGTGGTACACGGTGGCAGTTTGCGCGGTGCGGTCCACCACGATGCGGTATTCGCTCTTCTTCTGCACGGTTTTGAAGTTCTGCACGTCGCCGTCCACCGGAATGGTGGCGCCTTGGCCGTTTTTGAGCGCTTCGCCGATCTTCGGTGCGAGCGCCTCCATGTTCTTGACCTTCACGCCGTTCACGCCTTTGACGATGGTGGCCAGCACTTTGCCGCTGTTGTCGACGGCGTCTTCCTGGTCGACCGCGTCCTGGTTGAGCTGGGCTGGGACCTGCTGCTGCACGTAGTTGGTGATGGCGTTGTCATCGTAGGACAGCGAAAGCGTGCCGTGTTCGAGGTCGGCGTCGGTTTTCAGCCATGAGGCCACGACTTCGGCTGGAATCTGGAAGGTCTTGCCTTGTCCGTTGTCCAGCACAATCGGCGCATTCAGTCGCGCGTTTGCCTGGTCGGCCACGTTTTGGGCTTCAGGCAGTGCGACCGGCACGTCGATGGTTTCGTACGTGATCGTCACGCTGCCGCTGTGCCCCGGGTTCGCGATGGCTTTGGCGACCGTGTCGATCACGTTGTCCACCTTCGGGGACCTGCCGCCGCGGCCTTCCACTGCGACGAAGGCGCGCGCGTTGGCATCGTACGATACGGTGGACGGTACCGCGCGGTCGGTGTCCTGCACGAATTTGTCGGTGACGAACGTCCTGAGGGCCAGCTTGTTGGACTTGGCGTTCAGCGGCACGTTCTTCTTGACGAACGGGTTGACTTCGTTGATGTATTCGAGTGCGCCGTTGGTCTGGTGCTTGGCGGCGAGCAGTTCCGTGACCGTCTTGTCGACGTTGTAGCTCACGCCGAGGTCGCTCAGGCTGCCGGAAGCGTTGTTGCCGTTGCCGTCCTTGATGTTCACGGTGGTGTTCTTCACGGCGGCCGTCACCGTGTTTTTCAGCTGGTCGGCGGTCTGTCCGGCCACACTGGTTCCGCCGAAGGTCACGCCCGGCGCGGCCTTGTCTTGGAAGTACCAGCGTGCGGTGAAGAAGCCGGCGATCGCGGCGACCACCAGTACGGCGAGCACGATTCCGGTGATGATCAGCGGCAGTTTGCGTTTCTTGGCCACGACGGCTTCTCCTTCGACCGGCATGGTGAGCACGGGAATGGCGGGAGCGGGCGTGGATGAGGGCATGTCAACGGTAGGAATGGCACCAGTGGGAACAGCTCCATTGGGGACAGTTCCGGCAGGCGTGGTTTCGGCGGCACCGGCCGTCGGGAATGACTGGAACGGCTGGGTCTGGTCCGATGCGAAATTCAACGGCGGCATGGTCTCGGTGGCGGCGTTGGACACGTCGTCCTGTTCGGACACATCGGCCACGTCGGCGAGATTGATCGTATCGCCGTTCTCACCAGACTGCGGCGGCACGGCATTCACCCCTTCAAACGAGATGCCGGCGAAACTGTTGTCCGTATCGTTCTGCCCACTTCTATCAGACATGTATGTGGTTTCCTCATTCACTCTCTTAACGGTACATACCATGCAGCATGATACGCAGACGAGTGCCCAAACGAATACCTAAACAAGCTCCCCCGGCAACCACCCCGAAGACAGGCTCAGCCGATACCACCTTTTAATGGCAGGTCTTGTCACGGCAGGTCGTGGCCGAGCCATTCCTCAATCATGTAGCGTGCGATCGTGCTTTGCCCGGAGCCTCCATACGTCCCGAAACCAGTTCGCTCATGTATTCGTCGCGTGTGACCCAACGCGCCTGCAACGTTTCCTCGCCGTCCACGTGCACGTCGGTGGTGACCGCCACGCCTTTGAACGCCATCATGAGAGACGAGGGGAACGGCCACGGCTGGGAGCCGAGGTATTTGAGTTCGCCTATTTCGATGCCGACTTCCTCTTTGGCCTCGCGCCGGCATGCGTGCTCCAGGTTTTCGCCAGCCTCCACGAATCCGGCCGAAACCGAGTACAGGCCGTTGTTGCGCCATGCGCTGTTGTGCTGCAGCAGCAGACGGTCATCATGGTCGACGATCGCGGTGATCACCGCTGGCTCGATTCGGGGGAACAGCAAACGATTGCCATCCTCATCGTTCGTGCAGTGCTGAGCCCAGCCGCCGAGCGCCGGTTCGACGGGCGCGCCGCACGTCGGGCAGTGACGCTGCCGGGCGTGCCACACGCTGAGCGAGATGGCGGAGGTTGCCTGTCCGGCTTCGCGTGCGCTGGCGTGGGGCGCGAATCCGCGCAGGTCCACCCAGTCGAATCGGGTTGCCGCGCTTTCCAGCAGCGATTTCGCGTTTTCCTGCGATTCATGCGCCGGCACTTCGGCAAACGAGTCGTCCGCTCCCCCGCTGCGAGCCGTCGCAGCCGTAATCGTCGTATCGTTCGGCTGGACGTGCGTCACGTCCACGGCGACGACGTGCTCGCCCAATCGTCCGCCGTACGAGCCGAGGAATATGGCGAGCGCCGATGGGTGCGATTCGAGTTCCGCGGCAACGTACGCGCCCGGCAGTTGGGCGAGGCGCATTTTCACGTTGGCGTAGTCGGCGATGGCGCCTTGGCCGTGCGGCACGGCCACTTTGCCGTCTTTGACGAGGATGACTTTCGTTGCCGGTTCCGCCAGGACTTTGGCGAACAGGTCGGGTTCGCCGCGTCGTGCCACTTCGTAGTCGATGTCTCCTTGGGCGAGTGGCAGGAACGGCAGGGTCTGCGTCAATGCCAGTGGTGAGAACACGCTCATGGTTGTGTTGCCTCTTTCATGCGTGTTATATACGGAATATATTCGTTATACATACGTAGTACATATTTCGTATATACGTTTTATATATTTTCTCTATATCTTGTCGATACGCCGGATGGTCTGCCACAGATAATCGTCGCAGCCGGCTCAGCCGACTCGCTTCACCAGTTCCAGCAACGCGGCGGCCACCTGGTCGGGGTGTTCGTACGCGCTGAAGTGGCCGCAGTCGTCGATCACCGTCATCGTCACGTCGGTTTTCGTCATCGCGTCGGCGACCGGCTTCATCACTGCCGGCGGGCTGGACGGGTCCTTGTCGCCGCAGATTACTGCGACTGGCACGTTGATGTTCGGCAGCACATCGTTCAGGTCGGGACGGCCAGCGGCCATGCGTTCGCGCCAGGCGATGCCGTCGGCGGGCTGTTCGTTGATCCACGTTTCGAACTGCCTGCAGTAGGCGTCCGACTGTTTCACGGTGGAGTCGGCTTCCGACGGCACGGCGAATCCCATGACCGGCTCGTGTGTGCCGGTCGTTTCGCAGTCGGTGGCGATTGCGACGCGCTTCAATCGCATGTCGGCGGAGTCGGCGTCGGCTTTCGTGTCGCACAGGGCGAGCGCCGCCACCGCTTCCGGATGCAGGCGTTGGATGTCGAGAATCAGGTAGCCGCCCATCGACAGGCCCACCCAGATGGCTTTGCCGTAGCCGGCGGCGTGCAGCAGGTCCACGTACGCGTCCGCCATGCGGTCCAGTCCGTATGGGAACGCGCCGTCGGCGTCCTTGCCGCCGCTGTCTTCGTCGGACGGAATCGGTCCTTCGCCGGCGCCGGGCATATCCGGAGCCAGATCGCAAATGGTTTCACGCCTTGTTTCACAGCTTGGTCGCGTAAAGCCGTCGCGCACTCGTCCCACATGCGGTGGTCCACCGGGAAGCCGTGCACGAGCACCACCGGCGTGGTTTCGGTATCGTTGCCGCCGTCCGTATATATGTTGTTGTTCAGTTCAATCGTCATATTTTTCTAATCCTCCCCTATCTGCCTGTTCGCCTAGTTTGCTTGGCTTTTGCCCCGCTTGCGCGGCTTGTCCTACTTGCCGGTCCATGCGAGCGCCTGCCGCACGATGGTGCCGTAACCATTGGCCATCTGCCCGACGAAGGTGTCGAGCATGTCTCCGGACGGGTCGACCCATTCCACATCGAGCGTCTCGTCCTGCGGCTTGCAATCGCCGGCGATCGGCACCACGTAGCACAGCGCGATCGCATGTTGGCGTGGATCGTAATAGTCGGATAGGCCGGGTGTCGGGAAGAATTCGGCCACGGTGAACGGCTGCAGGCTGATCGGCAGCTGCGGCAGGGCGATATCGCCCAAATCTTTTGCGACGTTGCGCGCCACCGCTTCACGCAACGATTCGTGATAGAGCACACGTCCGGCGATCAATGTGCGTTCGATGCCGCCGTCGTCAGTGACGCGCAGCAGCGAGCCGATTTGCGCCACCCTGCCGAGATCGTCGGTACGCACCGGCACGACCACGACATACGGAATCGGTATTTCGTGGCGCATGCGGTTGATTTCGTCCGATGGGAGCCATCCCGGAGGGTTGCCCATTCCGCGGATGAAATCCTCCGGCGTAATGTCGTCGAATTCCCCGCGATGGCGGTTGGCGTCGAAATCGCCCTCGTCGGGCACTTCATCATTCATCACTGGCATGATTCCATTATCACGCACGGCATGTGAATGTCACGTGCTTCCGATTCTTCCCATAGCGCAATCGGGTGTGGCAGTGTGTTTGCGTGGCGTGCGGCTATATACTTTTCGCAAACGGGCTTTCGCAATATTGCGCAGCATTGCACGATATTGTTTTTTGAAATCGGCTTATAGCGTAAGCCGGGAAATGGGGAACGCATATGGCAACGCATGCAGTCACTTCGCAGGATTTCAACCAGGTCGTCGAATCCAATGATCTGGTGTTCGTGGATTTCTGGGCCACGTGGTGCGGTCCGTGCCGTGCATTCGGCCCAACGTTCGAGAAGGCAAGCGAGGCGAATCCGGACGTCTATTTCGCGAAGGTGGATATCGATCAGAATCCCGATCTGGCCGCCGCGGCCAAGGTTCAGGCAGTGCCGACGCTGATGGTCGTCAAGAAGCAGCAGATCATCTTCCAGCAGGCCGGCGCGTTGCGCGCTTCCGATTTGGATGATCTGATCAGCCAGGCCAAGGCGTTGGATATGGATGCGGCCGCTTCCGATGGGGACACCGCTTCCAGCGGAGACGCCAAAGTGAAAACGCCAAGCAGTCAGTCGGAACGATGATTCGGCCCGTCGCCTGCGCGTTGCATACGTTATCTTCAAGTTCCTTGGGGTGCGGTAGACTATATGCAGTTGCGCGCATTCCGGCGGAACCCTAGCGGTTGTGCGCCGTGCCTAGGCACGGAATCCGCCGAGGAATTGTACCCGATGTAGGAGCAGAATGGCTAGCCATAAGAAACATGCCCAACCAACTACGTTTGCCTTGCCGGGCAAATCTCAGATGGTGAAGATTGTCGCAACGGTTGCGGCAGTGGGGCTGTTGGCCACTGGCGGCATCGTGTCGCATAATCTGTACGCCACCGCGGAGAAGTCTCCTGCCAAGCAGGTCACCGCGTATTCCGTCACCGACAGCATCGAAGCCTCCCGTGGCAATGCCCGTGAGGCGCTTTCCGGAGATACTTCGTACGTCACCGTGAAGATCAACGGCAAGACCCGCGTGGTTCCCGGCATGCATTTCACCGATGTGAAGTCCGTGCTTGACGCGGGCGACATCACCCTTGATACGGAAGACACCGTTTCCCCGTCTTTGGATACGAAGGTGAACGAGAACACCGTCATCAAGATCGAACGTGCCGGCGCTTCCGTTGAGGTGTCTGATACGGATATCGCATTCAACACGGTCAAGAAGGAGACCTCCAGCCTGCCGAAGGGCCAGGAGAAGGTCGAGACCGAAGGCGCGAACGGTGTTATGGAGACCACGAACCTCGTCACCAAGTCCGGCGGCAAGGTCATGTCTTCCAATATGATCAGCTCTTTCGTGAAGAAGGCTCCGACCGACAAGGTGATTCTCGTCGGAACCGGCTCCTCGTCCACGCCGTCCGCGGCCGCAGCGTCGATCGGCACCACCGTGCCGGCTGGCGAAATGCAGCAGTGGGCTCACGATTATCTGCTGTCCAGCGGCTATTCCGAGGCCGATTTCACCGCCACCGTATACATCATTTCTCATGAGTCCGGTTGGAACGTCGCAGCCACGAACCCAAGCTCCGCGCGTACGGTCTGCCGCAGGCGCTGCCCGGTTCGAAGATGGTGAGCGCCGGTGCCGATTGGGCCACCAACTACCAGACCCAGCTTAAGTGGTTCTGGGGCTACTGCGCACAGCGCTACGGCTCCATCCAGGGCGCCTACACCTACTGGCTCGCCCACCACTGCTACTGAGTTTTAGTTTTTCAGACAGGAGAGGTTCCGCACACATTGTGCGGAACCTCTCCTGTCTTATATGCCTCTTTTATATTTCATATGGAAAGATGCAGGCCATTCATGGCGTTACGGTTGTTTATGCACGCAATTCATTCATCGCTTTTATCGCGGCCCTTTTGGCCATCTTACGCGTGAGCGAACGGCCAGACGCAACGGGCTCGAAAAAGCCATCATGCTCTTTTTCCACCGTCCATCGCCAACCAAGCACGTTATTTTGAGCGACTCGAATACTGAACGAAGATCCTACACGCCCACTACCTGCCACATTCATTCCAAGCTCCCTTTTTCAGGATTTTTGGGCTGGATGCATACGTACTCATTATTAGCGTTTATGGACGATTCGCACAGCCTATCAAGATACTGCATATAGTACAGCACTCACATCAAGAGAACTGTACTATATGCGATTTTTCAAGCTGAGCGGAATATTGTTCACTTACTCGCCATCTTTGGCCGTATGATGCGAACCTTTGCGGGGACCGCGCTTGCCGGATACACCCTTTGAAGCATCGGCCACAGCAAAAATGACAACCTTCTCATCCGGGTAGGACTCGCCATCCATGGCGAAATAGGCAATCTGGTCGTCTGCGACCGGCGGGAAAGTGAAATACTTCTGCACCGCTACCAGCACATCGGTGTACGCACGGTCACGGAAGAAGCCTTTCCTGCAGCGTCAGAGTCGACGCCATCGGCCTTGCTTCGCTTGGTCTTGCAGAACTTGATGGCGTTCTCGTCTTTGGCGTCGCATGTCTGGACTGCGATCTTCTTCCGCTTGTCATTCACCAGCAATTTCACGTATGCCGGGCATCCGAGCGCTTCGGTCACGCCTTTGGAAAAGCGAACGGATGATTCCATGACCGTCATGGTCATCTTATTGGTGGTGGTCTTTTCTCCCACTGCTTCAAATCCGTCAAGAACAGACATGCCAACCCCTTGAAAATATAGGATATTAATTACATGCAATATAATACAACAATTCGCATAAATACACCCTTTTTTCACTAATAAAATAGGGGGTATCTCCGCTTTCCAGCAGAAATACCCCCTGTATTTCCAAGAATTTAGCAATAATTCATAGACTTCATTGAACAAGTTTTCATTGAGATGAATTCAAGGAAATCATGCACCAATAATGTCGAGAATTACCGCGCCATATTTTAGTAGTTGTATTTCACATCATTGGTCATTTTGCCGCACGGCGTCTGATCGAGCTTCATATTAGCCGTGGCCTTGTCAGACACGGTCACGTCGAACTCGTACGTCACGCTCTTGCCAGGTGCGATGTACGCCATACTGGAGTTCAATGGCTTGCCGTCCATGGTGGCATTGCTACGGTCACGCACATCACCGGTCACGGCGATTGATCCAATCGAACCACCTGCAGGCGCGTAAATCAGCACACGCTGCGCGGATGTGCCACTCGGCGCCACGGGCACGCCACCAACGCCCTTCTGCTCACCACCGAGAATGTAACTCGTGCAGGTAGCCATTTCCGTGGAAGTCATACGGTTGGTCAGCGTGTACTTCACGTGGTAGGTCTTGTCACCTGTCTTGGTCACTTCGCTGGTACGGTCGATATACCAACCCATCTTCGAAGGATTCTGCTCGCTGATGTAAATGCCCGTTTCCGGATTGGTCTCGCTCTCAGGCGCATTCTTGGCGAGTCCAGCACCTTGGAAGTACTTCGCTTCGTCATCGTGGAACGTGTAGGCGTAGAAGTGGCGGTTCTCGGCCAAATCACCGATGCTTTGCGCCACCTTCATCATCTTGTCCACAGTCATGTTGCCAAAAGCGCCGTCCATCACCGTTTTGGCAATGTACTCGAAGTATTCGTCCTGCTGTGCCACAGGAACGTCCTTGTAGATGGTGTTGAGCATGTATTCGGCGGTGTTCTCGCCGGTAAGCACAGTGCCGTTGGACAAAGTGACTGGTCCGTTGATCTCCACCATCTTCTGGATGAACACCGGATCCACGGAAATCAAACCGTCGATGTTGCAGGCATATTGCGAACGCTGCCATGAAGCGTTGAGCATTTCCGCGTTGTGGGAAACATCCGGCACCGCGAAGGTGTCTCGCACGTCGAAGGAGAAACCCAACGGCCTGTTGAATACCGCATGTTCCTCAGCGGTGCCGTTGTTGCCATTGACGAACTCACCATTCGGGTGGAAGTCCCCCACCGCGATTTTGCATGATCCGCAGTCATGGTGCCGAGAGAGCCAACCAAGCCGCCGCCGGAACGTGTTTCGGATGTGGTCTGTGCCGCCAGCAAGTATGTGCGGGCACCGTTCTGGCCGAGGAAGGAAGGCAGCATGTGAGTGGCGTTGCTGACCTGTCCGACCAAATCGGCGATATTGTCAAGCTGGTCCTTGCCCTGCTGATAGGCTTTCTTCACCATGCCGATTTTCGGCTCGGCAAGACTGTTATACTGCTTGTTCTGCTGCTGCACCTGCTGGTTGAGCTTGTCGAAGTTACCTTGCGCATCGGCGATTGGCTGCAGATTAAGTTGCCCTTCCGCACCGGAAAGATTGGCATCGGCAAGCTGTTGCACCGCAGTGGTCAACGATGGCAGTGTCTGCTGTGCAAGGTTGTCCACGACTTCCGTCATGCCTTGCACAGTGGCGATGTCACTGCCGACGAACGGCATTTTCGCAGCCACGTTCCATAATGAACCGTGCGCAATCTGCTTGGCCTGCGTCGTCTGCTGCTGAGCCTGCGCGATGGACGCCTGCGACGCGGCGGCATCCTTGAGCTTTGCAGGGTCATTGATTGCGGATAGTGAGGATATGGCTTGCGATTCGTGTGCCTTGACGCTTTTTGCCTGCTTATACAGTTGCATACCAAACACTGCAGCAATGGCAAGTAGCACGATCAGCACCGCAAGTACAATAAGCGTCACATTCCGTGCCGTATGTTTTTCCCGTATTGCTTGAGCATGTTGCCCCATGCTTTGCTCCTCAAATCATTAAGCACTCAATTTGACTATTCCAGCGCATTATTGTGCCACATGTCACCCCTTTTTTCGGCCGCCAAATGAAATTTCCCTCTGTTCCGTCACAAGAACAGAGGGAAAATCACAGAAAACCCACTTATTGGCTCAGTACGATCCACGGCCAGTGAAGATTACCATCACGGTTTTGGCAAGAATCGCAAGATCTCCAGCGATGGACCAATTCTCAATGTAGGAGACGTCCAAATATTCGCTTTGCTCCTGTGAAAGATCCGACCGGCCGGACACCTGCCACGGACCGGTGATGCCCGGCTTGACCAGCAGTCGGGCGGAATATAGGGAACCATAGCGGGCCACTTCTTCCGGCAATGCCGGGCGCGGACCGACCAGAGACATATCGCCCTTGAGCACGTTGTAGAACTGCGGGAACTCATCCAAAGAAATCTTACGGATGAAGTGACCTACCTTGGTGATACGCGGATCATCTTTCATTTTGAAGATGAACCGGTCTTCCTGCCCAGTTTCCTCAGCGAGTTTCTTCTTCAGCTCCTCAGCATTGGTGACCATGGAACGGAATTTATACATTTTGAACGGCTTGCCGTGCAGTCCGATACGGGTCTGAGAGAAGAACACCGGACCGCCATCATCAAGCTTGATGGCGATGGCGACGCGAGAAGAATCGGAGAGGAAATAATCAGCGCGCACAGTGAGCCGATGATGTCCAGCAAACGCTTGATTACGTTCGCAGCTCCCGTGTACTGCGGCAGGGAAGCCAACAGAACTGGCTGTTCCGTGGTGTTTCGCAGATACAAACGGTGACCGCTCACATCCGCCAGGGAGACCGCCAAGGCAAGTTCCATACCCAGCGACTCCACCGCAAGAGAAAGACCATGCAACATTTCGGAATCACGCGAAAGCACGTCAGCCACATAGACTTCCTGTACACCGAGGCTTTCGCAAATACGTGGGAATGCCGAGTTGAAAGGAATCACCTTAAGTTTGCTGGAGCCTTCGATATTGGCATCCGGTGTGTATGAGGTAACCACATAAGCGTCTTTTGAAGCTGGATCCGCTTCAATTGGGCATACAGCAACTGGTTCGTACCCCCAATTCATGCAGTTGCGCATGGTCTGCAAGGCTTTGTTGATGCCATCGGAAGATCCGATGACCACCGTTCTGTACTTGCAAGAGCCTTTGCTGCGGTGACGATGCAACGCTTGACGCATCTGCCAGCGTGCGATGATGTCCAAGAAGAAGGCGATGACTGGCGCGATAATCAACGCAGTGCGGGGCAATGCAAGTTTGAAAATAAATGCAAGGCTGCAGTATGAGATGATGGTCAGCAACGACGCATTGATGATTTTGGCATACAGCTCATAGCCGTCCGCCATAACATGGCGGTGGTATGTGCCGCGAATGCCAAGCACAGCAACCAAATCAGGCTGAACAGAATGAGGAAAAGCCAAAACGGCATCACATCGCCGATGACATCGAAAGCAGCACCGTTGATTACAAGGCTGACGGTCAACGAAAGCAGCATCACTGCCAAATCGATGGCGATCAGGCTGGCGACGAAGGCGAAACGCCACCGGGGAGTCGATTCAGCCTTGCCGCGCCTATGTCCTTCCTTTTCCGCAGGAAACGGGGTATTGGAAAAAGTCATCGGCTCGAACTGCTTTTGCAGACGCTGATTCTGCATGGACGCGTATGCCTGTCGATGCGCATTGGACGAGACGATATGAATCTCTTGAGTCCTCATACCTTGCTCGCCGTTTGGTGCGCCGGATTCACCGGTATTCACGCCTTGCATGTATCTCCCTCCCCTTCAGCTGCATACGGCAAACAATTTACCACAGCCCCCCCGAAATTAAGAGGGACCTATGGGGGTACCATTCGCTATATCCAAATCCTTCTCCGGTATGGCTTATTCGCCAGCAGTACCTGTATCTGAGTTGTCGTTACCGCCGTCCGAACCACCATTGCCGTTGTCGTTCGAATCGCCATTACCACCGTTACCGCCGGTTGAACCACCGTTGCCGTTCGAATCGCCATTACCACCGGTCGAACCGCCATTACCGTCGTTAGAACCGCCGTTACCGCCGGTCGAACCACCGTTACCGTTGCCGGTCGAATCGCCATTACCACCGGTTGAGCCACCATTGTTATTGCCACCGGTCGAACCACCACCGTTCACACCGTTTCCAGAGCCCGGACCAAATTGCCACGTATATGTGTAGCGCCGGTTCGTAGTGCCGTTATTGGTATTCGAATTGGTATTCGACTGGGCATTAGCCGCAGTTTGCTCCGCCACAGACTTGTTCACGCCGTCAGAAGTCGAGGAAATCACCTTCGAAGCGTTCTGCATGGCCATAACATCAGTGCTTTTGCCATCAAGGAGTTTCTGAGCAGCGTCAATCGCCTTGGCAAGCGCGTCACGTGTCGACTCGTCCGCGACCTCGCCTGCAGAACCGTCAAGCAACGTCTTTGCGTCAGCAATGGCCTTCTGCAATGCGGCAGTCGTCTTATTCACTTCCAAAGCTCGCTTGCTGGCGTCCACAGCTGTGGCTGCTGCGGTAACGGCCTTGGTCTGTTCTTTGATATTGCTGATCTGCTTGCTCATGCTACGGGCGTGCGCACGCAGTGTGGTTTCGGACAGCAACACCGAGCATCCGCCGACCGTCTTGAGGTTTTGCGCCTTGGTCACGGCCTGAGTGAGCTGGTCGATTGTGGCGGCATCCGCCACCTGGTTTGCCGCAGTGCCCTGCAGACTAGTTGCCTGTTCGATGGCGTTTTGCAGTTTTTCGTTGGCTTTGGAGTATTTGGATTTCGCCTTCTCACATACCACCACTGCCGCACGCTGTTCTTTCGAATTGATACGATTGCGTACCACGATGACACCGGCAATAGCAACCGCCACTGCCGCAATCGCAGCGACAATGGCAATAATCTTTCGCTTGTCCGCAGACGGCTCTTTCGGTGCGACCGGAATGGTTTTCAGCGGATCATGTTCCGGATCTTCCGCGGCCAGCTCCTCTAGGTCGGTTATGCCACCTGATGTATCAAAGGCCTGAGTCGCTTCGACGTCCTGTTCATCTGTCGAAGAGACGAGGGGTGGCAAAGTGGCGGTTTCCTCGGCATCGGCTGGTGCAACCGCATCATCGAAATCGACGGTATCGAGCGGCATACTGGGAATATCCGCGATTGTTGGCGCAGCCGAAACCGGCTGTTCCGTTTGCGCAGGCACGGAGGAAGCGATGGTGCGGGGCTCAGCAAGCGAAGCCTCATCCGCACCATCGGCTTCTTCCGAATCGGTAGGCTGCAATTTGGGGAAGGTCAGCGGAGGAATATCCCAGCTGGTGTCCACCACATCCCGAGATATATTGGACAGAATACCGTTCATAGACTGGGAATCATCGTTCTCAGTTGCCATACACCCCTCATTCCGTGAAGAAGGAAAACGTCAGATCCTCTTCTTCTTGCCGTTTGCACGATGGCTGCTACGCGGAGCACCATCTTCATAGTAGTAGTAATAGTTGGAGTGGGAGTTGACCTTCTTCGGATCTGCACGGTTGAAGATGAAGCCAAGCACCGGCACCTGCGCGGTGGCGAGCGTGTCGGCCGCCTCCTGCAGGGACTTCTTCTCGCACACGTTACGGCTGACCACCAGCAGAAGGCCCTTGGCCCAACGGCCGAATACCGCTCCATCGTTGGACACCGTCAACGGGGCGGTATCAATAATCACGTAATCGTATTGGGTGAGCGCCTGCTCCACCATGAGCTTCATGGTTTCGGAACCCAGCAGCACGCCAGCGTTCGCCGGCCTCTTGCCGCCAG
>ENA-OQEX01000533-OQEX01000533.1-human-gut-metagenome-genome-assembly--contig:-NODE-533-length-19887-cov-2.746103_pt1 | contig 19887 bp, 23 predicted proteins | sample MGYA00242802_ERZ504649 | MGnify/ENA primary metagenome ERZ504649 (study PRJEB26092, sample SAMD00036194) | human gut metagenome | host: Homo sapiens | study: EMG produced TPA metagenomics assembly of...
CAATAACCGGCACATTCCAAATTATCTCCTTCTTTCCATTCAGAAGTTCCCGGCAGTCACCCTACATCAGTCGTTACACATGGGCGTCTGGCTGCAAATGACTCCAGCACTGATAAGGGTTGTCCTTCTGATATACTGGTAAGGATCGTAAAATCCAGTTTTCTCATATACTGTACAATATCTACCCTTCCGGTAAAGACAAGGTTCCTGATATCCAGCTGCTTCACCAGAGCATAACACTCATCTGCATATTCCTCGTCATCTACCCCTCCCAGAATATGAAGTCTCACATTCTCCATTCTGGATGAAAGTTCATAAAATGCATATATCATAGTCTTTATATCTTTAATGGGTGCGAGACGGACTACCGCACCTATGTCTACCCATCCATCTTCCTCTTTCAAAGGAATCTGTGACAACCTGTCATAATTAATACCATTTTCAATTACTCTGCATTTCTCTGCATCACAGCCAATCTGTATTTGCGTAAGCATCGCATTCGTAAATAAACTGGTTACCCGAAAAGCCCTTTTATAAATTGCTTCTGATAACATATAAAAGAAAGAAATCCACTGTTTTTTAAATGATGGGATTACCCATTTTGCCCTGATGATCTCTTCCTCTCTTTCTCTTGTGTATATCCCATGCTCTGTAAGTAATACCGGTCTCCTGTAAACATATCCTCCAAGGCAGGCAAGAAGTCCCCCATATCCTGTTGAAATGGCATGATAGGTATCTGCCAGAGGAACCTCTGAACCCAGAAGATATAAAACCGGAAGCAGCATGGAACGCATTGTATGAAACGCATCCGCAAATGCAATATACGGATATTTTTCCAGACAGCTCTCTGTTAATATATTTAAAAACTGCTCACTTTTCAGAAATGACATCGGATTCATTTTCCGGTCGTGATATAAATGAAACAATACTTCCCAGTCAGGATGACTGCATTCCATCAATTCTCTTAGACTCTTTGTTTCTTCTTCCGAAAAACGATTGATTCTGTGCAGCTGTCCTTTTTGATTTCCATGTTCCTTCAGTTTTAATGCATCATCCAGAAATACCTCATGGACTTCCACCACATTATCCGGCAGTTCATAGACAAATTTTCCACGGTCACATGCATGTGCTCCTATTACCCACAGCACAAACTCATGCTCTTTCATAACAGTGATATACTGATGCATCCATGTAGAAACTCCACCATGTACATACGGATAACAGCCTTCTAAAACCAGACAGATTCTCAATTCTCTCACCTTATTTCTATTTTCACTGATTTCTCTTTTGCCCGAAGCAGATAGAGATTTCCGGTAATATGCGTCAATTCTCCACCTTCTATATTACCCGGAGTCCCTTCATTCATTCTTATCATAATATAAGCTTCATCATAAAAATTATCTAATTTAAGATTAAGTTCCTGATCTGATACATCCTTATCGATCACCAGTGCCCCATACCGCTGTATTGCACCTGATAGTTCGGAAGCAGTAAGATTTCTCAGACATGGAGCTGAAGTATACAGCCAGTCCATATATTCATCCAGCCGTTTTTTCAGTTTCTTCCATCCCAGTCTGGCACCTCTGTCTTCGTCCAGCAGATCATCCGGATGTATAAAATGTGTATTGACAAAATGCATATTCAGTTCAGATACAGCCGCAAGTTCCATATAATCATCAATCACTGCACCGGAAATAATACGGGGCTGTTCCACAATTCCATCTTCTGCGGCTTCAAACTCCTGTGTATATGCCATATCTCCGACAAAATAATTACTTGCAATTGTACGTATCTCCGGAAATTCTTTTACGATCATTTCCCGCCCTTCATCTGACAGCCACATTAGACGGCGGTACATAAACAGACAATTCTGTCCCCGGAAACATCTCTTTTCCAAACCGTATCAGCTCTGTCATGGCTTTTTTCATTGCATCATAGCTTTCCCATGTTTTATATGGAAGGATATTTGCATAATCCACATTTGACAGGCTCAATGGCTGATGATTATATCCATGAATATCCCAGTTCTCCTCCCTGATGAAGCAGCATATTCCCAAAATACTGAAATCTCTGCACATCTTCCTGTTCCACAACATCTCCGGACACATCATCCTCATAATTATCAATAATAACACCTGTATATTTCACACCGTGTTCCTCTGCCATATCCAGCATATCCGGCCACCAGATATTTGTATAAAACTCTTTGATGCTGAGACCATAATCACGTTTGATATATGTTCCGTCTCCACTCGGTACAGGAGATGGAAAATCATCCAGATAGAATACAGATCCATTAAGCACCGGGTAAACCATCACATCTGTCAGCAGGCTATAGGATGCCGCAAAAAATCCTCTTGTGGCTTTTTCACATAATCCAAAATTGTCAACTACAAATTTACCTTTTCCATAACTGTTTTCCCAGATAAGCGGAACCTTCTTTTCATCATCTGCCCATGCATAAACCTTCGCCGTTTCTCCAACACTTACTTCCCATGCTGAATCATATGCGTCCGGAATCTGGTAAGATCTTCCCCCTCCAATCATGAAATCATCATCAATATAGATTTTATCTACCAGAACATTTCCATAATCAGAGTCTGTAATTCCCAATTTCTGCTCAATGATCGAAACATATGTATCCTTCTGAAGTGTTAACGCAAAAAGAACACTACCTCCACTTTCTACCCAGTTTCCAATCTTTATAACTGTATCCTTTAACGGATTCAGATCCGACATCAGTACTACTATTGTTTCATAACCTGAAAAATCAGGAACTTCATTTTTTCTGACATCTATCATATCCGCTCCTGTTTTCATATCCATAAAAATTCTTTCAAATTGTTCCCATGCTTCCACACTGTATGCCTGACTGCTGTCCATCAGCACCAGACAACTGCTCTCAATATTTTTGACTGCCTGTGTTTCAGTTACAACCGTATCCCTGTCCAGATATGCATTCTTCTTAACATCTGCCTGATACTGAATTCCTGAACGCTCTGTCCAAAGCACCACACTGATTGCCAGAAAAACTCCCAGAATAACAGTCATACCCTTAAATCGAAAAGACTGTAAATATTTTATCATTCCTGCCAAAAAGCCAATGCCTCCTTTCCTTTCGCCGACAGATAAATATGCTCCTGCTGAATCTGCTCTAATGTTTCCTTTAATTCTTTTCCCTGTTTCAGTTCTACGTAATATCTGATCCTGAGTATCCAGTATTCTTCATTTCTGTGCCACTTCTTATCCATTCTTTCCAGACTTTTAAGAACCTGTTCATACTCCTTCATCTGCATTTGATTCTCAATCAGACATACATATGTATGAAGATCTTCTTTAAATTTCAGTTTTTTCTTCAGGAGTTTTATATATTGATTTCTTTGCACCAGTTCCATCTGTCCTTCCAGAAGTCCCTGAGATAAATACTCCTGAAGAAAATACACAATACTCTGAAATAAGCTGTTGATTTTCCGGTTCTTTTGCATATCTGTATTCTATCTTCTGCAGTCTGCTTTCATATTCCTTAGACAGCTCTACCATTCCTGTGATCGCATAATGCACAACCTCTACATCGTCATTCATCCTTGCCTGTTTAAGCATATCGATGTAATTCTCCGGATCATCATTCAATATATTCATAATCAGATCACGCCTCATATCGGCTCATCAATAAGAAGCACTTCCTCCAGTGGCACAATATTTCTGTCACTTTCTTCTTTCGGTGCTATAATGCTCCTGTAAATTTCTTCATTGACCTTCATTTTTTCTATTCCGATTTCACGCTTTTTATCCTGGTGAAAAAATATCTGGAAATGCAGAAGCAATACACAGATCGTTCCCCATACCGGTACAAAGATTACAGGTAATATGAGATATCTCTTCACCTTCAGTAAATGGGAGTTTATTCCTGTCCATACCAGGACACAACAGATAATATGAAATATAATAAAAACAACTCCTGTTATATTCTGTATCATTCTTCAGCTACCCTGCTTTCGTTACGGGTGTCAATCACTCTGCAATGAAATCCGTTCTTTTCAATCCTTTCAATTACTATCGGTAACATGGCATCATCACCTGTGACAGGATCAGATAAAGTTGTCCATCCTCCGATATTCCCAGTATGTCATTCTCTCTGATTTTATTTCTTAATATCCTGTCTGTTTCCTCCAGTGTCATTTCCGGATTTTCAATCTGCAACAGAGCATATGATCCTATTTTCTGCTCTTTTATGGAATGAAATAATTTCAGTCTTTCCATAAAATACTCTGTTTTTAATATATGAGTTCCTTCCACATATTCCCTGTCTCTGACTGCTTCCTGATATTCCAGTGCACGCAGCAGAGAGACTTCTACCAGACCACATAAAATTTTGATAAGATTCAGATAATACAATGTCATCTGATTACTGGCTGCATCCTGAATAAATACCAGCATTACAAGTTCTCCATTTCTCTTTATCCCTGCAATATATGCCGGATATCCGGCAAGCAGTTCCCTGTTTCTCCAGACCTCACCCTTTTCCAGCGTTTCTATCGCATTCTGATACTCTTCAATCCTTATAGAATTCGGCATTTTTCTGCGAATTTCAGGTGATGACATTTCCATCCTTCCAAAACGTTTCCATGAATCCAGTGAATAAAGTACAATTGTATGATTTTCCAGAATATCTTCCATTACCCTTATGGTTTCCATAAACAGTTTCTGTGGCTGTATCACATCCAGCTTTCTTGTTATATCAAAAATTTTTCCAAAGCTGTCCCTGCTTCCGAGAATCTGCTTCTTATATTGTCTTTTATCCTGAAGCGTCTCCTGATACATTTCCTGCATAAAGAAAATTTTTCCTTGATCAGTCTGTTTTCTTTTGTTACAAATTCTATATCCTCTTTATTCTTCAGCCTTATATAACCACAGACAGCACCTGCTGCAAATAAAAATAAATGGAATCCAGTTGGAAGCCTCATAAAACAAGTATATATGTTTACATTCTCCTGCCTGTATGCTGCAATCAAAGAACAAGTTTCCAACGCAGCTGCTGATATTCCATAATTAATTCCATAAAGACTTCCCATGAATACAATAAATACAAGTCTCAGGTCAATCATTTTAAACTGAGCATAAGTTCCTGTATATTTGTTTAGAAATTCAAATAAAATAAATCCTGAGATTAATTCCAGAATGTGGACCAGCAAAGTATTTTTCGATATCCAATTCCTGATATTTGCAAAATGTCCGGAATCTGAATCTGATAATTTTTTATACTCCTGATACATCCCGGGAATATCTTCAAAAACAGATATCTTTGGAAACCACCCATATTCATGTCTTATAATCTGATCATCCGGCTGTACCTTATAAATCTGGCCGCTGTTCTGGTAGCTTACATCCAGCCTACCGGGAATTGTTTTTCTGATTTCTTTTTCCAGATCACTGAAACTCTGCCCGAAACAATCCGGAACATTTAGACAGCATTCTTTTCCCCAATTATCATATACTTTATAAAGCAGTTCTGCCAGATCATCCATACATAGGAAATAAATATTTTGTTCCGGCGATTCCTCAAAAACAATTTTTCCGCTTTGTTCTGCCGCTGTAAACAGCTTATAAAAAAAATCATGTGTGTATACCGCTGAATATAAATGAGGAATTCTCAGAATCTTGGTGTTTATCTGATACATATTTCCATATTCCATAACTACATTTTCTGCTGCGGATACCAGAAGTGTTTTTCCACTTGTAATATTATAAATGCTCTCCTGCCCGGTCAGATACAACATTCTTATTTCCTTATTCTTTTTGCATAACTGAAGTATCTGTCTCAGTTGTTCCAGTTCTCCGGTCATCCTTCCATGCATGGTCAGATAATTTGAAAAATAAACAATTCTTTCAAACTCATATGTTTCGAAAATCTCTTTCAGTTCTTTCTCATCTTTTATGAACGGACGAGATAATATATTCTTTTTTCGATTTGATTTCAGCATCTCATTTCCCAGTACAACTACATCACATTCAGGAAATGATTCTTCTATAAAAGTTTCTGTTACATATCCTGTATTTCCTGCCAACAATACTTCCATATTTATTCACCTCAATAAAGTGAAGTATAACAAAGTTATTTTTTCTTTTCAATATCAGCATCTTTACAGAAAATAGCTTTTTTCTCAACAACTGTTGTCTTGTTCCTGCTGCTGTTCTATGCTAAAATATTTCCAGTATAAAATCATAAACCACAGACAGATCAGTACCCTGACATTTCCAGTACTGATCATATCTGATCATATTATACAAACTGTCAGGAAAGAGGCGATTACATTGAACATTGAAGATTCCTGTATTTCCTGCATTGACACAGACTGGTCCTACCAGCTTGCCAGACGCATGGAAAAAGAGAAAACAAACCCTGTTCTGGGCTATCGTACTGCAGGTTCCGCTGCTGAAACAGCTACAGGAGATATGTTATACAGGGAAATGAAAGCTATCGGACTTACCGATGTAACCAGAGATACATTCTCACTGGACGGATGGGAATTCGAGAAAGCAGTCCTGAAATTTACAGATGATAGCGGGCAGGAACACACCTTTCAGATGGGCGGATATCAGACAAATTTCGAGACAGACGGATTTGAAGATTACGAACTCGTTTATCTGGGAAAAGGAACTGCCGCAGATTATGAAGGCATGAACGTAAAAGGAAAGCTGGTTATGGTTGAGATCAACCAGCGAGACGAATGGTGGATCAGCTTCCCTGTTTATCAGGCTTATCTGCGTGGCGCTGCTGCCCTGATCGCAGTTCAGGCAAACGGCTACGGAGAAATCGCAGAGTCTGCGCTGAATGCGCAGGATATCGCAGGACCTGATTTCGCACCTGCATTCTCCCTGTCTCAGGCAGATGCACGTATCCTGAAGCGTTCTCTCCGAAATAAAATTTCCGCCCGCGAAGACAACACCACTGATTCAGAAGATACCCATAACACGCCGGAACAGGATGCTGCTTTATTACGCAGATCCTCATTAAAAGTATCACTGGATGCCCGTTCCAGAGTCATTCCGGACACAACAGCAGGCAATATCACAGGTAAAATACAGGGTACTGAGACAGACTCTATGATCCTGCTGTCTGCACACTATGATTCCTATTTCGATGGATTCCAGGACGATAATGCAGCGGTCGCCATGATGCTCGGCATTGCCCGTTCACTTGTAAAGGGCGGCTATAAGCTGCCCACACTCTCGTTTTCTGCGCAATGGCTGCCGAGGAATGGGGAATCATTGATTCCAAATACGACTGGTCTACAGGAGCCTACAATCAGGTATTCCGCGTACATCCTGACTGGCAGGGTAAAGTGATCGCAGACCTGAACTTTGAACTTCCTGCACACGCACACAATAGACAGGATGCCATCCGCTGTACCTATGAATATGCAGATTTCATCAGACAGTTTACAGACAGCCTGACTGTCCCGAAGGAAGCATATCCTGACGGGATCACGGTTCTCTCTCCCATCGAGACATGGTCTGATGATTTCTCCATGGCAATCGCAGGTATCCCATCCACAGTCAATGATTTCAGCGCCGGGCCCTTCATGCAGAATTATTATCATTCCCAATATGATAATCAGGATGTTTACCAGGAAGCTGTCTATCAGTTTCATCATGAATGCTATCTGAAACTGATCATGGCCATTGACAGACTTGTCCTGCCACCGATGAATTTCAGCAATACCATGAACGCAGTCGCAGAAAGTATCCACGAAAATGCACTCTCATTTGCTGATTCTGAGCAGAATGTTCTGCTCAGAAACCTGCAGACAATTATCGATCTGCCGAAAATATTTATGACAAAATCTGCCAGATTAATGCGGAATATGCCACACTTCAGACTCCGACGCCCGCATTGCTTTCCGCCACAAATGGGAATATGCCGGACTGGAGCTGCTGAAAACTTTCCGCAAGGCACAAGACTATCTGGTACGTCTCAACTGGCAAGATGAAGTAATTTTCCCACAGGAAGCTGCCTCCAAAAATATCCGACAGCTGGAAAAAGCCAGCCGGGCTTTATCCGAGGGAAATATTACAGATGCATTGAAGGCCCTCTATCGAGTAGACAATAATATGTACGCATTTCTCTTCGATGAAGAAGTTTACTATCACTTCACCGAATACATTCTTCACCAGCCAAAAGACCGCCTGATGTGGGGTTCCGGACGTATCATGCATCACGAAAATCTCTACGGGATCGTGCAGAAACTGAAGCAGCGCATGGAAGAAGAAACGCCGGAACTCGACAGTGAGATCCGTCGTCTGGAAGCTGCCCTGCGCAGACAGAAGGCTTATTATAAGGACGATATCCGTTACTTAAACACCTCCGTTAATAAGCTGTCTGCGATGTTGGATAACATCTATAATAATCTACTGTCTTTTTAAAAAACATTACCACTCCCGGGAACAGCAATGTTCCCGGCAATAAATAAGGAGATTACTACATACCATGGAAAGTGATAATTTGTACAGAGTACAGGAAGAAGATTTACCACGATTACAGAAACTGTTAACGGTCTGTTTCGCACAGGATCCGCTGTATCATACCCTGATTCCTGATGATGACACCAGAGAAAGACTGCTGCCGGAGCTTTTTTCCTGCGATCTGACGGAATTCTTTCAGACATGCGAAATTTATTCTGACAGTAGTGAACTGAACAGCATCCTGGTTGTTTCTGACGAAAGCGAACCTTACAATTTTCTGCACTACTGTCTCACAGAGGCCAGAGCTGCACTTACCACTGACGGATGGCTGATCAAAGAAGATCCAAGCCTGAAAACCTTCTGGAATTTCATTCAGGGCAAAGACTACCTGAACTCAAGCTGGACTGATCAGCTTCACCAGACAGAACGTCTCCATGTGATCTACCTTGCGGTAGACCCGGGACACCAGCATCATGGGCTGGCAGAACTTCTGATGGATGAAGTGATAAATTACGCCCAGAAACACAAGATGCTGATTTCTCTGGAAACCCATAATCCCAATAACGTTCCTATTTATGAACACTTTGGATTTAAAACATACGGGATAGTGGAAAAACCTCACTTTGATCTGAAACAATATTGCATGATCCGAGAGGCTACTGTATAATCTGTATCTGCACTGCTCTCGCAATTATTAACATAAAGACTCCGTAATTGATAAATTAACCTATTTTTCACTTACATTTTTGTCTATTTCTACGTCTAGTAATATTTATACTTTTATATTAAAATAGCATACAGATGTTGGATAAAACTTTTCCACATCTGTTTGTTTACAGTACCATGTGTACTTTTCCATTACTATTCTTAGTTACTATTAACTGTTCAGAGCCTTTCCATTCAACGGACTGCTGAACATCCACGATTACTATTCTTAATACAAAAATCAGGAGAGCAGTTATTCTTCTCCTGATTTTATTTAAAGAACATTATAGCAATCCTCGTAAATAATGCATATTGATTAAGAGGCTTGCTATAGAAACAAAAGTATTTATCTGGCAATAAAAATTTTAACAATCCCCAAAGTACACATCACTACACTGATAAGGAGGACTTATAATAATGGTACGAAATGCAATGAGCGCAACAGAATTTTATATTTTACAATATTTATGGACCAGAGAAACACCTGCAACTTTTTCTGAGATTATGGTTCACTTTAATGAGGAAGAAAAGAAAGCATGGAAGAAACAGACAGTAAACACATTTCTTTCCCGTCTGGCACAGAAGGGCTTTTTGAATATTGACAAGAGCGGAAAAAGAGCTATCTATATTCCATCTGTCACCTCAAAGAAATTCTATGAAAATTATGCCCAGGAGATTGTAAAGGATTCTTACAACGGGGCCATCAAAGATTTCATCGCTGCATTTACAGCAGGAAATAAATTAAGCGCAGCTGAAAAAGCTGAATTATTATCTTATATCCAGACACTTTAATCAGAAATGCTCAATAAAAAAGGCTGTCATTAACAACAGCCTTTTATTACAGAATTACTCATAATACCGGATCAGAAAATTACTCAGACTCTTCTATATTTTCCAACGTAAGCTTATGATATGGCGTGCGCACATATTTTCCGTCGATCAACGGAATATCACTCTTATCTCCATCCGTTGCGATTACAAATGCAAGATTCAGCATTTCACGCGCCTGCCCCTCTTTATCATTATAAACCGTTCCAAGCATTTCCTCATTCTTTACAGCCTCAATCCCCTCATCTGTACCGTCAATCCCCACAACTCCGGGCCAGCTCTCTTTCGGAATATCAGATGCCTTTAACGCATCAATTGCTCCCAGTGCCATATCATCATTATTTGCAATGATCATCTCAATCTTTCCATCGAATTGCGTCAGCAGAGCTGCCATTTTTGTCTGAGCCTGCGCCCTGTTCCAGTTTGCTATGGCATATCCCAGCTTTTCTGTTTCCACTCCTTTTTCAACCATAGTATTCACCGAATACTCCGTTCTTACAATGGAATCCTGATGTCCGGCTTCACCTTCCAGAACCACATACTGGCAGATACCATCACCATTTTTATCAATATCTGCATTTTTCTTAAATGCATCTGCCGCAATTTCTCCTTCCAGCACACCGGACTGAGAAGCATCTGCTCCCACATAATACAGTTCACTCCAACGTTCCAGATCCTCTGTAACCAGTTCACGATTAAAAAATATGATCGGAACCTGATTATTCTCAGCCAGATCTGTGATCGTTGTAGGCTCTGTACGGTCGACCAGATTGACACACACCACATCACATCCTTTATCGATCAGGTTTTTCACCTGTTCATTCTGCGTCAGCTGACTCTGTGATGCATCCAGGATTTCCAGCTTGATCGCCACACCGCTGGATTCCTCCTTATCTGCTGCGTATTCTGTAAATTCCGTCATCAATTCTGAGATAAATGTGTCATACTGGCTGTATAAGGTAACTCCTATTTTAATATTTTTGACATCCTTCTCCTCACTGCCCTTACATCCTCCGGCAGTAACAGTTACAAGACTCAGAACACCTGCCAGTGCCAGATATTTTCTGTGCATTTTCTTTTCCCCCATCTGTCTGTCCGGTCATCTTACAGCCGGAAACAAAATTCTGCTTGTTTCTTCATCATAGAGATTATCTTTGGATACCATATAAAATTCAACTTCTGCCTGTTCTGTTTTGTCCGTATAATACCTGATATTCTGCGCTGCAAGGACTATACTCTGATATCCCATATAATACTCATTGGGAACTGCCAGTTCCTGTATCGTCCCCTTATCCAGATAATATATCAGCTTCTCAGAACGACCTTCTCCATAGAGTTTCCATGAGATACGGTCATCATTCAGAATAATATCCACCGCTTTTTCCGTATCATCATTATCAAGAGAAATTACTGTATCTACCGGCTGCTCTGCAAAATATTCTACATTTCGCATCTTCTTGTCAAGTTCCTTTTCCGAAAGTATCCAGGAAATCTCTATTCCTGCTTCTTCCAGCTTGTCCTTGACACTCTTTAACCGTTGCCTCATTCCCAGCTGACTCTGGTTTCCGCTCAAGATCCCTACTTTAACTGCTTTGCCCTGAATGACTGCATCAGCCAGACTTTTCCCCAGCTTCCCATGGTCTGTCATTACAGAAGTAAAAAGTCTGTCTGTCTCTATCCCTGTTCCCACAAGTACCACCGGTTTCGCTGATTCTGTTGGAAGGATCACATCTGCCTCACTGGAATAAGGCTCAACGATCACACCGTCTGCCTCTCCATCCAGTTCTCTTTTCACAATTGTGTGTTCTTCCTGTGCATTCTGAAACGTGCCTGTAGAAACAAGATTCAGATGTACATGATTATCCTCTGCTCCCTGCTCCAGACCGGAACGAAAAGCATCCCACCGGACATTGCTGCTGTCATTTACAACAACAGATACAGATATATAATCTTCATCTTTCCCCTGATTTACCATTCATGTGCACTGTATCCGATCACAGCCAGGATCACCAGCAGAAAAAGGAGGCCTGATATTCTGTTCTTTTTCATTCCGAGCCCTCCTTTCCGGATGCTGACACTGAAGAATAATCCTTTCCACTTTCCAGAAGTTTCTGCGTCTCCACTGTATATGGAATATACGGAATATGGATCTGTACCATCATTCCCTCATCCGGGCAACTGTGAATAACCAGACCATAAGTCTCTCCGAAGCGAAGCTTCAGACGGCTGTGGACATTGACCAGACCAACGCCTGAGCCATGCTTATGCGGTCTTTCTTTTCCGTTAAGAAGCTCTGCGGCCTCTTCTTCCGGCATTCCAAGTCCGTTATCTTCCACCTCCAGATAAACATCCTTATCCTTGCGGTAACCCCGGACATGGATTTCACCCTCTCCGTCCATAAATTCCATACCATAATAAATAGCATTCTCAAGCAAAGGCTGAAGCACCAGCTTTACAATACACCCATCCAGAATATCTTCCTCTATCTGAAAATCCACTTCAAAGCTGTTCTTATATCTGATTTTCTGGATGTTCATGTAATTTCTGGCATGCTTGACTTCATCCTCAATCTTAATCACAGTTTTACCCTTGCTCAGACTGATGCGGAACAGACTGGCAAGCTGCGTGATCATAAATACCGCATCATCATATCTTTCACCTGTGATCATCCAGACAATAGAATCCAGTGTATTATATAAGAAATGCGGGTTGATCTGAGACTGCAGGGCATCCAGTTCACTCTTTCGCTTCTCCTCCTGTTCCACTACAATATCATCCATAAGCTGACGAATCTGCGCAACCGTAGAGCGAAGTGTTTTTCCCAGATGCTCTACTTCCATGGAACCGCCTATATAAATATCCGGATTCATATTTCCGGCTTCCCACTCCTTCACAGAATCATTCAGACGGCGCAATGGCTTGGAAATCCTGGCAGATACCATCTGATTCAGGATTACCACCGCAAGCACTGTCAGAGCTACCAGAAGGACTACCAGATTTCTCATACCTGTCATGCCCATACTGAAAGATTTCATGGGAACCACACTGATCAGCTTCCATCCCGTGTAACTGATTGTTTTTACTGTAACCAGACGCTTTTCTCCATGAAAATTCTCTTTTACAGTAGTATCTTCATATCCTGCTGCCTCGGTATTGTTTTCCTCATACAGCCCCATGTGGATCAGGTTCTGCTTGGGATGATAGATAATTTCCCCGTCCGGCGCCATCAGATATACATATTCACCGGAAGTGTCTGTGTTTGCCTTCTCCAGAAGCTGCTCAATACTGCTGTAATTCATATCAACCAGAAGAACACCCAGCATGGAATTCCCATTTCTGGTAAGCTCCACTGTACGGCTTAAGGAAACCACCCAGTAGTATCTGTAAGATGGATCATCAAAGAGATTCTGCACATGGGGTGTGGAGAAATGAAGTTTTCCAGTTCTCCGGCTGCATCCTGAAACCATTTCTGCGATTTTACATCAACTCCTGGTTTCTCTGTGGCAATGGGAGATGCTTCTGTCAGCTTCCCGTCATTTGTATAACATGCCACACTGACCAGCTTATCCTTGTTCGCCTCGTACAAAAGATTCATAGAATCCTCCAGACTCTCACTTCCGATGTCTGTATTCTTAATTACCGTATAATACATTGCATCCGAAATACGGCGCATATTCCTCAGATAATCCTCCAGATTGATGGTCGTCTGATTAAGAAGCTGCCTTGAATTTTCGACTGTAAGATTCTCTGCTTTTCTGGTAAACTGCTGATAAAGCATAACTCCAAGAAGACACATACAGCATACAGACAGAATTGTAAAAGAAATAGATATTGTCATCTGCATACTTCTTGTTTTTTTGTTCTTATGGGTTAATAATTCTCTGATCTTTTCCACTGATTCTCCTGTCTTTTGTTATTAACTGTTGGCAGTACGATACTTAGACGGTGACATACTGTACTGTTTTTTAAACGCGTAACTGAAATAATTAGGATCTGCATACCCCACTTTTTCTGCAATAATATAAGTCTTATCACTGGTAGTCATGAGAAGCTCCACTGCTTTTTCCATTCTGTAATCTGTCAGAAACTGATAAATGTTTTACCTGTTTCTTTTTTAAAGATCGTAGAAAAATATGCAGCACTCACACCCAGTTCACGACATACGGATTCTATAGTAATGTTTCTGTCGCTGTAATGTTCCTGCACATATTCCACAGCTCTGGAAACAAAAGATCTGGTACTTGCCTGCCGTTCCTGCTGAACGGTTTCCTGTAACTTCTCACAGACTTTCAGAAGCCACTGCTCCAGTTCCTTCGGGGATTCCATCTGCATGCACTTATCAAAAGCTTCCCCCTTTTCACCGTAAAATTCAACACTGTCCAACTGATTGTTATTGCAGAAACGAAAAAGTTCTGTAAGAAGTCCCATAATAAAAATCTGATATTTCTGCATAGTAGTTCCATCCTGAAGAAACCTGCATACACAGTGACTGATTTCTGTTTCCAGTTCTTCCCTTGTTCCCATACGGATTCTTTTAAGAATCTTCTGTATTTCCTGTTCCTCCCAACGTTCATCCACATTCTCCATAGGATCAATTTCCGCAATATTGATCGCACGCGCATTTCCATAGATCACGCGATAGGAAACAGCACTCCTTGCACCCTGCCATGACAGCCGGATATCCGGCAGATTGTCACATACATATCCGATCCCTGCAGTTACCGTTACTTCACATACATGCTTTGCCAGACGACAGAACTGATCCATAAAATCCGTAAACGCAGTAATCTGTTCCTGTTCTTCAAGCTGTGTGATTACCACAATATCTCCCAGATACATCAGAATCCTTGATTTCCATTCCCCTTCCATATGTTCTTCTGCCAGCTTTTTCACTGATACCCCCAGCAAAAAAGGATTCATATTCTGTGGAATATCTGTAGTGCTGATATGTAAAATAGAAACTACATAACAGGGGCCGGTAAGATCAATCTGATAGTTAGAAAGATATTTTTCAACCTCCCCCTCAGGAATACGTCCGTCAATCAGAGAGGTATAGAAATTTTCCTGAAGAATCGGAAGACTTTCCATGTAATATTCTCTCAGCTTATCCACATTTCTCTTCTCATCCATCTCCCGCCCTATCTTCTCGTGGATACGCCCGAATACCTCTTTCAGGTTTCCGGCATCAATGGGCTTCAAAATATATTCCTCCACTTCAATCTGAATTGCTTCTTTTGCATATTCAAATTCATCAAAACCTGAAAAAATAATAATCTTGACTGTGCGATAAAGTTCTTTCAGCTTACGGCTTAAGGTCAGTCCGTCCATGTACGGCATCTTAATATCTGTCATTACCACATCCGGCTGCAGTTCCTCTGCCATTTCCAGAGCTTCCACACCGTTGTGTGCATAACCCACAATCTGAAATCCCATGCTTTCCCAGTCCATTTTTTTCATAATAATCTGGATAACATCTTCCTCATCATCCACAAGCAGTACCGAATACTTCTCCATCTCTACACCTGTCTCTAAATTTCTGTTTTTTGTCCTGTAACTGTTCAGCGCCTTCACAATCAGCACTCTACTAAATGGTTATCTTATTTCTTCTTATGTGAATTCGGAGCTCCGTATTTATCATTCATACGTTTCCATAAAATACCGAATACTACAAACCACACCGCAATTTCCACAACTGCCGCATGGACACTGAAGTACATTAAGATTGCCATAACAAAAGAACCTGCCGCAAGAAAAAGTATCAGCTTTCCTGATTCTGCCACATATTTCTCTTTGTCCTTAAGTTTCTTTCCATTATCTTTCCCTGTGATGGATTCTGTATCATGAAATATCAGCAGACGGGCTGCATAATATCCAAGAACAAGAGTCATCATCAGCGGAATCATTACGTTTGATAAATAACTGTTTCCCATTTTTTATTTCTCCTCTTTTTATTTCGCAACTGTATATATAAAGAAAGGACCGTCGTACCAAAACGGCGGCCCTGTATGTAACATTATATACTTTTTATTATTTTCTTGCAATGTATTTTCTGATATCCAGTGAAATAGCAATGAAGATGATAACACCAAGTGCGATGTACTGAGCGTATGCATTTACTCCCAGGAACTGAAGTGCTGCTTTCAGGAATTCGAATACTGCAACACCGACCAGAGCGGAAGATACTTACCACGACCACCGGTTACAGATACACCACCGATAGTACAAGCTGCGATAGCTTCCATTTCATAACCATAACCTAACTGAACAGATGCACCGCCGGCTTTTGCACCCATCATAAATCCTGCAAGACCATACATAGCTGCTGCTTTTGCATAGATAATGATAAGAGTTTTCTTAACCGGAACACCGGCAACTTCTGCAGCCTGTGGGTTACCACCGATTGCATACATATATTTTCCATGACGGGTCATGTTAAAGATAAACCATGTAATAACACCAACCAGGATTGCGATCCATACCAGATAGCTCATTCCAAGGAATTTACCTGTAGCAAGTCCTGTATACTCACTTACATATCCTCCAAGAGGAGTTGCATTTGTATAAATACTGCAGATACCATAAACGATTTCCATCATAGCCATTGTGGAAATGAATGGCGGTACGTTCAGGTATGCGATAAAGAAACCTGTTACCAGACCAAATGCTGCACAGATCAGCATAACGACCAGAAGTGCAAGCCAGATGTTTAACGGTTTCATACCCGGATAGAATTTAGCGGAATAATCCATTTTCTGGAGCAGTGTACCTGCAATACATCCGCCGAAACCAATCATACGACCTGCGGAAAGGTCACATCCTGCTGTAATGATACATCCGGCAATACCAAGTGCGATTACCAGACGGAAACTCATAGTTGCAAGAATATTAGTAAGGTTGTTTGTTGTTATAAAGTTTGGTCTTGTGATTCCTGTGAATACGATAAGGCAACCATGATGATGATAACACCATAATTTGTCATAATCTCTTTAAAGCTTAATTTCTTTTTACCCATTATTTTTCTCCTCCCATCATCAGAATTTTGTAGCATAACTCATAACATGTTCCTGAGTCATTTCATTTTCCTCTGTAAGTTCTCCGCGCATCTTTCCGTTACACATTACATAAACACGGTCAGACATACCAAGCAGTTCTGCCATTTCTGAAGAAATCATAATAATGGCTTTGCTTCTGCTGCCAGGTCGTTCATGATCTCATAGATCTCGTGTTTTGCACCAACATCGATACCACGGGTAGCTCGTCCATGATCAGGATATCCGGATCATTTGCCAGCCATCTTGCAACGATAACCTTCTGCTGGTTACCACCGGACAGGTTTGCGATATGCTCCTGCATATTCGGAGTCTTGATACGCAGCTTCTTGATACTGTCGTCTACGATTCCGTTGATCGTCTTATGATCAAGCACAAATCCGGCTTTCAGATGTTTGTTATAAATAGAAACACCTACATTATCCTTGATGGAAAGACATCCAAAAATACCATTTCCACGTCTGTCCTCTGTGATCAGACCGATTCCGGCTTTCATGGCATCTGCCGGATGTTTGATATTTACTTTTTTGCCTTTAATATAAATTTCTCCGGATTTGATCGCTCTCATTCCGAAAACGCCTTCCAGAAGCTCTGTTCTCTGAGCTCCTACCAGACCACCAAATCCAAGAATCTCACCTTTGCGGAGTGTGAAAGATACATCCTGGAATGATTTCTCATGGATAGAACTTAAATGTTTTACCTCCATAATCACTTCTCCCGGTTTATTCTTTCTTTCCGGATATACATTGGTCAGCTCACGTCCTACCATTTGGTAATGATATCTTCTGTAGTCATTTCAGCTGCCGGCCAGGTTCCTACATATGTACCATCTCGCATGATGGTGATATCATCTGCAATACGTTTGATCTCATCCATCTTATGAGAAATGTAAACCATGGCAACACCCTTATCTCGCAGATCATTCATGATCCTGAAAAGAGCTTCTACTTCGTTATCTGATAATGAGGATGTAGGCTCATCAAAGATTACCACCTTCGCATTATGTGAAACTGCTTTTGCAATTTCTACTGACTGCATCTGTCCGATAGAAAGATCACCCAGAAGAGCCTTCGGATCAAAATCCATCTTAACTTCTTTCAGCCAGTATGCTGTATCTTCATACATCTTTTTATGGTCAATTACCTGTAAAGGACCGTATTTCTTTGTAGGAAAACGTCCAAGGTAAAGATTTTCCGCTACTGTTCTTGCCGGAACCGGCTGTAACTCCTGATGTACCATTGCGATACCATATTTCATTGCTTCATCAGGATTATTAACTACAATTTTCTGTCCATCTAAGTAGACTTCTCCGGCATCCATTTTGTAAATACCGAATAAACATTTCATCAAAGTAGACTTTCCTGCACCATTCTCTCCCATGAGAGCATGTACTGTACCCGGACGGAGTGACAGCTGTACATTATCAAGTGCCTTAACACCTGGGAAAGATTTGCAGACGCCCTTCAGCTGCAGTTTGTACTCAGACATATTTCTCCTCCCTTTCCCTTTTCTCACAGAAAAGTACGGATGCCTTTTAAGTCACCCGCACCTTTCTGAGCAAGATCAATTAAATTATTTTGTCATTTCTTTAATATCAGCTACGTTGTCTGTAGTTACTTTTACGTAATCACAGCCGATGTAGTGTTCATTTTCTTCGCCTGCAAGATATTTAACAGCTGCATCTGCTGCTGAATGAGACTGAGAAATATGATCGTTAAATACTGTACCTGTCATTTTGCCTTCTTCTACTTTATCAAGAGCCTCGGACAGAGCATCTACACCTACAAGGAAGATGTTATCGCCAACTGTACGTCCGGCAGCTTCGATAGACTGAAGAGCACCAAGTGCCATAGCATCGTTGTTACAGAATACAACTTCTACATCATCACCAAACTGGCTTAAGTCGTTAGCAACCAGCTGCTGAGCTGTAGCCTGATCCCAGTTACCTACCTGATCGTCAAGCTGGTTAACTTCAAGTCCGGCATCCTCAAGAGCTTTTACAGAGAACTCTGTACGATATTTAGCATCAACGTTCTCCGGGTCACCTTCGATCATGATATAATCAACTTTTCCGTTTCCGTTCTTATCAATTGTATCAAGACCAAGATCAGCAATAATCTCACCCTGCATTGTTCCGGACTGACGAGCGTCGCATCCTACATATGTAACGTTCCAGCCATTGTCTTCCCATCTCTTCTCTTCATCTTCGCTTGGCTCACGGTTTACATATACAAGCGGAATATTAGCTGCTACTACTTTATCTGTAATACTCTCTGCAGAGGAGGAGTTTACCGGTTGATGATAAGTAAATCTACACCATCAGCAATGAAAGCGTCAATCTGGTTGGACTGTGTAGCCTGGTCATTCGCACCATCCTGGATTGTGATGTTATCTTTAGAGAATCCAAGTTCGATCAGATAGTTTTCCAGTTCTGTACGGAACAGAGTCATGAAGTTATCAGAGAACTGATAAATACAAACGCCAACTTTTTTGTCTGATAAATCAACATCAGGTTTTTCTGTATCATCTGCAGCGTCCTCTTTCTTCTCGTCAGCTGTTTCCTCTGTTGCTGTGTCATCAGATGCGAATACAGGCATTGCCACCATAGATGATGTGATCATTGCTGTTGCAAGTACTAAGCTCACTAATTTTCTTTTCATTGTAAATACCCTCCTTGAATTTACGTTTGATTTGTTTATTAAACACGCAGAGCCTTTGCCAACGCTTACCCTCTTGCGTGCCCGTTTGTTTTACTTGTGATTGTATTATAACAACAGGTTCTTAAAAAAACTATACAAAATACTTTCTGATTTTTCTTTGAAATCCTTTTGTTTTTTTTACT
>ENA-OQEX01000534-OQEX01000534.1-human-gut-metagenome-genome-assembly--contig:-NODE-534-length-19848-cov-4.405304_pt1 | contig 19848 bp, 20 predicted proteins | sample MGYA00242802_ERZ504649 | MGnify/ENA primary metagenome ERZ504649 (study PRJEB26092, sample SAMD00036194) | human gut metagenome | host: Homo sapiens | study: EMG produced TPA metagenomics assembly of...
CTATTGTAGTAGCCTTAGAGGTGTATTTTGTAAAGCTATCTTTGAGTGAAGAAACATGATCTTTATCAAGAAAATTTGTCGGCTCATCTAATAGCAATACATCTGGTTTTTCAAGCAGTAGCTTTGCCAAAATCACTTTTCCTCTCTGGCTCGTTTGAGAGCGCCCCGAGCCCATGAAGTCAAACCTTCTTTCATCTTGGTTCATTCTCATATCACCCTATATCATTGTACGTTTCGGGTCTGATTATGAGAATGTAATGAAATTTGCTGTTAGGTAGTATTTCATTTCCGCGGCCGACATATTGACAAATTAAACATGCAAGGTTATAATGTACTTGTACGATAAGTATATTGCAGAACAAAGGAGGGGCGTTGTGGAAATCATCATAAGCAGCAACACGAGCAAGCCAATTTATGAGCAGATAACTTCACAGATAAAAGCCATGATTATGAGTGGTGAATTAAAAACTGGTGATCCGATTCCCTCTATGCGGGCGCTGGCAAAGTCCATTCATGTGAGTGTCATTACCGTTCAAAAAGCATACGAAGATTTGCAAAGGGACGGTTTATTGAAACTACGGTAGGACGAGGAAGTTTTGTATCGGCTCAAAACAAAGACTTTTATCAGGAAGAACGACAGAGATTGGCCGAAGAACATTTGCAAGAAGCTGCTGATATTGGGCGGACAAGTGGAATATCGTTAGAAAAGCTGGTTGAATTGCTAACGATGTTTTATCAGGAGGAGGATTAACTATGGATGCAATTTTGCAAGTCGATAACTTGACAAAGCAGTACACGGATTTTAAGTTAGACCATGTTTCTTTTTCGGTGCCAAAAGGAACGATCATGGGATTGATTGGCGAAAATGGAGCTGGAAAAAGCACAACCATCAATGCCATTCTTGACCTGATCCGTAAGGACGATGGTACTGTCACTTTTTGGGGGCAAGAATTGTCGTCCTCTAAACAGCTCAAAGAGGACATTGGCGTTGTCTTTGACGGTATCAATTTCTATGAAACTCTTACACCGGCCAAAGTGGGAAAAATTGCTGGTGCTGCCTACAAACAATGGGACGCGCATTTGTTTCAAGACTATCTGAAACGCTTTCAGCTTCCTACGGATAAAGAGATTAAATCTTTGTCCAAGGGAATGAAAATGAAGCTGTGCATTGCCGTTGCCCTTTCCCATAAGCCTAAACTGCTGATTTTGGATGAAGCGACAAGTGGCCTCGATCCTGTGATGCGGGATGATATTCTTGATGTATTTCTTGACTTTGTTCAAGACGAAAACCATTCTATTTTGATGTCCTCGCATATCACAACGGATCTGGAAAAAGTAGCAGACTATATTACTTTTATTCATCAGGGCAAAGTTCTTTTTTGCAAAACAAAAGATGAACTTCGTTACCGTTATGGTATTGTCCGTTGCGGTGCTGTCTTGTTCGACCAGCTCGACAAAGAAGAAGTTTTGACCTACCGTAAGGACGACTATCAATGGAATGTGCTGGTGGCGGACAAGGAAAAGGTCAGAAAAAAATATAAAAATGCCGTAGTGGATGATGCCACCATTGATGATATTCTGCTGTTGTATGTGAAAGGAGAGCAAGCAAAATGAAAAGCCTTGTTCTAAAAGATTTATTCAATATCTGCCATAATGCAAAATCCATGCTGTTTATCCTTGTGGCCTTTGCAGCCGCTTTTATCCCGTTTTCTGGTGTTGAAGGCTATATCTTCGAGTGCGCCATCCTGTGCAGCATGATGATTGTAACAACTTTCTCTTTTGACGATAATTCAAAGTGGACACGATATGCCATGATTATGCCAGTTTCCAAGAAAGAATTAGTGGGCGGAAAATTTATTGTACTGGCTATTTTCTGCGCTGTTGGCAGTCTTTTTGGACTGGTTGTTGGTTCTATCGGCGGCCTTATCACAAATAAAATCACGCTTGACCTTGTAGGGATTGGAGAACTTTTATTTTTGGATTTGATTTCATGGGTAATCGCTTTAATCTTTGGTAGTATGTCGATTCCCCTTGTATTTAAGTTTGGAGCAGAAAGAGGCCGTGTCCTGTTAGTGGTGTCTTTCCTTATTCCAGCAGGGATTTGTTTTGGAATATATCAACTCCTTACCACATTAGGAATTGAACTGACCGATCAGCTTGTGTTTATTCTTCTCTGTTGCTCTCCGCTTCTGGCATTAGCGTGGTGCTATGTGATGTATCAAATCAGTTATCGTATTTTTGCAAAGCAAGAACTTTGACCTTCTTGAATGGTTAGGAGGTATCTATATGGAAAATAAGAGATTTGAAATTACGGAAACCGCTGGTAGTGTAAAGGGGTTTTATGAGGTGGGCGCGGTGGTAAACACCTCAAACCCGATGCGCCTGCCCAGCGTAGAAGGGGTGCCGTATTCAGACAGTGTTTTCACAAATACCAGCAGCGCACCGATGGCATAGTTGCCGGAGAGCAGCGGCAGAAAGATCTTGCGCATCCGGGCACCGAATCCTGCGCCGAACACTGCACCTGCCTCTTCCAGACTGGAGGGAATGTTCAGCATGGCGTTTTTGAGCATGGTGAGCATGAACGGAAAAACGTGCAGGCTCATCACCAGCACCAAACCGCCCAGTGTGAAGAAGATCTTTTCGCATCCGGCGGCTGCGGGGACCAGCTGCTGCAAAAGCCCCTTTTTCTGCATAAATAAGATCCAGCCCATGGAGGCAATGTAGGGCGGTGTCATGAACGGATCATAAAAAGGATGTCAAAAACACGGCAGCGGGCAAATTTTGTCCGGGTGCATCCTATTCCAGCACAGTGATCGTCACACAGCGGAGCAGTTCCACGCGGCCTGCATCCATCTTGAAATGGCAGGCTCTTGCATCGTACTTCATGTCGGATCATTTTTGTTTGGTCCGAGTGTAATTATAGGATTTCAGAAAACGCAGATATATCAACGGTTTGCTGGCAGTCGGCAAGAGGGATTTATTCTAAAAATTCAAAATGACGAGAACAACGCCGCCCAACAGGACAACGGGCGGCGTTTTCATATATAAAACCACGAAGGGAGGTCACTTCCATACGGCCAGTTACTAACCGGCTTTTTTCATGCCATGAAAGGAGGTTTGCAAATGGCAGATGAAACGACCTTTGGCCTATCTGACCGCCGCATGGAGCGGTGAGCCGGATATTGATATGGAGCTGGCGGCCCACTACTCCCGTCTTGCCTATGAGGCGGGCTTTTCCCCCCTCTGCCCGCTTTTGTATCTGCCGCTGTTCTTGAATGACAGCGTTCCCGAGGAACACAAGACCGGGATTGATATGCGCCGGGAAAACTGCGATGCCCCGGAGCGCAATCCAACTGGATGCCGGAAAGCGAGGGCTGACCATGAACTTTGACCACGAAGAATTGACCTGATGATGCTCTACAACACCGGCACCGGCTGGGGCTTATCCACGAGTTGCGGCTCATGCAGTGTTACCTGATGCCCGATGAAAAAGTATTTTGTTCTTCCAAAAGATATGCTATAATCAAATCAGACAAAATTCCTCTCTTCAAGCGATTTCTCCGCAATTTTCCCGTGGCTCTGCTCGTATCAAAAATAAGGGACTGAATTTTATTGTCAGAACGGAGGAACCATTATGGCAATCTTTGAAAAGACCATCCGAAACAAAAACTTTGACAAGTTGCTTCGGAAGCTGGAAAATGAAATTCCAGACAGCAGTTGGTCTGCAGATTTGGAGGCAGGCAGTGATTTCAAAGAGGGCGATGCTCGGTGCAGTGTCCGGGTGTTTGAACGGTACAGCATGATGGGCGGCAACCGCCTGAGTCTGACTCTGACCATGTTCCAGAATGCGGACAGTCCGGTTCGGCTGTCTGCCATCACCGCAGGAGGCAGTCAAGCGGTGTTCTTCAAGGTGAACACCCTCGGAGAAGAATCTTTTCTGAACGATGTAAAAGACCTGCTGGAAGAAATTTTGGAGGAGTAAAATGTTTTTTGGATGGTTTGACGCTATATTCAGCTTCATTTTCCCAATCCTGTTCCTGCTTTTTATTGGAATGTTTTTCTTTGCTCTAATTTCAAATCTCCGCACATGGAACAAAAACAACCACTCGCCGCGGCTTACCGTTCCGGCAACAGTGGTAGCAAAGCGCACCGATGTTTCGCATTCCAGCAGTGCCAATGCCGGAGATATGTCCGGTGCGCACGGATACGACACTAGCACATTTACATCGTACTATGTGACTTTTCAGGTGGAGAGCGGCGACCGGATGGAATTTGAAGTGGACGGAAGTGATTATGGTCTGCTCGTGCAGGGCGACATCGGAAAGCTGAGTTTTCAGGGCACCCGCTATCTTGGGTTTGAGCGGAGCTAAGTGTTTCTTACATTATATAGTATGGAGTGCTGTATGAACGATTTGTTTATCCAAGGGCTGACCATCGACTGGAACAGAGTTCGCCCATACAATTATGTTCGTCAGATTCCTGCCATCAGTGGAATCGACACTTTTACATTCCATAAGCCCATTACGTTCTTTGTTGGCGAAAATGGAAGTGGAAAATCTACGCTTCTGGAAGCAATCGCTGTTGCTTACGGCTTCAACGCAGAGGGTGGAACGAAGAACTATTCATTTTCCACATACAACTCCCATTCGGAACTATGTGAGGCTATGACGATTTCCAAGGGGTATCGCAGACCAAAGTTCGGGTATTTTCTCCGAGCAGAGAGTTTCTATAATGTAGCCACCAAGGAAATCGACTATTCCGATGACGATCATCCCTCCAAAGGCTATCACCAAAATCACACGGTGAAAGTTTCCTCGCCATTGCGCAGGACTACATGGGTGCAGATGGAGTCTATATTTTTGACGAGCCGGAAGCCGCTTTATCCCCGCAGCGGCAGCTCACGTTACTGATCAACATTTATCGGTGTGCCCAAGAAGGGGCGCAATTCATTATCGTATCACATTCACCCATTCTCCTCGGAATGCCTGATGCTGAGATTTTTAGCTTCGACAATGGCACGATTCATCCTTGTCAGTATGAAGATACGGACAGCTACGTTATCACCAAAACATTTGTAAATAATCGGCAGCATTTTTTGAACCAGCTTCTGAACGAAGAAACGTAATGCCGGGAAAGGACATTCCATATGAGTGATTCTACGTTGAAAGAGCTTTGGCAGCAGGTCGCTGAAAAGAAAAGCTGCGAAGCAAAACAGAAAGAACTGACCGCCCAGAGAGATACGCTTGCTGATCGCCTGAAAAAGCTGGAAAAATCCAAGCTGGCAGAGCAGGCTGATGTGGACCGTCTGGAGGGACACAGCCTTGCCGCATTTTTCTATCAAGTGATTGGAAAAATGGATGAAAAGCTGGACAAAGAACGGCAGGAAGCCTATGCAGCCCGCGTCAAGTACGATGCGGCTCTCCATGATCTTTCTTCCGTTGATGCCGACTTGGAGCAGATTCAAAATAGACTGGCACGGCTGTCCGATTGCGAAAGTCAGTATCAAGCTGCTCTTTCCGAAAAAATCAAAAGCATCAAAGCCTCTGCCCACCCTGCCGCACAGCAGATTGCGGAAAGCGAAAGCCGCATTGCCGCACTGAAAGTCCAAAAGTGGGAGCTGCTGGAAGCCATCAACGCCGGAAAGACTGCCTTGCACACGGTCAATGAAGTTCTCGAAACCCTCGACAATGCCGAGGGCTGGAGTACATGGGACGTAATGGGCGGCGGTTTGATGGCCGATCTTGCCAAGTATGAGGAACTGGACGATGCGCAGAAACAAATCGAACAGCTTCAAGTGGAACTGCGACGGTTCAAAACTGAGCTTGCCGATGTTGAGATCACCGCAGACCTTCAGGTTGCGGTAGACAGTTTTTTGAAATTCGCAGATTTCTTCTTTGATGGCCTCTTTGCAGACTGGGCAGTTCTGGATCACATCAATCAGGCGCAGAGCAGAGTGGAAAACACCAAGAGCCAAATCAAGCGAGTCCTTGCACTTCTGAAAAAGATGCGCGAAGATGTTGATGTCCAAATCGCTGATGAAAAAGAGAAGCAGGAGCAGCTTGCGGTGGAAACTGAGCTGTAGGTTTGGAGTGTTCGCGTATGTAATATGCTCAACTCAATGAATTGGAAATTTTGGAGATAAAGACTATGAAGAAAAAAGCACCAATAGTGTTCATTATCGTGAGCGTCTTTGCCGTAGCCGCAATCATTATAATTTCGGCGTATAGATCTTCGGAATCCTACAGAAAGGCGAAGGCTGCAATCCAATGGGATTGCTCTGTGTCTTGTACAGAAAAATCAACATCTGCCCAATATGTAATCACTTATTCTAATGTAAAGGTTTCATCCAAAACGGGCACACTGACGATTCAGAATAGGAATGATTTTGAAATTGTGGTGCATTTGCTCTGCGAAGGCGAACAGGAAATCGTATCTGGCAATATTTCTGCGGGAGGCTGCTACTCTTTTGCGAATGTTACGGACAAAGAATATACCGTAGGTATTCATGCGGATGTTGATGCAGCCACCAACATTAAAGTAATTGTATACGACGGAAAAGACACAGAGCCATATACAAATTGACAAGTCGGTGCTTGCGGGGGTGCATCTATTTGAAAAAGTATCAATGTCCATGCTGCGAATGTTTTACTTATAATGTTCCACCAAAGGAAGATTGTGGGTACATTTGCCCAGTTTGCTTTTGGGAGAATGACCCGTTTATTACTTCTGATAGCGACCCCAGTGACTTGAATCATGGAATAACTCTAAACGAGGCAAAAAACAACTATTTGGAATTTGGTGCCTGTGAAAGAAAAATGTTACGTTATGTTCGTCCGCCCGAAAGCGATGAAAATAGACATTCATCATCAAACTTCAAAGTCGACGATAACCCAATTATTATATACCCTTGGCGGCAACCCAAAAACGGTTGCCCGCTATTTTTATACCCTAAAATCTGAAGAAGGAGCAAAAATGCCAAGCAAAACCGAAGAATACCTTGCCCTTGCCCAGCGCACGGCAAACGGCTTGACCCGGTACTGGGAAAGCTGGACGGATTACCTGACCACCGCATCCCGGCTGTACAAGTACCCCTTTGCCGACCAGCTTATGATCTACGCTCAGCGGCCCGATGCCACCGCCTGCGCCGAATTTGACATTTGGCGCAACCGGATGAACCGCTATGTCAGGCGTGGCTCTAAGGGCATCGCTCTGCTGGACGAATCCAGCGGATTCCCGCGCCTGCACTACGTTTTCGATGTGTCGGACACCGGGGTGCGCCGCAATTCCCGTGACCCGGAGGTGTGGCAGCTCGGTCCCGATTTGGTGCAGCCGGTTTCAGAAATGCTCGCCGCCACCTACGGCATCAGCGGAGAGCGTGTCAGCCAGCAGCTTGCGGATGTTGCCGGGAAACTGGTGGCAGATTACTGGGACAACAACAGTGGTGACATTCTCGCCATCGTTGACGGTTCGCTCTTGATGGATTATGATGAAGCCGGGGTGGAGATGCAGTTCAAGTCCGCCGCCGCCATCAGCGTCACCTACACGCTGCTGGAACGTTGTGGTTATGAGCCGACAGGCTGGTTCGACAAGGACGATTTTCAGGCAATCTACAATTTCTCAACCCCGGACACTGTCTACACACTCGGTGCCGCAGTCAGCGACATCAGCCGCGAAGTCCTGCGCACCGTAGAGCGGGCAGTCAAAACGACCATCCGCCGCCGAAACAATGAAAGGAGCCAGCATGAATATGAGCAGCAATCTGAGTTACACGCAGACCGGGGATTATCTTCTCCCGAACCTGACCCTGCATCAGCCAAAGACCCCGCTGGCAAGTACGGCAGGATGCGCCTGAACTTTCTGAAACAGCAGCACCCGGTGCTGTACCACACGATGCTCCTGAACGGGAGCCTGTACCCGACTCTGACCGAACTGGAGCAGACCGCAGCAGCAATGAAGGAGCAGATGATAGTCGATCTGCTGGCGAAGAACCCGGCACCGGACAAAGAGAAGAACCAGATAGCGTGGGTGCAGCACATGAACAGCCTGCGGGAGCAGGTCGAGGAAGTGATTCGGACGGAACTGATCTACAGCTAAGTCTTCTGGATGCCGTCATCCCCATCGAAGCCCAACAAATCGAACATATTGACCGAGCGGAGAGCGAAAAATCGCCCTCCGTTTTTGTTTTGTCACAGGCTGAAATTGAAAACGAACTGCGCAAGCATGGTTCCGGTTTCCAGGATGGCAAGCAACGGATCATCGAACTGTACCAGACGCAGCCTAACCGCAAACTCCGCGCCAAAGCACTGGCACATGAGTACGGCATCGGTGGACATTCTCACAACTTTCTGGACGGCAGCAGCGGTTTTGTAAATCATGATGGGAAAGGACTTGAATTTGACCATTACCCGGATCATCAGAAATTCACGTTAAGCTGGACACAGGTCGAGAAATACATCGACCTGATGATTCAGTCTGACCGCTACCTGACCGATAAAGAAAAAGAGCATCGTGCCGTCGTGCAGGAAGCGGAACGCCAGCTCCCGCTGCTGGATGGTGATGTCGCTGCCGAATACAACGCCCTGAAAGAACAGTATCCCAATACCCTGATTGGCTTTGAACTGGGCGGATATTTTCTGTTCTATGACAAAGATGCAGTCACTGTAAAGGAAGTTTTGCGCTCTAATTTGCTGTCGCAGGAAAATGCGCTGGGAAAAGTCAAGGTGACTGGCTTTTTGCGTGGAGAGTGGGTAGCAAAATCGCAGAAGCTGTGGGCTGAGGGCAACAGCCTCTATCTGGCCGGACAGGGCGAAGATGGCACCCACCACCAGACAAAATATCTGCGGGAGGAAGATTATCTGCCGATTGGCAGCATTATCAGACTGGATGACCGGAACTTCCGTGTAGACCATGTCAACTTCATGTTCAAATCCGTCAGCTTGCAGGATATGGACTTAACTAACAGCGGACAGCCCATCTTCCGAAGCGAGAGTTTGCCCCATATCCGAGAACTGTATGAACAGCAGCAGAACGAACTTGTTGAGGTTGCCCCTGAAAAAATGCCGATTACAAGGTCGGTGACGAAGTTGTTGTTGACCTGCCCACCCGAACCATTGAGGGCAAAATCGGCTATGTGGGTGAAACCGATGTGCGCATCGACACCAGTGCGCATGGGCAGTCATGGGATAACGAGGTAATCAACAAGCAGCAGTTTGAGGACGGTCTGCGGCAGGATGAGCCTACGCCCGATGAAGAATTGGATAAACTGCCTATCTCCACAGAAGTCAATGGTGAATGGCAGACTTTTCCGAATGCTGCTGCCGCAAATGAAGCCCTGAACGCTGAACCTGTGCCGGAAGCTGCGGGAAATTTTCACATTACAGATGATAATTTGGGTGTCGGAGGCCCCAAGCAGAAATTCGCCCGCAATATTGAAGCCATCCAGACCTTGCGCACTTTGGAGCAGGAGCATCGCGGTGCCACCGCCGAGGAGCAGCAGGTGCTTTCACAGTATGTAGGCTGGGGCGGTCTTGCAGATGTCTTTGACCCCAACAAGGAAAACTGGTCTGCCGAGTACACCCAACTGAAAGGGTTGCTCACCGAAGAGGAGTATGCCGCCGCCCGCGCTTCCACTCTGAATGCCCACTATACCTCTCCGGTGGTAATTCGCGCCATCTATGATGCTGTGGAAAAGATGGGCTTCCAGTCTGGAAATATCTTGGAGCCTTCCATGGGTATTGGCAACTTTTTCGGTATGCTGCCCTCTGGCATGGCTGACAGCCGTCTGTATGGTGTGGAACTGGATTCCATCACCGGACGCATCGCCCAAAAACTATATCCACAGGCCGACATTACGGTTGCTGGCTTTGAAACCACCGACCGCCGAGATTTTTACGACCTTGCCGTAGGTAATGTCCCTTTCGGTCAGTACAAAGTCAACGACAAGGCGTACAACAAACTGGTTTTTTCTATCCACAACTACTTTTTCGCCAAGACTATCGACCAGATCCGACCGGGCGGCGTGATTGCTTTCGTGACCAGCCGTTTCACGATGGACAGCAAAGACAGCAGTGCCCGCAAGTACATGGCGGAACGTGCTGATTTGCTGGGAGCCATCCGCTTACCCAACAACGCTTTTAAGGCAAATGCAAGCACCGAGGTTGTTTCGGATATCCTCTTTTTGCAGAAGCGTGACCGCCCTGCAGACATCGAACCTGCATGGGTGCAGCTGGGGCAGACCGAAGATAGCTTCAATATCAATCAGTATTTTGTAGACCATCCGGAAATGGTGCTGGGAATTGGAACTAGAAAGCACCCAGTACGGCCATGACCTGACCGTTGCACCAATCGAAGATGCAAACCTTGCAGACCAGCTTACCGAAGCGGTGCAGCACATCGAGGCCAGTACACTGCGGTGGAGATTGCCGCTCCGGACGTTGCCGATGCGGAAGTGCAGCGCAAAACTCTACCCGCAGACCCTACCGTGAAGAATTTCAGCTATACTGTGGTGGATGGTGAAATCTACTACCGCGAGAACTCCATCATGACACAGATTGAACTGTCCGACAACGCCAAAGGCCGTGTGGCTGGCATGGTGGAACTGCGGCAGATCGTCAACGAGTTGATCGACCAGCAGTTGAATGACTTCCCGGACGAGGATATCAAGGCATCGCAGGCAAAGCTGAATTATGCCTACGATGCGTTTACTGCAAAATACGGTCTGATCAACGACAAGAAAAATGCCCGCCTGTTCGATGATGACAGCTCCTATTATCTGCTCTGCTCGCTGGAGAATCTGGACGAGAATAAAAATCTCAAGTCCAAGGCAGATATGTTTACCAAGCGGACGATTCGGCCAGAGCGTGTTGTCACCAGCGTGGATACCCCCAGTGAAGCACTGGCAGTGTCCATCGGGGAGCATGGCAAAGTAGACCTGCCTTATATGGCAGAACTGCTGGGCACTCCCGGTAACTATGAGCGCATCACCACCGAATTGTCCGGCGTGATTTTCAAAGACCCTGCTGCGGATGCTGACGACCCGGAAGCCGGCTGGCAAACAGCGGACGAATACCTTTCGGGTAATGTGCGCGATAAACTACGGATGGCACAACTTGCTGCAGAAAGCCGCTCGGAGTTCAAGGGCAATGTGGACGCACTGACTAAGGCGCAGCCCAAAGATTTGGAAGCTTCTGAAATTGATGTGCGGCTGGGTGCCACATGGCTTGCCCCCTCTATTGTGCAGCAGTTCATGATGGAAACTTTTCAGCCGCCCTATCGTATCCGCTACAACAATGCCATCACCGTTCGCTACTCCCCTTACACTTCCGAATGGCGAATCAGCAATAAATCTGCTACTGGCTTTGGTGACATTATGGCCACCGAAACCTACGGTACCCGCAGGGCCAATGCTTACAAGATTTTGGAAGACACCTTGAATTTGCGTGATAGCCGCGTTTATGATACCATCGAGGAGGATGGGAAAGAAAAGCGTGTGCTGAATCAAAACGAAACCACCCTCGCCCAGCAGAAACAGCAGGCCATCAAGGATGCTTTCGCTGGCTGGGTCTGGAAAGATCCGCAGCGGCGGACTCTGCTGGTGAAGAGGTACAATGAGCTTTTTAACAGCACCCGACCCCGTGAGTATGACGGAAGTCATATTCATTTTGTGGGCATGAACCCGGAGATCAATTTGCGAGAGCATCAGCGCAATGCGGTTGCCCATGTGCTGTATGGGTACAACACCCTTTTGGCGCACGAAGTCGGTGCTGGCAAGAGTTTTGAGATGGCGGCTTCCGCTATGGAACTGAAACGTCTGGGCTTGTGTCAGAAAAGTCTTTTTGTCGTGCCAAACCATTTGACGGAACAATGGGCCAGCGAGTTTTTACGTCTGTACCCCCATGCGAAGCTGCTGGTTACCAGCAAGAAAGATTTTGAACCCGGTAATCGAAAAAAATTCTGTGCGAGAATTGCGACCGGTGATTATGATGCAGTTATCATCGGACACAGCCAGTTTGAAAAGATACCCTTGTCCGCAGAACGACAGGAGCGTCTGATTCAGGAACAGATGGATGAAATCGAGGAGGCCATCGAAGAAGCGAAAGCACAGGTTGGCGAGCATTTCACAGTAAAGCAGCTGGAAAAGTTGCGCAAGTCTCTGAAACAGAAACTGGAAAAGCTGCAAGGCGCAGACCGTAAAGATGATGTGGTTACGTTTGAACAATTGGGCGTAGACAGGTTGTTTGTGGATGAGAGCCAAGCGTTTAAGAACCTCTACTTGTACACGAAAATGCGTAATGTCGCAGGTTTGAGTACGAGCGAGGCACAAAAATCCAGCGATATGTTCGGCAAGTGTCGCTATCTGGATGAAATCACCGGTGGCCGTGGCGTGATTTTTGCAACGGGTACACCCCTGAGCAACAGTATGACCGAGATGTACACCCTCATGCGCTACCTCCAGTACAACACCTTGCAGCAGAAAGGGTTGACCCATTTTGATGCGTGGGCTTCTACTTTTGGTGAAACTACTACTGCCATCGAACTTGCGCCCGAGGGCTATACTTTAATAGGACGATAAACTTGATTGTCCTAAATTGAAAGATTCCATAAGAAAGGAGGTAGAACAAATGCCTAAAGAACCAAAAATCACCGCACTCTACGAGCGTTTGTCAAGAGATGATGATCTTGCTGGTGAATCGAATTCCATCACCAACCAAAAGAAATATCTGGAAGATTACGCCCAAAAGAACGGCTTCAAGAACATCCGCCACTTTACAGATGATGGCTTTTCAGGTGTGAATTTCAATCGTCCTGGCTTTCAATCTCTAATAAAAGAGGTAGAAGCAGGAAATGTCGAAACGCTGATTGTTAAGGACATGAGCCGCTTAGGACGAAATTATCTGCAAGTCGGTTTTTATACGGAAGTTCTGTTCCCACAGAAAAACGTCCGATTCCTTGCAATCAACAACAGCATCGACAGCAACAATGCTTCAGACAATGATTTTGCTCCGTTTTTGAATATTATGAACGAATGGTATGCCAAAGACACGAGCAATAAAATCAAGGCTGTGTTCGATGCCCGGATGAAAGATGGAAAACGTTGCAGCGGCTCTATTCCGTATGGATATAACCGTTTGCCGAACGACAAGCAGACACTTATTGTTGATCCGGTGGCATCCGAGGTCGTAAAGCGTATCTTTCTTCTTGCGAACGAAGGAAAAAGCCCACGGGAAATTGCAGAACAGTTGACAGAGGAAAAAGTCCTGATTCCTGCTGCATACGCAAAGAAATATCACCCGGAGCAGTACAATGGGACAAAGTTCTCCGATCCGTACCTGTGGGGCACATCCTCCGTAAGAACAATTTTAGGTAGGCAGGAATATCTGGGACACACTGTTTTACGAAAATCTGTAAGCACAAATTTCAAACTTCACAAGAGAAAAGAAACAGATGAAGATGAACAGTACGTTTTCCAGAACACGCATGAACCAATTATATCGCAAGAACTTTGGGATAGTGTTCAGAAACGCAGATGCCGAGTGAATCGTGCTTCTGCTTGGGGAACGCACACCAACCGTTTAAGTGGGTATCTGTATTGTGCCGACTGCGGCAGAAGATTGACCTTGCAAACACACTACAGTAAAAAGGATGGGTCTACTCAATATTCTTATCGTTGTGGTGGATATGCAAGTCGGGTGAATGGCTGTACTGCCCATTCAATCAGTGCCGATAATGTTGAAGCCCTGATATTGGCATCGGTCAAACGCTTTTCGAGATTTGTTCTAAAAGATGAAGAGACCTTCGCTTTGGAACTGCAATCGCTTTGGAAAGAGAAACGTGAAGAAAAGCCGAAGCAGAACCAATCGGAATTGAAACGTTGTCAAAAACGCTATGATGAGCTTTCTGCCCTTATTCGTAGTCTGTACGAAAATCTTATGTCTGGACTGTTGCCCGAACGACAGTACAAGCAGCTGATGGCACAGTATGATAGCGAGCAAGCAGAATTGGAATCGCAGATGGAAACGATGAAATCCGAAATTGCTGAAGATAAATCAAGTTCTGCTGATATTCGGCATTTCATTTCGCTGATTCGCAAGTGCAAAAATCCAACAGAAATCTCCGATTCAATGTTTAACGAGCTTGTCGATAAAATCGTTGTTTATGAAGCCGAGGGTGCAGGCAATGCCCGCACACAAAAGGTTGACATTTATTTCAACTATGTCGGCCAAGTCGATATTGCTTATACCGAGGAAGAACTTGCCGAACTGAAAGCGCAGAAGGAGCAGGAAGAACGGCAGCGCATGGAAAAGCAGCGTAAACGTGAAAAAGCCTATCGAGAAAAGCGAAAAGCAAAGAAAATCGCTAAAAACGGTGGCGAGATCATTAAAACCAAAACGTGTCCGCACTGCGGGAAGGTGTTTACACCTACGAGCAACCGACAGCTTTTCTGCTCAAGGGAATGCTGGAATCAGGCAAGACGGGAGCAAAAGAAAGCGGATAGAGAAGCCGAGAGAGGAGGTCATTACTACCGGCAACGTGCCTGTGCCGTGTGCGGCCATTCCTACTGGCCTACACACAGCCAGCAGGAATTTTGTTCCGATGAGTGCAGGAGAATTAACCACAACAGGAAAACCTTGGAATTCTATCACAAGAAAAAAGGAAATCCAAAACCTGACCCAGAAGCAGTCCCAACGCCGAAACCAAAGGAGGATAATGCAGCATGACTACCATGAAAAATTCCATCCATGACAACGCCAACGGTCTGGACTACACCCTTGTCAACGACCACTATCTGCCGAACCTGACCGTAGCAGCCCCGGCAGAGCAGGACCCACCGGGCGGTGGGGCCGCTTACATAAGACGTACCTGAAGGAGCAGCATCCCATCCAGTATAATCAACTGCTCCTGTCCGGTGAGTTGGACGGCTATCTTGCCAAGCTGGACAAGCAGGCCGAGGAACAGCTTGCATTGACCATCCGGCAGATGCAGGATGCCAAAGATAGACAACTTGAGAAAAAGGCAAAGACGGATAAAATCGCATTAAAAAGAATAACACCTATAAAACAGAGGAAGATTACAATCACTCCGTGTTTTATAGTGTTATATTATGAATGTGTCCACTACAAGCAAATCACTTCATCAGAGATATCAATAATGCGCTTGTCATGTGTAGCAATAATAACAATTTTGTAAAGTTTTTCACGCTGAATAATTGATATGAAATTATTGACGCTTTCGATGTCCATAGACGCCGTAGGTTCATCAAGAATTAAAATAGAGGGATTCTTCAAAAGTTCTCTAATCAAAGCGATTTTTGTCTTTCTCCGCCTGAAATATTTGCAAAACTTGTGCTTGCCTTCTCATTTGATCTATTTAGTACCTCGTTTCCGCCTTCTGTTAGATGGAGCTTTTTTAGCAATTTTTTATAGTACTCATTTGAAAAACTGGAATCTTGAATAATATTCTCTCGTAAGGTTTCATTAAGTAATTCTGGTTCTTGTTCAACATAGCCAATCTTGTGTCGACGCATCCAATTCATATCTAATTCGTTAATGCTCACAAAATCATAAAGAATTCTTCCGTTTCCTAATTCTTCATACAAACCCACTATCAATTGAAGTAAAGTGGATTTTCCACATCCATTTGCCCCGCATAGTGAATAAATCTTTCCTGAAAAAAATTCGTGTGAAAAATTATTTATAATCGTGTCGTCATTCAAATATCCAAATGTGATATTCGAAACGATGATTCGATTTACCTTATCTAAAGTTTGTTTATTTCTGCTTTCCGAACACACATCTATAAACGGACAAATTCGATCCAATGAAACCAAGGCGGCCTGCATCGAGCCCCCTAACGAATAAAAATATCGAACCGCTCCTACCATCATATTGAAATATGTGGTCAAAACAGTAAAGTTTCCCATGGAGATTTCTCTGTTTATAACAGCATTTCCACCTATAAAAAATACTGCTAATTGTCCAAGCATCAAGATAACCGTGTCAGCACTGCTAGACAAATATTGTATGTTTTGAGAGTGCATAGTAGCGTTGTATAGATTTAAATACGGCGCAGTTGTTTTAAGAATGAAATCATTTAACATTCCGTGTAGGCGAATATAATATACATAATGCAGTTGCTCATAAAACGAAGAAAAGAAGGATGCTTGTTCTTCCTTTAAGTTATAGGAAGCAGAATAGAGCTTTTTTCGTGTCCAATAATAACAAACAACATACAGAATTAAAAGGACTATAATCACAATTAACAATTTTATATTTAGCTTGAATATTATGAATACTGGAAGAACTGCCTTTACAGTGTTTATTATAATATTTTGAAAAAAAGAAAGATAAAAAGTTGTCAGTGTGTTTGTATCTGACAAAATTTGCTGCGATAACCTATTTGTATTTTTGCTCTGAAAATATTCGAGGCGAAGCCTTTGTGCGTTTTGTACAACATACAGATTCATCTGATATGAAATCCTTGATTGAAGATCGGTAAACAAACGATTTAACGCATAGCTTAGAACCATAGAAATAATTGATACGAACAAAAAACACGTAAAAAAAAGCTCAAGCCCTTAGGATCTGATTTTCCTTGGCTAGTCAAGAAGTCAACAAATTTTCCCGATATCATTGGTAGCATAATGGTACATAGGCTAACAGCAACAGACACCAATATCAGCAGTAGCAGTTTTGCAATATGTTTATAAAAAAATTTTTACAAAAGTTCCATATTCGTATCATTTCATGCTCCCGTCAACGAAAAAAGTACAATATTAAAATTCCTAGTTCTTCACATTATTATTGCTTTTTATAAAACAGATAGAAAGAATATCCGTAGAGCATTAAAGTCAAACCAAGCCCTATTATACCTAAAAGCCTTATCCATGAACTATAAAACAATGAAGCTATAATACATACCATCCCTATAATCATAATAAAGACACTAAAAAGGTGATTTGTTTTTTTCCAGTTCAATTTATCATCTTTCGTCCAAGGTGTCTTAACACCAAAGGAATGATTATGCGATACTTGTGGCAAGAAATTCCCAAGAAACAAAAACATTATACCTATAAGGAGCATCAAACCGCCTTGGCTTTTGGCAATTGCCGTAGGTAAGGATTCTGTTTTTGTAAAGACAAGATATTCAGGAATCCATGTTGCCAGAGTCATCAATATATTAAAAGAAACACAAAAGTATCTCCATGCGGGCGTAAAAATATAAGTAGGTTTCGAATTGGATTTCCCTGGAAGATAAAATAGCCATATAGTTATAAACGGAAGTACATCAAGGATAAAATACAGCCATTTACTGCCATAGAGTTCTACGGAACCTGCATTATTCCAACGAAGGGGAACAACATTGGGAAGGCAAAGAATAAACAAAATGTGTATAACAAGCAGAATACTATTAACTATTAGAAGAATTCGTAAGATTTTTTGATAGTCTTCCTTTTTCTTTGGCTCGTTGCTCTTGGACATATTGATCTGCTCCTTTCAGGCTATATAACCATGCAATCGCTTCCTGAATTAGCGTTAGATTTATTCGATACTTAATGTTTTGTCCCTCTCTTGTATAGTCTACAAGACCGGCATCTTTTAGAATACTCAAGTGATGACTGATAGCTGGACGAGAAACCGGAAAATGACTTGCAATATCTCCTGCCGACATTTCCTGAGTAGAAAGAAGTGATAAAATTTGACGCCGAATTGGATCATTCAATGCAGAAAAAAAGTCAGTCAAAAAGCAATCCTCCATTACAAAAATAACTATACAAACCAATCGGACAGGAACTCATCAGAAACGAATTCCCACCAACAATGCTAACCAAGTTCAATATTATCATCAATTAAGTCAAGATGCAAGTCGGCGTCAAACCATGAATTCTGAATATTTCCAGCCCCGTTCATTTTTCAACTGTGTATAAATCTTCAGCCATTTTTTGAACTTCGGGAAGTTTCCATATTCTTTGATATCCGGCATTCCAATAATCTGTTATGCTATGTCTTCGGACATTTCCAATTGTTATAGGTAAATAAGGCGAAACTTCAATGTCTCCATTCGATTTGATGTTCATTGCAATTGCATAGGTGCTTTCAGCGTTTCTCAGTCTGAAAACATGATCCAATGGATCTCCCCATTCCAAAAACATACTTTCACAAGCGTTTTCTTTGTACTTATAGATTTTCCGAATCAACTCAATATACTGCTCATGACTAGGCATTATGGCTTGCACATTTTTACTAGCACGACCAATAATCATCAATGGCTGCACACGTAATTGCTTGACCCCTTTGTTAATACAGAAATTATAGACATCATCAAATTCTTCAATATTGTATTTAGTTGGACAAAATGCCACACTACAAGTAGGGTTTCCTTTTTGTGCCGAGATGATTTCCAATGCATTGATTGCTCTTTCAAACGCAAGTTCATTCTGCCGTAATTTATAACAGCTTTCCTGTGTAAAACCATCTAAACTAATTTGAACATTATTGACATGTGCTCCTACCAGCATCTGATATATAGTGGGTGTCATATAATATCCATTACTCACTAGTGCAATGTTTTGAATTCCAGCAACATGTAAAATGCTTGCACATTTTGTAAGCAAATCGATACGTAAAAGTGGTTCGCCTCCGCAAAAGCAGAAGTTTTGAGGTTTAATTTGTGCAACTTCGTTAATCAACGATAAAACTTCATCATCAGAGAGTTCATCGCCACATACAGAGTTTTCGCCGCTTGCATTATAGCAATGTAAACAGCGATAGTTGCATCGATTTGTAATATCAAGAGCAATCTGATATGGACCAATTATGGAATCTCTTACCAAAATTTGCGAACTATTTAACATTTGACAGCACACCTCTCAAAGCATTTTATCCAACATTATGACATTCGCTTCGCCTTTTTCTTTTGGCAAATAAGCAATTTTCTTGAATCCAGATAATTCAAATGTTTTTTGGGCAACAATGTCATCAGCGAGAACATAAGATCTAATTTTGTTGATTGGTTTTATGGTTGCGTTATTAATGATCTTTTCACAGAGCGAAATAAACTCGCTTACGCTGTCTTTTTTACAAATGATGGAGTCCACCGTTGCAACGCTATTATCAATGTAGTTGGAAATCATGGTTGTTCCCATGACAATCAATCCACGAATTGTTTCGTCTTTTGAATTAACCATCACAAAGAAAACTTGTCCACGCTCAAAAATTGATGTACGAAGATTGGTGATATCATCCACCATATTATGTGCTAAACAGCTAAAATATTGAAATGTATCTTCCGATTGCTCATGGGATAATTTATCAATAATGAATTTCAAGTCGTTGTCGAATGCACAACGCACATAAATATCCTTGTTTGCGCTGTAAGCTTCAAGTTTACTCATATGGGGTATTTCTCCTTTATGAAAAGAAATCAATTTTAATTGCCAAAGATGCGGAATAAGGGATTCCAAGTCTGAAACAATTTTGTCTTTTAAATCTATTCCGTATTTTTCACAAAGTGTATCTATAATATTTCCAATTGTGTTATTTCCGGTCATCAATTGAAGGATATTTATAGTCGTAGCGTTAAGAACTTCGTACCTAGGGTATCTTCCAGCGGGAATCATTAATGACACATAACCATTTCGTTCTGTACGTTGATATTTAATCCATTTTTTATTGTACACTGGAGCCAATCTTAAGTTTTCTGATAAACTCAAATCTATTTTCTGAATTATCATTTTTCTCCTTCTGGCAAATAATTTGTTGTAATTATTCACAATAACGCCACTCACAGCAAACAATGAATGGCGTATGTACAAAGCATTCTAATGATTCAATCGTATAAAGCACGCACATT